>ERZ1031933.559-NODE-559-length-11100-cov-7.071616_pt1 | contig 11100 bp, 9 predicted proteins | sample MGYA00517880_ERZ1031933 | MGnify/ENA primary metagenome ERZ1031933 (study PRJEB33719, sample SAMN04261283) | wastewater metagenome | biome: rural village; feature: human; material: feces | host: Homo sapiens | place: El Salvador | collected 2014-01-14 ... | reverse complement strand
TTGAACAATTCAACATCGCCAAAGGCGACAATTCAACATTCAACACTCAACATTCAACATTCTCAAATACTCCTCATGCAAGTGATAGTATTTCTTCATGAACAACACGTAGGCGATAGCCAGTACAGCTAATGCTCCAACCATATACATCCAATGGCAAAGCGCAGTATTAGGACATAGATAAACAAATCCCAACGATACAGCCAACTGTATAGCCATGTATAATAGCGTCACTTTCACATGTCCAATCTTCAGCTCATTCGCCATAATCTGGTAAGCATGCTTTCTATGTGCCTCACCTAAATTCTCATGCAACATAATACGATGTATGATTGTCAAACAACCATCCACACCATATACTAATAAGAATATCAACCATGTAATGTCACCAGTCTTTATTATCACGTTTCCAAGCAAGAACAGCATGATAAAAGCGATTCCGATGCTTCCCACATCTCCTGCAAAGCACTTTGCCTTACCCTTAGGACGGAAGTTAAATATGCAGAATACCAATGCCGAAAGGATTGTTGTTACAATCAGACTTTGTTCCACAAAACCATCTTGCATATTCATTAAAGCCAACGGCACCAACACCGCCAACGAATATCCAGCCGTGATGCCGTTGATACCATCCATGAAGTTGATGACATTCGTTGCCCCTACATAGACAATCAAAGCCAACAATACTATCCACCACATCGACCAATGCAGTATGCCAAGTTGATAGAAAGCCATTGCTGCTGCCGAGAACTGCGCCACCAACCGCACGGAATCGGGTAACGAATGAATGTCGTCAACGAAACTAATACCTGCAACCAATGTCAGTCCGACCAAGAACCACGGATATTGAAATCCGAAGAACGCACTCCATATCCATGCACCAATTAAGAAGATAATGCCACCCCCTCTCAATACTATCGTCGTATGCGATGACCTATTATTGGGTTTGTCGATGATGTTAAACTTGTCCGCAATGCGGAAATACAAAAGCTCAACGGCTAATAATAATATAAACTCAATACTGTAAATCATATAGTTATAAATTCGTGATTAACTTCATCCTACATTCTCCAAACCTTCTTCAAACTATCAAATGCCTCATTTGAATGTAGATGAAATGGGGCAGGCTTTACAGGCATATTCTTGATGTTATAGGTCATTGTCGAGATGATATGATTATGTGGAGTACTGCTGTGCAAAACACCATCTTTGTAGAAATGATGACCTGCATGTGAGAACAAAGAAGGATTAAGAGGAATATCAGCAAACGGATTGTGAAAAATCTGAATGCCGTCAGCCCATGTCTCGTTGCACGTCTCATCTATCACATGTCCGACAACATCGGGCATAATAGCATCTGGTGCTGAGTTGTAGCACATCTTTATCTCAAACAGCGTGTAATTCTTATTCCCATATCCAGCTTGTACACCCATTCTATTGAATTTGGACAGAGTGCCACACGGAGAAAACATCACCGCACTTACATGTCTGAACTGATCATCCAAAAATAGAGGTTGGATGTCCACATCTTTCTTTCGGAATACTGTGCCCGCCTCATTTACCAAGTCAATGCTTCCGTCTTCATTCAGAAAAGTCTTTTGATCAATGCCATACAATATGCTGACTATTCCAGGAAAAGACCACGTCATTGACATGTCCCCATGAAAGTCGGCTATGGCATATACCAATGGTTTACCCTTTACATGCTCCAGCTCCCAATATGGCTGAGTATTATAGGTATGCTTTAGTTTGGAGTAAAGCGGAGAACCATACAGCAAGGGTATTTCATTCTCTAGTTTACTTTTTATCTCATCATACGAAAAAGTATTATAGGCATCATCTGTTTTTTGCTTTCTGTTAATATGTACTGCCTCTATTGCCACACTTTGTCCCCATTTCTCAACCATAAAGTCGGGAGCCTCATGGTCATAGTTGAAGTTAAACTCCTCTTCCCTCAAATAGCACCACAGATACAGTTCCCATATCCTCGCATCGAAACCATTTTTTGATTGCAGTTGGTCAACAAAGTTGCCATCTCTGTCTTCAAAATGGTACGACAGTTCTTCTATCACCTTCTTTGCTGCATAAAAGAATCCGTTGTCCCTCAGCATTTTGAAGGCTGGATGCCATTGTTTTGGCTTTGCCACAGGAACGAAAAAATCGTTTGCAGGCTTTTCTCTTTGCAACGCCTCATTATTCCGTACATACGATTGCATCTTATTCTCCAATGCCCGCCTTGCCTCCATAATAGTATCACAATCAATGATGACATCCACGAGACAATATTTATGCCTCGAATCTCTGTCCAACAGACAAGCATGAAAAGTTTCGTCAATTCTGTCTTTTGCCACAAATCCTACTAGAACCTCATCATCTGAAGTATAATATTCCGATTCCTCGATTGTGGTCTTTGCAAAAGGATCGCGCGTAAAAAGCAGCAATATGTTAGCCCTATTTCGATTTAGTATTTTCATTAGCAATAGTTCGTTAAATTTTTAATAACTACGCCGCATTAGCGACGCCATAATATAAGAGTTCTTTGAAATCGTTGGTATTTAATAGTCTGTTCGGCAGTTTCCCAGACAGCACAGAAAATCTATGTATCATCATCGCATTGTGAATCAGCGTCTTGACACTGGCCACCGACAAATCATCATTTTCCTGACGGGCAATGGCAAGTCTTGCAAGCTAGGCTCTCACATAACCTCTGGCACTTGTGCCTCTGATGTTCTCTGTGAACTTGTCTATCAGAATGGAGTAACCTTAAGTGTAACCAGTGATATGACATTGGATCAGCTCCGTGCCATGGTCTTACTTTTGAACTAGCCTATGTTTACACTGATGGCTTACTTCCAAAACAGGCTTCTCTACCTTTCCAGCTATAATGACATCACGGTAAGCCCTTACTTTCTCGAAGATATTTTTCTGAGTATCTGTCAACCCGTTATTCATAAGCCTTAATGTTTCCTTCCTGGAACTACACTTTCACATTTTTCAACTGGGTGAAGTCTATCTTTCCAAGTTTTTTCTCCATTTCACGCAATATGTTCCTCTTTTGCTGATTGTCTTTGTCTGAAAAGTCTATGTGGATGCAATCCTGTTTGACCCTATTGTAGAAATGATGCTTTAGAACGGTCTCCGAGAAATACATGCAATTGACATCTGGCTTTTCTACCAAATCATGGATAATTTCAGCCAATGATCCCAATTCGAACAAGGTCGGAACTTTGATGTTCGTATGAAAAGAACGCATCGCCTCAAAACACGTCTTACTGTCTTGCTGCCTCAACACCAATTTCTTATCCTGTAGACAGTCCACAGGAATCTTTACAAACCACATGTCTTTGATGGTTTTCTGTGTCAGTGCAAATGCCAATGCCAGGTCTATTGCCATGACCTTCCTGTCATCCATCCAAACGGATAATTCGTTATTTTTGGTATTCAACTCTGTTACTGACAAAGACTCCAAAGAATTTCTTCCAAACCATCTCGTTTCATCAATTTTCCTGAAGAGTAACATATTTTTCCAACGTTTCTCTGATGGCATAATACTTCATCCGCAACCAAGGTGTATTGGGAGCTTCATGGTTTTGCATAATTCTCAATACGTCACGGTTCCCCCAGTGATCCAGAAGTGATAGTGCTTCCGACTTGACATAATCAGAGACATGATGCACAGCATTTGTTGCTAATGTCATAGATGCGGGCTTTAAATATTCATACGGAAAACATCTCAGCAACCGCAGTAGCTGCATCAAGAAAACCTCGTCATCTTGTCGCTGATTGTATAAATCCAATATCCATAGCAAAGCAGCCTCTCTGTGCCTTCTTACTATTCCATTAAAAAATAATGTTGCGTCATTCCTTACACTATCACTAAAGTCTTCTGCCAAGAGAAGTGTCACAAACGATAACTCCTGTGGCCGGATAAATCGCTCATAGTCAAATCTCGCCTGTCCATTCTCGCTGTTGTCCGTAATCCATCTCTTGCTTGAAGAATAGCCAACAGAGGTATCAATATCTACATGACTTTCAGCAAAATTCACAAATCTAACTTCCACTGGCCTTAAGAACCGCACAGATTGCGGATACTGCCTTTTATATATCTTCCGTGCCATAATTCCTCTTTTTCGCTAAAACTTCCAACACGGGGGCATCTTTTGCCCTCTCTTGTGGGATTATCACGTCATCCTCTGCCAATATAGCTGCAGACATAGGATCGTTTGCCCCTATACGCCAAGCATCTACAAACTCAACATTTCTGATAGGAAGTACCTTGTTATATCTCTTATTTGGGTTCCACGACATCTGGTTGTTCTCCATCGCCGCCGCAGATAGCCCTATGAAGCGGAATTTCTGATACAACTTTTGCAATTCCCTGACGTTGATGTCCGATTGGGCTGTCATCAGGTGAAATCTTGCCGCACTTACAATATATCTTGCTTTATTGTCTTTTTGATTGTGGATAGCGGCCACATCTGGATGTATCAGCACCTTGTACCATTGGGGATGCCGTTTGTCAACGCCTTTTATGAGAGCTATTTTCATGTTCAGTTCCCCGGCATTGTAGTCTTTCTCCCATTGCTCAAAGATTTTTATACCTGAGGCAATATTGTCATACAACAGCACCATAATGCCAGGTTCTGAATAGTCTCTGGCCAGCAGATAACCACAACCGTGCCACTTTGCCTCATTCCAGAGTTTGATGTCTATCAGCGACGTAACATGTGTATCCTCCTGCTTGCTGACAGCACGTTTGCTGTCGTTTGCATTATCCTTCTTAAAGGTGTACTTTTTGTCGTCTTTTCTGGAGAACATTTCAATATAAGACATTCTTTCTCTCGGGAAGAAATTGTCCAAGTCCACCACATAGCCGGACAATACTGATAGCCTACTCATAAAAAGGGTGCTCTCCTGCCGCTCTTTCAAGAATTCCTCCAGGTTGTTCACCATCACACTCTGCGACAATACCGTACTCATCATCTGAATCAACGTCTCCCATATATTGTGTTGTGACTCGAATGTGTTTTTATTTATATGTACCTTAAAGATATTCCCGTGTTCGCCTGAATCTATTTTTGTTTCACCTTCAGTATCACATTTTATTTCAAATACTATCTCTGCCGACGATGGAAACAGTCCCTTTCTATCACCCAATAATAGTTCCATAAATCCCAGGAACATTTCTGAATAGGTCTGGCAGTAGGTGTATCCATTAAATTCCGCCTTGATATTGCAGCCATGGACCAATGTCTGTAACTTTGCTCCATTTTTAGTATTAAGCACTATGGGGTACAGGTATTTTATCCCCTGGACCATCTGCTGGATATACATTCTTGTATTGTCTTCTGAGTCCGTAAGAAACCTGTATTCCTCATCCAGTTCAGCACTCTTACCCATTTTAAGCAACAGTACGTTTCGCGCGAAATTCAACTGATGCCTCTGCAATATATCTGGCAGAATACCAAACCCATCGTCATTTAACTGAGTATCAAATAAGCGAGAACCAAGTAAGGCATCAAGCATTGAACGGTCTGTTATGAACTCTTCGTTCAGATAGTTAGGAATCATTGTCACTATGCCATCCATCAATCTGAGCCATTCCAAGAAACTCGTCAATTGTCCCAGCCTTAGTTCTATCACACATAGTTCCCGAATAATGGAGATTGCCAGATGGCTGCTTCTGCCGTCATCTCCCATAGACTTCATCAGCATACCCAAAGATTTGCCAAAGCATGTTTTAGCGCTATATAGCAAGTCTTGTTCATTGTATGCAAACCCTAATATACCGCTCGTACGAATCAGTTGCTCCTTCGTATTCTCTTTATGGTAGAGCACATAGCTCTTCGACAGGTGTCTTATGGCTTCTTCATAGGCTTCCCGCTCCATAAGACTTACGCCTCGTGAGTAGTGAATGTCGGCAGCACTGACATCCTTGTTCCTGTTCGACTGTATATCACTTATTATGTCAATCAGTTCTTCAAATTTCTCATTATAACCTATCATCCTGCCAAGATTCACCAACACCTCTGCATGGCTTTCAAAACTGATGTCAAGATGATGTGTGGCTTCTGCTATGTCTGCTTTCAGCGCATCCAGCAAGTCGTCCAAATTGTCGTTACCCTTGCTTCCACTCTCTGTCAATAGTGACATCAGGTCATCTTCGAGTAGGCTAATCTTCAGGAACAATGCTGATGACGGCTTTGCTGGTTTCTCAGACAGCTCATTGTACTCTGATTTGAAAAATTCTCTTTCTTCTGCTTGGTTAAATCCTTCCTTCAACAATCCAAGTCCAGTCGCCGTTACCAAGACCCTATAAATATTGTACAGTTTTTCTATTCTTGACACATTCACATCATCCCCAAGTAGCGTTTTCAGCTCCCTATATCTTCTCAGGGCTTCATCAGCATCATCATACCAGTTAAAAGAAGTCCATGCTATCTGGTATATGCATTCAAATACTTGCTGGGGCAGACCATGCTTCTTTGCTGTTTCTAAAGCTACCAGGTAACGACCCTGCACCTCCGCCTCTGAGCGTCCAAGCCCTCTTGTCAACTTTGCCGCCTCCAGCAGTGCTGCCACATACTTATCATCAATTCCTTTGGGTGTATGTTGTGGCCAACATTTTTCTATCTCCGCAAGTCGCCTTAATCTTTCTGCATCTCTCGGACCTGTCACTTTCTCTTGTTTTAGGCTGTCTCCCAGTCCTAAAACTTCTATAGCATCATCGTAGCAACCTTGGTCATACACAGCTTGAATGTACCAATTCAAATCCAGTATCTGCGTCTCTACATTCTTCCATTCGTCCTTCATGTATTTGTCCTGTTTTTGCATCTTGTTGCGTGCTGACACAGGTTGATTGGTGCAGAAATATATTCTCTTGCAGTTTGGATAAGTCTCTTTGATTTTCTTTACATCGCTATCCATTTTAGCACTCCACTGCTGCTTGCAACTGATAGCAAAAGCCCACAGTTCTTTCCCCGCTTTCATGGTTTCGTCCGACATATACCATGTAGAGGCCACATCCTCCGAAACAGGGTACGTCAACAAGTCAGCTTTCGCATCTCCACCTCCCGTTGGGCCTGTCTGAGGAATTATGTTTGGGGTGATAAGGCGTACTACACATCGTCTCGTCAGTTCTTCAAATGCATCTTGGCGCATATCTTCTGAGAGTCGCGCCATAGTGTTTTTAAATTGTTCACGAGTAAACTGTACGGGTTCCTCCTTGGAATCCGAAAAATATTCAGGATGCATCAGCCGATATAGTTCTGACGGCTTCTTCATCTTGTCAGAGTCAATATCTACTCCAAAGAAATCTTTTATTATTGCCATTTTCTAATCAATTACATCATATGTTTTCCCGCCTTTTAATTGCCGACACCTCAAACGCTATCAAGTCGGCTCTGCCTACAGTAGTGTACATCAGATAGCGTGAAGTTAATCGGCTTTTCAGCGATTTTTGCAATCTCTTTCTCATCATTCACATTCACTCAGCATCTAATGGATGATTCCCTTTCCCTTATTCCAGCACCCTATTACGAGCCTTTTTCATTGCAACACATGCCCCTGCTCGTTAATCATATCGACTTCGGTTTCATCACATGATACCATATCCCCTTCATAAACTGTGCGTACCGACTCTCTTCATAACACAACTTCTGCTTCCATGCATTGGCCTGCCAGCGATGATACTTAAACAATAGCCGTGAAACACAGGGACAGGCTTCTGTTTCATCACATATGAAATATCATACTTTTCCCGATTCCGGTCAATCTCTCCAATTGGCGAAGTGATGCTCTCATACCCTTCAATTCAATCAAAACCGACCGTTTTGTTTCTTCAGGCAATTGCTGAAAGGCACTGCTATTCGTTACGCCAGTCTTTTCTTTAATCAGTAACATTACCTGATTATCCGAAGGACGACCTTTCGATGTATCTTCTATATCAAGACGTGCAACATCATCAGACAAAGGAGTATTCACAAGATCATTCAGTTTATTATATGATATGCGGTTCAACACAGTGCGAGTGTCACATGCTCCTCAAAAATGTTTTGATGATTTATACCACGCGTGATATATCCCCGTTCCTGAAGGTTGTCTGGATTGTCTTGGCATTACCTCGATATTACGTATTCCATTTTATCTGAAACTGGAACCTGTCCCCCTGTTTCTGCCCCTAAGGAGTAGGTATAGCTAATCCTTCAACATTCCTAAGCTATCTGCCACCCTTTTCAAACTCTCCTCAAACGATACAAGTTGATAATCAAAATCCATCTTACTCATACTTGGATCATAATAATACGTTGCAAACATCTTGTTTATTGGCTGAAGCACAAATGAGCCTAGCCATACAAAAGGATTAAACAATCGGGTAATCCAAACCTTATGTCCTGCCGCCTTAGCAAAGAAACGTATTATCTCCACAGTGTCAGCCTGTTCACGGTTCTGTGGATAGAACGTACCACTCAATTCACGCAACACTGCCTGTTTCACAAATTCAGCCAGGTTGTCGATATACAGCATCGAACGTTTGTTATGCCAACAAGGAAAAAAAGGCACCTTGCAAGCCAACTTGGCCAATCTTGGGAAGTTACCCTTTGCATTAGGTCCATATATCATGCAAGGGCGCAGAATACACACTTTGAAGTCATCCGATTCCAACTTATGCAACCCGATTTCTGCCTGAAGCTTCGAGTCGCCATAGAACCCATTAGGATTGGGCTTAGTGTCTTTTGTCAACACCTCGCTCTTTAACGACTGACTCTCATGAAAAACAATCTGACTTGACATAAAGATAAATTGCTTTACGCCACACTCCTTAGCATGTTTTGCCACCTCAATTGTCAAGTCTCTATTCACCTTATAATAAAGTGGTTCCATATTAGGGTCAGCATTCACATGAGCAATACCAGCCACATGAAACACCACGTAATACTTAGTGAAGTCAGCCTTCTTCCATTCATCGTTCATTGTACCAACGGCATCTATCTCGAATTTTCCTGAGGTTGATGTCAACATATATTTACGCACACTCTCACCTACATAAGAGCCTGCGCCAGTTATCAATACTCGTTTCATTTCTGTCCTAACAATTCATTATATATATTAAGGTGTCTTTCCTTTACAATCTCAATGTCAAAATATTTCTCAGCATACTTACGGCTTGCCAGTCCCATGCGCTTTCTTAGTTCAGCATTGGCGATAAGCAAATCCAGTTTTTCGGTCAGAGCATCCACATCTTTTGGTTTTATCAAAAATCCATTCTCACCATCCACAACGGTTTCCTTACAGCCTACCGAATTGCTTGTAATGATAGGTCGACCAATAGCGTCAGCCTCAATAAGGCTTTTGGGCAAACCTTCCATGTAATATGATGGGAAAGCAACTATATGACTCTGCTTCAACAAGTCGCGCACATCAGTTCTGTAACCTAACCACTTAATATACTTTCCATCACATACCGCATCAAGCTGTTCCTTAGTGATAGCTCCAGGATGATCGTCCAGTCCGCCTACTAAAAGAAACTCTGCTCCATCTCCATATTTCGGGCGCAGTCTCTCAGCTGCCTCTGTCAGCAGAAAAATGCCCTTCTCCACAATCATACGTGCAGTAAGAATTACCTTAACTTTACCCTCTTTAGGTTCTTCTGTATAACAATAATCCTTCAAGTCCACTCCTGAACCTTTTATAAAACGTCCTTGATTGTGCATGATAATACCATGTTTCACATAAAGTCCCCAGTCGTCATCATTTTGGAATATGCAAAGCAAGTTAGGTCTGTTATGCGAGAATTTCAGCACTTTAGGCATAACCTTGCTCAGCAGTCCCTTGTTGTCCTCAGCAAAAAAACCTCCAAGTCCGCTAATGGCATTCACCACACCATTCACCTTACTGAATTTGGCAGCCAGCGTACCCCAAAGAATTGTCTTCATTCCTACATGATGAACCACATCAGGACGTTCTTTTGAATAAAGTTTATACAGGAATTTCAATGTCTTCAATTCCTCCATAATATTCATTCCACTTCGGCTCATAGGCAAGTTTATCACCTTCAAACCATTCTCTTTTATAACGTGCATTTTTCCTGTATCGGCAGTGACAATCGTTATATCCCATCCTGCGTTCTTTGCAGCTAATGCCACTGGTAGTCGATGGGATAGGAAAAACCAATCCACATTCACCACCATAAACAATTTCTTATGTCTCATGTCTTATGTTTTGTTTATATTTTTCTTCCTTATGTTTTTCCATATTTTGTGATAAACCAGCCATATAGGAGTCCAAACAACCTCCGATGGATAGTGCATCAACAAATGCGCCCCATGCTTGGCCATCATCTTCATCTTGCTATAGCCTTTATATCTCTTGTCTTCTTTTCCGAAGTTTCCTGTCTGTTCAATTTCCGACAACAAGAAACGTCCTTCCTTTTCATTGGGAGGACAAAGCAAATAATCCATTGACAATCCCAAACATTCATACAACACCCACATCACTGCGCCAGCAAATCTTTTCATCCTCAGCTCCTCAAGCAAGCACATAGCCTCATCCTTTTCCTTCTCACTTGCCTTGTCTGATTTAAGCACAAAAAAATAGTCCATCACTTGTCTAAGACCAACACCCTCAAACAAGAAATGTCTGTAAATATGAGTTAAGATAAAAACCCTGTTGAAACTTGCTGGCGGCACAGCAAATCCCTTGTCTGTCAGAACAAAGGTATCTGGAGTAAAACTGTTACACCATTTTTGCAGTTTCCTATTGTCACAAAGGTTGCGCATCAATGTAGGGCGGAAATGCAACTCCACTTCCGTTTCTTTGTATACATCGTAGTGAAATCTATGATATGCAAAATCATCTGAAGGACAAGTGTTTTGAATATAAGTATTTACCTTTTCAAAGCCTCCTTTTACCCACATGTCTATATCACCGCTCTGTCTTAACATTGACATTTCTCCATATAGCAATGCTATACCTTGACCTTTTAGCAAAGCAGCATCAAGCCCCGCAAGCCTCAGCTTTTGCCACATGTCAGCCGAAAGCCTATCCATAAGCTCATTACGCCGTTGAATCTGTGCTGTATTCGACAACCATTTCATAAAC
>ERZ1031933.541-NODE-541-length-11248-cov-4.811132_pt1 | contig 11248 bp, 9 predicted proteins | sample MGYA00517880_ERZ1031933 | MGnify/ENA primary metagenome ERZ1031933 (study PRJEB33719, sample SAMN04261283) | wastewater metagenome | biome: rural village; feature: human; material: feces | host: Homo sapiens | place: El Salvador | collected 2014-01-14 ... | reverse complement strand
TGCGGATCTGGTAGCCGTCCACATCGGCATCATGAGCCAAGCCCTTCGCAAGCTCACCGGCACGATATCAAAGACCAACACGTGCTGCATCTTCATCAACCAGTTGCGCGAGAAGATTGGCGTAATGTTCGGCAACCCCGAGACCACGACTGGCGGCAACGCGCTGAAGTTCTACTCAAGCGTGCGCATAGACATCCGCCGCGTGACGAGCCTCAAGGATGGCGACAACGTGTATGGCAACCACGTCCGCGTGAAAGTGGTGAAAAACAAGGTCGCGCCTCCATTCAGCAAGGCAGAGTTTGACATCCTGTTCGGACAAGGCATCAACAAGGCGGGAGAGATTCTTGACCTCGGCGTGGAAAACGACATCGTGGGCAAGAGCGGCAGCTGGTTCTCATACAATGGCTCAAAGCTTGGCCAAGGTCGCGACGCGGCTGTCCAGCTCCTGAAAGACAACCCCGAACTGTGCGAGGAGATTGAGAAACAAATCGTCGAAAAGATAAAAGAAGTGGAATAACCGCTTAGGTATAAGATAAAGCTATAAAAAAGGCAACCCTATTGGCAAATCACCTTGCCAGCAGGGTTGTCTTTTTTTTATTTTAGCACTTTTACCACATTTTTCACAAATTAGCCTCGTTTTGTTATCCTCTCTCAATTATAATACGTACCTTTGCATGACGATTCGTAACTTTCAAGCTTAAAATAGCATCGAACCAACACGAAAACAAGTAAAACGCAAACAAATAACAACAAACACATGATATCTTTTGTTCTCAGTCTGATAGCATTGATTGTGGGCTTTCTTGCCTACGGAAGATTTGTCGAACACGTTTTCGACCCCGACGACCGGCCCACGCCAGCAGTGGCACATGGCGACGGCATCGACTACGTGGTATTGCCCAGCTGGAAAATCTTCATGATCCAGTTTCTCAACATCGCGGGCACGGGCCCTATCTTCGGAGCCATAATGGGAGCCTGGTACGGTCCCGTGGCTTACTTGTGGATAGTGTTTGGCTGCATCTTCGCCGGTGCCACCCACGACTATCTTAGCGGCATGCTCTCGCTGCGCAACGACGGCGAGAGCTTGCCCGAGCTGGTAGGCATGTATTTGGGCAAGGCCACTAAAGACATCATGCTCTTGTTCACCGTGCTGCTACTAATGATGGTCGGCGTAGTCTTCGTCTACAGTCCCGCCATCATCCTTCATGGCATGTGCGGGTCGCAAATGCTGTGGATCGTGGTCATCTTCATCTATTATATCATCGCCACGATGTTGCCCATCGACAAGATCATTGGCAAGGTATATCCCCTCTTCGCCTTCTCGCTGTTGTTCATGGCCGTGGCATTGATGATAGGCTTGTTCATCAAGATGCCTAACCTTCCCGAACTGTGGAGCGACCTTGGCGCGAGCAACCTCAACAGCAATCCCGCTTGGCTCGGCGCGGATAGCTACATGTCGAAGAACCCTCTCTTCCCCTGCCTTTTCCTCACCATTGCCTGTGGAGCCATAAGCGGCTTCCACGCCACACAAAGCCCGCTCATGGCACGCTGCATGAAGAGTGAGCGCCATGGCCGCCCGATATTCTACGGGGCAATGATAACCGAGGGTGTGGTGGCGCTGATATGGGCCACGGTGTCAATGTATTTCTTCTATTATGGCGGTTGGCGCGAGGTTGTGCCTGCCGACGTGGTAAAGGAGTTCATGGCCCAAGCCGACGGAGGCAAGTCGCTTGTACAATTCTTCACGGCGCCCAAGGTCGTGCAGTTTGTTTGTTCCAATTGGCTTGGCGTGTTCGGTGGCGTACTGGCGTTGCTCGGAGTGGTGGCGGCCCCCATCACCAGTGGCGACACCGCTTTCCGCAGCGCGCGCCTGATAGTGGCCGAGGCCATCGGTGTCGAGCAGCACTCAATACGTCGCCGCCTATACGTGTGCATACCAATGTTCATCGCCGCCATACTGTTGCTTTTATGGCAAATGGAGAATCCAGACGGCTTCAATATCATCTGGCAGTACTTCGGATGGGCCAACCAAACGCTCAGCGTGTTCACGCTATGGACCATAACCGTGTATCTGGTGAAGCGGAAAAAGTGTTATGCCATAACCCTCATACCGGCCCTGTTCATGACCACAGTTTGCTCAACATACATATTCGTCTCCAAACAGTTTCTCGGACTGCAAAACTGGGTTGGCTATGGCCTCGGCATAGCCGTCTTCGCCATAGCCTGCGTTTGGTTCGCATGGTGGAAAGTCAAGAAATCGTCTACTTGCTCTTGTTCCAAAAAGCCGGAGTGAGCACCACCAACACCGTGAAGATCTCCAAACGGCCGACAAGCATCATGAACGAGCAGAACCACTTGATGAAAGCCGGCAACTGCGACCACGACATCGTTGGGCCAATCTCCGTGCCCAACGTTGGTCCCACGTTGCTCAGGCAGCTCAAGCATATCGTTATGGCATTGGTGTTGTCCACGCCTGCCGCTATGATGATAAAGGCAAATATGAAGAACAGCATGAGATAAGCCGTGACAAAGGCCAGCAACGACACCCTTTGCCTGTTGGCCACATTGGTGTTGCCTATCTTCAATGGCAACACGGCAGAAGGATGTATGCGCTGTATCAGCTCGTTGCGGAGCACCTTGAATATCATCACGCAACGCACGCATTTCAAGCCTCCCGAGGTGGAGCCGGAGCAAGCCCCGAAAAACATGCAGACCGCCAACACGACCCAGGTGACATGAGGCCACGTCGCCGCGTCGTCGTTGAACAATCCCGTGGTCGTGATGAACGATACCACCTGGAATATTGCCGAACGGAAAGCGTGCTCTACGGCATAATGGTTCACCGTGATGAGTTCCACCATGATGAAAGCCGTGCAAGCAGCCACCATCAAGACATAAAACCGGAACTCGGCGTCACGGAACAATGACTTCACCTTGCCCTTGAACATCGTCAGATAGAGCAGCGTGAAATTAGTGCCGGAGAGAAAACAAAAAAACGTGGTGACATATTCCAGCGCCGGCAACTGGAAATGCTCCGTAGAACTGTTGTTGACGCCCATGCCTCCCGTGGCCACCGTTGTCATGGTGTAGTTGGCTGCCTCAAACCAGTTCATGCCAAACAGCATGTAGCTCAGGAAGCACCAAACGCTTATCACGAGATATACCAGCCAGATGAAACGGACGCTCGTGGACAGCTTTGGCTGAAGCTTCGCCTTGAACGGCCCTGTGGCCTCGGCTCCAAACACCCTTATGCTGCCGCTGCTTCCAGCCATGGAAGGTATGAACGCTATCACCGTGAACACTATGCCCAAGCCTCCTACCCACTGGGTAAGCGATCTCCAAAAGAGTATGCCATGGGGCAAGGCCTCAACATTGTCGATGATAGTGGCACCCGTCGTGGTGAATCCCGACATCGCCTCAAAATAGGCATCCGTAAAACTGCGAATGTAGCCGCCAAGCATAAAGGGCAACGAGGCAAAGAGCGAATACACGACCCACACGAGCGTCACCATGAGATAGGCATCGCGACGCGAGAAGCCGTTGGCGGCATTGCGCCCTAAAAACTTCAGCACAAGGCCAGCGAAAGTGGTTATGATGGCGGAAGAGGCGAAGAGCAAGATGTCGTCTTCACCAAACCACAACGCCACACACATGCAGATTAGCATGGAGGCGGCCTCTTGGAAAAGCAAGCCTCCAAGGATCTTGTATATAATCCGGAAATTGATCATAGCGACAACTTATTCAACAACTCACGGGCTATGGCCGATATTTTCTTGGGCGGATTGAAGTATTTCTCCAGCGCCTTCATGTTAACTCCATGGCAGAACACCACCACGTGGTCGCCGGCCTCAATGCGCGTGTTACCGTTGACCAGCATTCCCTCGTCGCCCCTCACGAGTCCGCCTATCGTTATGTCGGACGGCAACTTTAGGTCTTTCACCGGCAGCTTGGTGACCTTGGAGTCGTTTTTCGCCACGAACTCAGCCACGTCGGCGTTGGCCGACATAAGGAACGTGACGTTGAGCACGTCGGCGTCGAGCATGAGTTGGTATATCCTGCTGGCCGCTATGGCCTTCTTGTTTATGATGGTGCCAATGTCGAGCCCTTCCGCCATCGACGCGTAGTCGAGGTTCTCCACGTCTGCCACCGTCTTGCGCACACCGAGGCGTTTCGCGGTGAGACAAGCCAGGATGTTGGTCTCGGCGTTTCCGGTGAGCGCCACGAAAGCCTGAGTGTTCTTGATGCCTTCATCCTCAAGTAGCGACGTGTCGCGCGCGTCGCCTTGAATGATTAGCGTCTTGTCCTCCACGATCTGGTTCAGCTCCTCACATCTGTCGGGGTCTATCTCTATTATCTTTGTGTTCATGTACTCTGGCATCGACTGCAATGCTCGCACCGTGGTCATGCCACCTCCCATGAAAATCACGTTGCGCACGTCGGCATAGCCTTCCTTGCCCGTAATCTGGCGTATATAAGGGATATACTGCTTGGTGGTCATGAAGTATACGAGGTCATAGCAATGCAGCTCGTCGTTGCCACCTGGGATGATAGTATCCATGCCGCGCTTTATCGCCACCACATGATAAGGGTCATCGGGGCCGCACAGCACTTTGAGCGGTTGGTTGAGAATCTTGCAGTCGTCGCGAAGCTTTATAGCAAGCATTACCAAGGCGCCGCCATGCACGTCCCATCTCTGGCGCACCCACGACATCTTCAAGCCATTGATTATCTCCCTTGCCGCCAATATCTCAGGATAGATGAGCACGTCCACGCCAAGGTTCTTATAGAACAGGCGTATGTCCTCTTCCACGTATTCGGCATCGTTGACCTTCGCCACCGTTTTCTTGGCATGAAGGGCATGAGCAAGGATGCAACTGTTAATGTTCTCGTTCTCGTCAGGCGACACCGCGATGAAGAGGTCGGCGTTGCTCGCCCCTGCCTCGTTCAGCGTCTTGACACTCGACGGCGACCCGCACAACGTGAGCAAGTCGTAGTCGGCTCCTATCTTGTCGAGACGGTCCTGGTCTTCGTCGATGATGGTTATCTCTTCCTGGTTGCGTGAGAGCAATCGTGCCAAATGCGTTCCTATGGCATAAGCTCCTGTTATGATAATCTTCATAGCGTTTCTTCTATCACCTTGCGCATGTTGTCGTTGTCAAGCCCACAGACCTTCCGCAGCTCGTCCACTGTACCATGTTCCACGAAGTTGTCGGGCAGGCCAAGGCGTTTTATCCTGGGCTGATAACCATGGTCCGACATCCACTCGAGCACGGCCGAGCCCATTCCGCCCATGCGAATGCCGTCCTCCACGGTTATTATCTTGTCAAACTTCTCGCCAATCTCCGTCAGCATCTTGTCGTCCAATGGTTTCAGGAAGCGCAAGTCATAATGCGCCACCTTGCTGGCTTCGGCCTCGTCCATGCCCGATATCACGGTTTCCACGTCGTTGCCAATCGGCCCTATAGTTATCACGGCCACTTCTGAACCCTCGCGCACGCGCCGGCCCGTCCCCACGGCTATCTCCGTGAGCGGGCAACGCCAGTCGCTTTCTTCCGACACTGGGTAGACGCCCCTGCCGCGAGGATAGCGAATCACGAACGTGCCCTTGCCTGGCAGCTGCGCCGTGTACATCAGCCGGCGCAACTCGCACTCGTCCATGGGCGAGGCTATGGTGAGGTTGGGCACCGGCCTTAGGGCGGCCATGTCGAAAGCCCCATGATGTGTCGGGCCGTCCTGGCCTACAAGTCCGGCACGGTCGAGACAGAGCACCACGGGCAGGTTGAGTATGGCGAGGTCATGAATGATGTTGTCGTAGGCGCGCTGGGCGAAGGCGCTGTATATGTTGCAGAAAGGCTGCATCCCATCCTTGGCCATGCCTCCTGAGAAGGTCACGGCATGCTCCTCGGCAATGCCCACGTCGAACACGCGGTCGGGCATCTCCTTGGCCATGATGTTCATTGAGCAGCCAGTTGGCATGGCCGGCGTGACGCCTACTATTCTCGGGTTCTGCCTTGCCAGTTCGAGCAAGGTGTTTCCGAAGACGTCCTGGTATTTCATCGGCTGGCAGCCGTTTGAGTCGGAGATACGCTCTCCCGTGGCCGCGTCGAAGCGCCCAGGCGCATGCCACACCGTAGCGTTCTTCTCAGCCGGGGCATAGCCCTTGCCCTTGACGGTATGCAGATGCAGCAGCTTGGGGCCTTTCATGTCCTTCACCTGCCTCAACACGCGCACGAGCTCCTCCACGTCGTTGCCGTCGAAAGGCCCGAAGTAGCGTATGTTCATGCCCTCAAAGATGTTCTGCTGATGCGTCAACGCGCTCTTCAAGGCGTTGTTGAGCCTTATTATTCCCTTGCGCCTGTCGTCGTTGAGATAGCCTTTGCCGTGAAGCCATTGCGACGCCTTGAAACGCAAGCGATTATATGTCTCGTTGACATCGAGGTTTATGAGATATTTCTCCATTCCGCCCACGGCACGGTCTATGGACATGTCGTTGTCGTTGAGGATGATAAGGATGTCGTTTGGCGTAGACGACACGTTGTTGAGGCCCTCAAAGGCGAGGCCTCCGCTCATGGCGCCGTCGCCTATCACCGCCACCACGTGCCTGTTGGCGTTTCCGGTCTTCTTTGCCGCCACGGCCATGCCGAGTGCCGCCGAGATGCTGTTGGAGGCGTGGCCGCACGTGAACGTGTCGTATTCGCTCTCCAACGGCGTGGGAAACGGGCGTACGCCGCCAAACTTGCGGTTGGTGAAGAAGCTGTCGCGCCGGCCCGTGAGAATCTTGTGGCCATAGGCTTGATGGCCCACGTCCCACACTATGCGGTCGTCGGGCGTGTCAAACACGTAATGCAACGCCACGGTGAGCTCTACCACGCCAAGACTGGAGGCGAGGTGGCCAGGGTTGACCGACACTTCCTCGATGATGTCTTGCCGCAACTCGTCGCACACCTCGGGCAGTTGCCTCACGCCAAGCTTTCTCAAGTCGGCCGGGTATTGCAAATGGCTTAACAGCGAAAATCTCTTTTCATCCATTGGGACTATTTACACATTAATTCTTGCAAAGTTAATCATTTATTTATTAACTATCACCAACTTTCCCGATAATTCGTGCCGTTATGGGACACGGCATTGCATTAAAGCATTTTAACCCGCGAGAATACTTCTCACGGCTTCCGCCGACCTGTCATAGAGCGTCTGCTCCTCCTTGGCCGTTACGGGCCGCACTTGCCCCAGCCTCTCTTGCAACCTGATGGCAGACGGGGCGACACGCTGGTTGGCCCCGCGTTTTATCTCCATGTACCTCCCAAGCTCGTAGGCCGCACGCCGTGGCAGCGTGGCCTGCATGAGCCACGCCAATTCGAGATGGTACTTGGCGGCATACTCGTCGCGCCGCTGGTTTACGACGGCCTGGCACAAGAGCGCTATCTTCTGGCCGTTGTCGGTGAGAAGCTTGGCGAGCTCGGCATAGAGATAGCTGTCGTGATGGCGCGTGAGCAACTTCTTGTAGGTGTCCACGGCCTTGCCGGTATTGCCCAGAAGGTTGTGCATCTGAGCCAAGTGGCGCAGGTTCTCCTTATAATATGGCGACTTCTGGAAAGCCAGCCTGAAGAGGTCGGCCACCTGGTTGATGTACGCGGCGTCGCGCTTGTCCAGGTCCTTGAGCAGGTGGTTCACCACTTGCTGTCCCAGCGACGGCACTTTATGGCCACCTGCCACATAGGGCTGCCAGTCGGCCTCGGTCATGCGGTTGTAGTAGGGCATGAAATAGAGCAGGTTGAAACCGTCGGCGAGCTTGTCCATGCAGAGCGCGGCGTTGATGATGGCCCGGTTGCCCTGCCCAATCCTGTCCTTGGTCTGCGGATAGAGCTTCACGAGCTGGAAAAGCAGGCGGCGTGCCTCCTCCACGCGTTTCTGCCGGGCACGCAGCTTGAACATGTCGTTGGTACACCAAAACATGCACAGGTTGGTGTGTGGCCCCTGATGCAAGGCATACAACTTCAATATGGCACTGTAAGCCTCCTCGAGCCTACCCTCCTTGCGCATCTCAAAAACGTCTCTCACTTCCATGGTTTTCAGTTATGTTGGTTTTATCGGCAAAGATAGGTTATTTTTGCCATTGCCGCACCGTTTACGTCAAAAAAAAAGCGCACCGCAAAACCGAAAAGGCATCGGCCTCCCAGGATTGGGAAGCCGATGCCTTTTCGGCATAATGGCAGACAGGACTGTCGCGAACGTCTTTATCAGTCTCGAGGCCCTTTCTTGAAGCCTCTTTTGTGGAAGTGCTGGAAATCAATCCTCTCCAGGTCGTAGACCCTCTGAATCTGCTTTGGCGTCAGAAACTTGGAATACACCTTGAAATATTTCTCACGTATGTACAGGATCTTGCGGCCTTGCTGGAACCTCGCCTTTATGCCCCTCACCACTTCCGCGTCGGTCATGTTTTCGCGTTTCTTGGCTGGGCGTGGTATGCGTGTGGCGGCAATCTCGTTGCGGCATTTGCAGAACGCGTCGACAAACTTCTTGGTCGTCGCGTCGTCAAGGTCCAGTTGCCGCGCTATGCGGTTGGCCTGCGCCCTTGTGAACTGCTCCATGTTGGGGCGGTTTCTTCTTCCTTCCTCGCTGGTTTCCGGTCGTGCCACGGCGACGCAAATAGATGCCATCATCATGACGCACGCCACCATAAGGTTTCTCATGTTGTTCATCATGCTTATGTATTGATTTATTGAAGGTTCATGTATATGTCGTTCTTGTAGTCGGCAAGAAGGTTCTCGCGCTCTTGCTGGCTCAAGTTTTCGTATGCCTTGTCCACGGCCGTGCTATTTGCTTGGCGCATGCCGTCGTCGCCGCTTCCGTTTATGTTGCCTAGGCGCAACAAGACCACGAGACTTACCGACGCGGCAATGGCCGTAGCCGCCACCGAGAGCCTGATGACGAGCGCTTGGCGGCGCTTCCTTGCCTGCCGTGCCTTCTCGATGCCATCTATTCGCCTCATCACTTGCTTCTGCATGCGCCCGAACAGGTCGGCGGGCATGATGTAAGGCGTTCTCTTGCCAATGCTTTTCAGTTTATCGTCATTGTTTGTCATGTCTAAAAGTTTTGAACGTTAGATGTTTTTATACTTCCAGAAGTTTCATTCGTTCTATTATTTTCTGTTTCGCGAAACAATAGTTCGCCTTGGCCGCATTCTCCGACGTAGAGGTTATCTCCGCTATCTGCTTGAAGCTCAGCTCGTCGTAGTATCGCAGGTTGAACACCGTCTGCTGCTTCGCCGGCAAGGCGTGAATGGAGTCGTGCAAGGCCAATGCCTCCTTGTCGCCATATTCGAAGAAAGAATCCGCGGCTTGCGTCTGCGCGTTGTCCAGTGCCACTTTGCTCACCTTCTTCTTTCTCAGAAACGACAATGTCTCATTGGTGGCCAACCGGTAAATCCACGAGAAGAGCGAGCTGTTGCCCTTGAAGGAATCAAACTTCAAGTATATCTTGATGAAGATTTCCTGCAACAGGTCCTCAGCGTCGTCCTCGTACACCACGAGCCTGCGAACATGCCAATAGAGCCTCTCTTGGTATTCGTCCATGAGCAACCTCATCCCGTCATTGGGATTGGTTCTCATCTTTTCTATGATGGTCGTGTCGGTCGGGTTCATCTCTGCCATGCCATATTCTTACGAATTGGTGTACTATTTAGACTCTTTATAAATGAAAAGGTTAAAAAAGAGTATTATTCTTTTTACACAGTATGATTATTTGTTGTAACTTTGCGCGAAAATATAATCAACAAACACAATATAACGCATGAAGAAAATCGTAATGACAATGCTGGCAGCCGTGCTGTGCATGGGCGCCGGCGCGCAAACAGTAAAGTCGATTGCCAAAGACGTGGCACAGGCCGCTGGCCAGGCTGCGGTATCCAGCATGAAGAGGAAGGCCGAGGCCACGGTGGCCAAGGAGACAGCGAAAAACGCCGTCAAGATAGCAAAGGCTTCGGCAAAGGCTAAGAAAAACGCAGACAAGGCAAAAAAGGACTATGAGACCTTGAAGAGCGACTACAACAAGGCTAAGAAGGCTTACTCTGCAGCCCAAGCTGCAGCGAAAGTCGCAAAGACCCCTGCCGCCAAGATGGCCATGAAGGCTGCCGCTAAGAAGGCCGCAAAGAAAGCCGCTGAAGATGCAGCCGTGAGGGCAATATCAAAGATGTAACACATTCTTATTATAATGATAGCGGAAATGTTTTAGGGCGAAAGCCTTAAAACATTTTTTTGGCTCTTCCGGAATCAGGAGTGATGCGCATACTCCACCGTAGTGCTTTGCAGGGTGTACACCAATTTTATAGAGTAATTATATTTTACAAATGGTCGTCTGAGAATCGATTTTTTTCAACCAAGCAGTCTCTTGGTCGCAAATGACGCGATTACGGGTCCTTTTGGTAAAACGCTGATTATCAACCGATTGCAATTTTAACAGTTTTTCGGCGTTGCAAAATCACTGAAAAACCGTTGCCGTTACGGTGCAATCGCGTCGCCGTTACGGTGTAATCGCACCGCCGTTACGGTGTAATCGCGTCGCCGTTACGGTGTAATCGCACCGCCATTGCACCGTAACGGCAAGACCATTCGCCCGAAAACGCGCTGACGGTGCTGAAAAGGGGCACCTCGAAGCCCTTTTTCCGCTCTAAATGCACCCGTTTCCAAGTGTTAAATTTTGGCAATAATATTTTACAATTCCACGTGGGCGCCAGTTGCGGTTCACGCTATTTCCCCAGACGTATATGGTAATGTGTATTTATCTTCTATTGATGCGTTCCACCAATTCATCTAGTGTAAGTATCACCATCTTTGAGAAACAGAACTGTTTCTCAAAGATGTTGCCGCATTTCCAGTTGATGTTGCAAATACCACAAACGTGGTATGCGGAATGCCCATAATGTGGGATTTTCCATGTCGATAATTCATCGTAATTTTGCAACATGAAATTAAACATAAAAGATACATATTATGAGTAACGAGAAAAACCTTCATTTCGAGACACTTCAACTTCATGTAGGCCAGGAACAGGCAGACCCTGCAACCGATGCTCGCGCGGTACCTATCTACCAGACCACATCCTATGTGTTCCACAACGCACAGCACGCTTCCGACCGCTTCCATCTCAAGGACGCCGGAAACATATACGGCCGCCTGACCAATACTACCCAAGGCGTGTTTGAGGATCGCGTGGCAGCCCTTGAGGGCGGTGTGGGCGGTCTGGCCGTGGC
>ERZ1031933.536-NODE-536-length-11259-cov-14.643520_pt1 | contig 11259 bp, 8 predicted proteins | sample MGYA00517880_ERZ1031933 | MGnify/ENA primary metagenome ERZ1031933 (study PRJEB33719, sample SAMN04261283) | wastewater metagenome | biome: rural village; feature: human; material: feces | host: Homo sapiens | place: El Salvador | collected 2014-01-14 ... | reverse complement strand
TCATTATAGAAGCGGATGGCAGCCTTGACAGCCTCCGAGACCTCTAACATAGAAGTAAACGACATGTGTGGTTTAACGATTTTAGTTGACCACTCTGCGCATTATTGATAATATGAGTTGACTCAGTTATTACTTATTTATAATTCACGTTGACTTACTTAATCTTTAGTCATATTTGTAGTTGACTACTTATGTCTATAGTCACAAATGAAGTTACTGTATGGTAGAAATTACCCAATACGCCCTGAAAGGGCAGAAGCTCTTAGCCCAGGGCAGCGCCCTGGGTTGTTATGGACGCAAGGTTGTCGCCCTGTAAGGTAGGGTGTTCAAAATTCGAATCAAAAATCCGGTATAAAAAATGGTGTTATTTTGGTGCAGCTAAGTTACTGATTTTTAACACTTTAATATACGAAATAGTTCTTTGAAAATTTGCATAACTCACTGATTTTCAGTATCTTTGCAAGTAAAAATTAATACATAAGATATGGAAAAATCAACCAAAGATACAGAGCTTGAAAAGCTTCAAAAGCGTGTCGAAAAACTAGTGAAGGCAAATAATTCTCTAAAAAAGGACAAACGTAATCTTAAGAGAAGACTGACTACCTCTCAGAATAAGTCCAATAAGTATCGTTCCGAACTTAAAAAAAAAGAAAAGCCGAACGTAGGATTGGACAAGGAGTCCTTCGAACAAATAATGAGTCTATTAGACGACATCATTATTCATCCTTAATGGTTGCTTTGAGTACTGCTTTTTATGCTCGTCTTTCTATAGGCTCACGTCAGATTGTTGAAATATTCAATATCCTGAATGAGTTTATGGGCAATATTTTCGGTGAAGTACCTGCTTATACGACAATTGGCTACTGGGCACAAGAGTTGGGGCTTAGTGTCTATAAGGAATCGTGTACCCTTTTCAAGGGTAAGCGTTATGCCTTGATTGTCGATGAAAGCATGATGATAGGCAGTGAGAAAATGCTGCTTACGCTTGCTGTTGCGGCAGATAATATAGGAATGGCCATCACAGAAAAAAACATAACCATTGTAGACATCTCAATAGCTAAGAGCTGGAATGGAAAATCCATTCAGGGAGTATTGGAAAAAGTCGCTGATAAAATTGGGCATAAACCAGAATATGTAATCAGCGACAATGGCTCCTGTATATGTAAGGCCATTAGAGATGCTGGTTATAAACATCACCATGATATTAGTCATACTCTTGGCATGTTCCTCGAAAGAGTTTACAAGAATGATACTGATTTTCAGGAGCTTTCAAGTAATGTTCAGATAGCACGTCTTAAATATAACATGCAAGATGTTGCTTATGTGCAACCTCCATCGCAACGAAGTATTGCACGTTTTATGAACATGTCAAAATGGATTGACTGGATAAGCAGGATGCAGTATGTATATCATACACTGCAAAAGGATATAAAGAGCATATATGCTTTTATTCCGCAAAATGCTTCTCTGGTTGATGAGTTGGCCGAAACTATGGACTGTATAACGAAGATAGAAAAAGACATCAAAAACAACGGGTGGTCGCAAGACTCTGTTGCCCGTTGCAAAAAACTCGTGACAGAAAGCTTGATATTGAGGCATGAGCGACAGCGAAAAGTTGGCTCTTATATCTTGGGATATTTAGAACGTGAGCTCTCTCTCTTAAATGAAGGAGATGTACACAATGCAAGTTCTGACCCAATAGAATCAACATTTGGAGTGACTAAGGACAGAATGTCTAACGACAAACTTACCGGTGTTACCCCAATGATTCTTATAATGCCTCTGCGCATAGCCTTGGCTGACAAAAACAGGCGAGTTGGTTTTGATTTTAAAGAACGTTTGGAGGAAGGAAGACATCGGCACATTAAAGAATGGACTAATGCAAACCTCTCTCCAAATTTGGCAGTGAAACGCATCAATACCATAGGTAAAAAATGCGTCGGATTTTAAACGAATTTTGAACACCCTACCTTACAGGGCGCCTTGCCGATTGCCATTATACCCAGGGCGTTGCCCTGGGCTAAGAGCTTCAGCCCCTTCAGGGCGTGCCAACCGTACAGGTCGTGCTTTTTTGCTGATATTGACATTTTTGCAGATGGTGTTTTCTATTATATCTGCAGAAAATGCCATTTTCTTGTCGGTACAGGAAATGTTCTCGAAGGTGAAGTGGGAGAGGCGATACTTGTCGCTTGTGCCCACATCGAAGAAGTTGTCGCAGTCCATGCGGATGTTCTTCATCGTGATGTTGTTGCACTGGCTCATAGGCATGTCTTCTCTGTCGCCAGGTTTGAAGAACTGAGTCCATGGACGAATGGTAAGGAAACTTCCTGTGGTTCCGCTGATATTGTCGACCGTGACATACTCGTAATGTTGCGGTGTGTCGGGACGCAGTTTGAGCCATAACATGCGCTTGGCATTCTTTACGGTGATGTCGCGAAGCACGATGTTGCGGTCGTTCACGCTCTCGCTTCCTAAAGTGAGGCATCCATGAACCTTGCCGTAGTTGCAACGCTGTATCAAGACATTGTATACCGGTCCGTTCTCGGGTGACTGGTCTGCCCATGTGCCTTTTCCTCCCTTGATGGCAATAGCATCATCGTTGACACTCATGTAACAGCCTTCCACCAGCACATCATGACAAACATCTATATCAATGGCATCGCTGCTGGGAGCCCTTAATCCCTGGGTAGGGGCAAAGATATGGCAGTCGAGAAATCTCACATGGTCGCAGCGATAGATGTGATTGGTCCAGAAAGCGCTGTTCTGCAGATGCACGTCCTGAAGAGTCACGTTCGAGGAATTGCTGATGTATACGAGTCTTGGACGCTGTGCGTCCTTGTTGGTGCAACGGCTGTTCCACTGACGTCGAATCCAGAACTCTTCCCAATAATGTTTGCCATTTCCGTCGATGGTTCCCTTTCCGGCAATGGTGAAGCCATCGCAGTGGTCGGCATTGATGAAGGCGGAGAAGTATTTGCAGGTCTCGCCTTCGATTCGTGTCGTGAGTATGGGAAAGTTGACGATGCGGTCGCTTGCCTTCAACTTGCCTCCTTCGGATAGGAGCAGATGAGTCTTGGGACGGAAGAAGAGGGCGCCACTGAGGAAAGTGCCTTCCGGTATGACGACGACGCCTCCTCCATTCTTTGAGGCGAGGTCGATGACTCCCTGTATGGCGCTGGTCTGCAACAAAGTACTGTCATTCTTAACTCCGTAATCGGTGATGACATACTGTTTGCCCAAGGTGTCTGTATTCACTTTTCGGGCCTGCAGAAACCAAGTGTCCATCTTCGTGCCGTCGGGCCAGAGCTCTGTCTTAGCCTTCCTTGCCTTCTTCTGCTTCTTGGAAGCATTGGCGCTCAGTGGCATGAGCGCCACCAAGCAAGCCAATACATATAGATATACTCTCATGTATTTTACCTTTTTACTTTTTTACCTTTTTACTTTTTTACCTTTAAAAGTTTGTAGTATTCAGCAGCACCCAACAGGAGGCATCCTGTGCCGTAGTCCTCGAAATCGGGAACAGACGTATAGGTGACAGGCTGTCCAGCCGATGGGTCCTTGCCAGTGCCCTGGTTGTAACCGATGAAACCATCTTCATGAACCGATGCAGCCAGCGCCTTCCATGCCTTGTCCATAGCTTTCTGATAAGTGGCAGCAGGCAGAATGCCCTGTCTCACGCCCCATGCCATGCCGTAGAGGAAGAGACCTGTACCCGTCATTTCAGGGCCGCCATAGTTGGCAGGGCAAACGAGGCTTACATTCCAGTATCCATCCTCGCGCTGGCATTTCAGCAGAGCTTTGCTCATGTTGATGAAGTCTTTTTTCAGATACTGGTAGTTCTTGTCGTTGGCAGGCAATGTCTCCATCACGCGAACCAAGGCTGCGTAAACCCAGCCATTGCCACGGCTCCAGTAACAGTTGCTTCCGTCTTTCTCCTTGTAGGGAGGAACGTAGTCCTTGTCTCTCCACCACAAACCTTCCTTCTCGTTGAACAGTCCGCCTGCCAGTGTGTCGCGTGTCCACTTGTAGGAGTTCATGGCATAGTTGAGATACTTTTTCTCGCCGCTGACTTTTGCATATTTTGCATATATAGGCATAGCCATCTGTATGGCGTCGATCCATGTCCAGTAAGAAACACGGTTGGATGCAATCTGATGGTCGAGGTTTGCCTTCACATGACTCAAGTCTTTCTTTCCTCCGCTCTGTACATAGCGGTCGATGTAAACCTGCATGCAGCACTGGTTGTCGGCATTGTCGTTGGTCTCTCCACTGCGAGCCTGCCACTTATGATAGTCAGCCCAGCGATCTGTATAGTCGAGATATTTCTGCTGAGGGTCAATCTCGTAGAGTGCCATGAGTCCCTCGTAGTACACGGCGCGTGTCCACAGGTTGCTGGTACGTACTCGTTTGACAAAGGTATCGAGTGTAGGGTCGCTGTACTTTGCCATGAAATAGTTGTTGGTGCGATGAGCCACCTCCATGATTTCCTTTTTCAGGTTTGTTACGTTTCTATGAACTTTCTGGGCTGAGGCAAAGCTCATACCCATGAGCACACAGAGTGATGTTAAGATCAGTTTTTTCATTTGTTGAGTTGTTTATTTGTTTTGTTGTTTATTCAGTTTATGTCTGTTTTTACTTCCACCAGCTTGACAGTGCTGTTGAGTCCGCTTGGCACAGGCTCCCACTTGTCGTAGGTAGTTTTCTTGTAATTGATATCTACGACGTTGATTTCCTTCATCTTGCGCCATTTCACACCTTCGCGGTCGAGTGCTGCAATGCGGTTGGCAGGCAGGTTGGTCACTTCTATTCGGATGGTGTTCTTGCCCTTCGACAGTGCATCCTTGCAGTGGAGAATGTAAGGCACAGCCCAGGCGCAGCCTATGTAATGGCCGTTGATGTAGACGCGGGCACTTTCGCGCACGTCGCCCAAGTCGATGCTCCATTGTTTCTTGGCTTGCTCCTTCGACAGCTTGAACGTTGTCTCGTAGACACCAGTTCCCATCGTCACCTTGGTCTTGTCGCTGAGGCTCTCCCAAGTCTTGAGACCCTGCAGGTTGAAGGATTCCTCTACCTTGGGTGCTTCCTCGGTGAAGGAGAGTTTCCAGGTGTTGGCGGTGAGGTCGATGTTTTCACCCTTGTCTATGGTCTGAGGCTCGGTCTTTGCCAGACGCAGTTTCTTGTCGTGCAACCAGGGTGCCGACTCTTTCTGTGCACTGAGGAGGATTCTGCTTTCGCCACTCTTGAGGTTGATATCCAGTTCTCCGCGATCGTTTATCACGGCAGCATGGTAAGAACCGTTCATAGGATTGTACCACAGTGCAGCGTTCTCTCCTGTAGCTATAGGCACTTGAGCCTTGATGTCGTGGTCGGTAAGGTTGGCGATGAAGTAGTGATGACCGTACTTGTTGTTGCGTCGTATCAGCTTCAGTCCATATTGTTTTCTCATCAACTCAGGGTTGGCAGCCTTTGCCATCGCCTCAGTGTTGTCGCCCTTGATAATCTTGGCTCCTTGCGCCTTCAGCTGCGAGATGTGCTGTATCACGTCGCTTGGCATGATGTTGTTTCCGGGAATGACCAGCGCCTTATATCGTGTTCCGGCAGCAGTCTCTATCATGCCGTTCTTATAAGTACACGAGCGCAGGTATTGGTCGCTGATGTAGTCGCAGTCGAATCCGGCCTTGTCGATATCGAGGATGCACTTGATAAACTCGGGAGCCTTCTTCGCCATGCTGTGAATGTCGAACATCATGAGCCATTTCTTGGTATTAGTGCGCCACATGTCTCTTACGGGCAGATACACCAAGAAGTCGTTGTCGGGCTGTCCCCATTGCAGATAGGTTTGACAGTGGGTGATGTATTTCATCAGTTCGGGCGCATCGCGCCAGATGCTGTTGGTGGGGCTCATGTCGATGGAAGCATAGAATTTCCATCCAGGCCATAGATCGTTCTTTGGCGAATAGGCTGTGCCGTGGAAGAACATGTGGTTGACGCCGGCACAGAACATCAGGTCCATATCGGGTTTCATCTGACTCAGTGACGTGCGGAAGTGCTCGGTGAGCCAGGTGAAAGTCTCGCTTGATGTATATTTCTTGCCCGTGATGTGGGCAGCCGAAGGAGCATATTTCAGCATGCTCAGGTCGCTGAAGTTGGGACGAGTCTTCCCCGGATCCTTGCGCAGGCCCTTGATGCCGAAGTCGGTCAGTCCGAAGCCTTCTATCTCAGGAATGTCGACAGCCGCATAGCAGTCAATGAGGTTGGCGGGTGAGCCGTGCGCCTGGTTGCGTGTGATGGCTCCGTGCTTGTGTGCCCATGCAGTCCATTGTTTGGTGAAATTGTGCAGCAGCATCTCTCCCAGGGTCTCGCGATAATCGCTCACAACGATTGCGTCGCCATCCAGGAACTCGGGGAACTTGTCCTGCAATTTGTAGCCGTGCATATTTTCGAACTCAGTCAGCAGGGTAGGAGTCCAGTTGGCGCCATACACCTCGTAGCTGTCGTTGAAGAAAGTATGTGGAAAAGGTGTTCTCGAAGCCGTGAAGGCGCTGTCGATATGTGCCAGATAATGGGCTACGGCAGTAGAGTCGAAGTGGTCGATGACGTAGCCTTCGCCTCCAGGCGCAGCGCGCTTCACCATCTGTCGGGTGCGGCTCTCGTAGAGTGCGATGACGCGTTTCTTCTTGGTGGCTCCTGCCACAGGATAAGCCTTGATGACTTTCAGTTTTGAGAAGTTGCGCTCTTTTTCGGGCAGGGTGAAGTTGATGTCCATGAGTTTCTTCTTGACATCTACAATGGTGTCGACGAAAACAGCCTTGCAGGCAGCCTCGCTCAGTGGAACCCAAGGTCCGCCGAAAGGCCATCCTGTTCCGGTAGCCATATCGGTCTCAATGCCCAATTCCTTGTCTTTCTTTTCCACGAATCTGAGCATCTCCATCCATCGTGGCGAGAGGTAAGGTATGTCGTTCTTGTCGTTTCCCTGTACGCCATAGAGTGGAGTTATCTCCACTGCGCCTATGCCAGCCTTGGCATATTGGTCGAGATTCCATCCCAAGTTCTCCTTGTCGACGGCCGATCCCATCCACCACCATCTTATACCAGGTTTGGCTTCCTGTGTGGGGGAAGGCAAGAACTGAGCCTGTGCGCTGACTGCTGTGAGCAGTGCGCAGGTGAGGCATGTTGCAATAAGTCTTTTGCGTTGTTGTCTGATCATATCGATTATAATAGCCTTTAAGTTTTTATTTCTTTTGCAAAGTCTTTTATATCTTTTGCAAAGATAGGTATAATTGTTCAATAAAGCATAAGAAATCGTCCATAAAGATGTAAAACCGTACAAAAGCGAGGGGCGTATGATTGTGCTGTCGGAAATTTTGCTTATCTTTGTACACACCAGCTTGGGAAGCCTATACTAATAGGTACGCGAGACACAGGCAAGCCATGCGGCTTGGACGAGACAGAAAGTCGTAAATCCAACAGAAAAGAGACTTAACCAAGGCTTGAATAAAATATAAAACTTGAATAATAAGAAACCATCAACCAACATGAAACAAACTAAATTAAAAACTTTCGCAGTCGTATCGGCTTGTATGATGGGAATGTTGTCCTCGTCAGCGCAAGGAGTGATGCAGCGTACTGCCAACTACCACCCCGACGGTAGAGGTTTTAGCTGTGTGAATGGCAACAATCGTTATACACGCGCCCTCTATGGCAGTGTGGATGAATGGCGACTGGAAACCAGCGACCGTCCTATATTCGCTATCTTTAAGAAGAACAATCATCGCAACATCCGTTTCGTGATAAAATGCAACGGTCAGGCTTTTCAGCTCGATTCGGTAGAGTACTGCCAGGCAAGATATGAGGCTGGAAAGCGTGAGTATCTGATGAAGGACAAGCGATGGGGTAGCGGTGTGCTGAAGCTCTCGGTGTTGGCTTATCCGCAGACGGAAGGTGCTGTCTGGAAATTCGTTGCCGAGAATTTTGGCAAGGCGAAAATAGAGATTGTGGGTATGATATGCGAAACCAGGGTGAGCAAGTTTAAGAGAGCCGGCGACATCGGCAAGTTTGACGGTCCTGAGGCCTTCGATGCGCCTGCCCAGCCCAAGATGCTCTCTACCGTTGCAGGCATTATGCCTCAGAAGGGCACTGCCGAACTGTATTTCTCGGTCGACAACACCGTCTTGTCGACAGGCAAGAACTCAGAGATGTGCAAGCGTTATCTGGCAGCAGAGCAGTGGCGTTCCGACTTGTCTTCTTCCGTCATCTTCAATACTCCCGATGCTTATCTGAATCCTGTAGGCGGAACCATGGTTATGGCAGCCGACGGAGCCTGGAACGGGCAAGTGTGGACGCATGGCGCTGTGGGCTGGAGAATGCCTCTGCCAGGCTGGCGTGCTGCCTATATGGGCGATTTCTTGGGTATGTTCGACCGCCAGCGCATTCATTTCGATGCCTATGCCAAGAGTCAGGTGACCGACATCCCTGTGACCCGTCCTCATGTGATGGACAAGGAGCACAATCTCTCGCGTGGCGCCTACGAATGGGGTACGCCGATGTACAGCAACGGCTACATCTGTCGTAATCCAGAGAACAACAAGCAGTTCCACCATTACGACATGAACCTGGTGTATATCGACGAGTTGCTCTGGCATTTCCAGTTTGACGCCGATACAGCCTATATGCGCAAGATGTGGCCTGTCATCAAGAGTCATCTCGCCTGGGAGAAGAACACCTGGGATCCCGACAACGACGGACTCTACGATGCCTATTGCTGTATCTGGGCAAGCGATGCGCTGCAATACAACAGCGGTGGCGTAACCCATTCGTCGGCCTATAACTACCGTGCCAACCTCTTGGCTGCCCGCATGGCAGAGATGATAGGCGAGAATCCTGCGCCTTATCGTGAGGAAGCCGACAGGATACTGAAAGCCATGAACAGCCGACTGTGGCTGAAAGATTTCGGCCACTGGGCTGAATATCAGGACTTCATGGGACAGAAGCGAGTTCATAAGGACGCAGCGCTGTGGAGCATCTACACACCGATAGACTGTGGCGCAGGAACTGGCGAACAGAACTATCTGGCAACGAAGTATGTGGACAGGCACATCCCGCGCGTACCTTATATATATGATGGACAGGAATATCAGACGGTGAGCACATCCGACTGGTCGCCTTACGAATGGAGTATCAACAATGTGGCGATGGCAGAGGTGATGCATACCGTGCTGGCTTATTATCAGGCAGGAAGAGCGGAGGAGGCTTACCGACTGCTGAAAGCCAATGTGCTCGACTTCATGTATCTTGGCAGCAGTCCGGGCAACTTCGGACAGTTGTCGACGATGGACCGTGCCACAGGCGAGGGCTATCGCGATTTCTCTGATGTGACGGGCATCTCGTCGCGTGCGTTTATCGAAGGCCTTTATGGCATCACGCCCAATGCTTTAGAGGGCAAGTGCATCATTCGTCCTGGTTTCCCCGCAACATGGGACAGCGCGTCGGTGCATACGCCTTATTTGGACTACTCGTTCAGAAGAGTGGGCGACAAGGACATCTTCGATATAGAGCAGAACTTCGCCCGTCCGCTGCAGATTGTGATACGTCAGAATATGGGTGGAGGAAAATATAAAGATACCGAACTGACAGCCGACAAACGCCAGCACGTGGAGCTGGCAACCATCAAGCCCGTAGACAATGATGAGGTTGAGGTAAAGAAGACTTACACCTTGGCTGATGCCGTGGCAGAACAGACTGCCGACCGATGGGGAACGATGACAGGTGTGGGCAATGACTTCGACCAGCTGAACGATGGAAAGCGAAGAATGGTGAACATGGATGCTGCCTTCAATTCGGAAGTGAGCGACATCTTCAAGAGCCAATACCTCACGCCACGTTCGCCCTACACCACACTCTGTGTGCCTACGCAGGGAATGGGCGACTGGTGCTCAACGAAGAAACTCGCCAAGATAGACGACTCCAAGTTGCGCAGCATGGTGAAGGACGGATCTTTCGAAACCTTGCCAGGCTTGTCGTTCCGCACACCTGCCGAGGGCAAGAATATTGCCTATACCAGTTTGTGGGACAATTATCCCGACAGCATCACTATTCCTTTGTCGGGCAAGGCTTCACATGCCTATCTGCTGATGGCTGGCTCTACCAACCCCATGCAGTTTGCCATAGAGAATGCCGTGGTGAGAGTGGAATATACCGACGGCACGACAGACGAGCTGATGCTTGTTCCACCTGTCAACTGGTGTCCTATCGAGCAAGACTTCGTGGAGAAAGCTGTGGCTTTTGCCATGCCTGCCGTTCGTCCTTACCGCATAGGTCTGAATACAGGTATTGTGAGCCGTCATCTTTTCCGCGACTCTCACTATCAGGAGGCAGCCACTGCTGGCGATCTTCCTGATATGAAGTTGGCGATGTGTGCCCTGCCTGGTGGCGCTGCCACGATGCTCGACATGCCTCTCAACGCCAAGAAGAAACTCCGTTCGCTGACTCTCCGCGCCTTGAGCAACGAGGTGGTTGTAGGACTGATGGGAGTTACACTGCAGAAGTAAAAACAGCTTTCGCAAATGGGGAAGTTAAGTTAAAGAAGTTATAGGAGTTAAAGCCATATGCTTTATGGCTAAGTATTCAATCAAAAAAGGCTGTGTCTTTGGGAAGAATCCCTTTGACACAGCCTTTCGTTTTTGTATGTAGTATTGTAGTAGAAGATTACTTAACCATGATCTTCTTGACAGAACCGTCGCTCATCTTCACGATGTTGAGTCCCTTGTTGAGCTGGGCATTGCGAACACCGTTCACGCTGAAAAAAGCTTCAGCCTTGGCTGATGAGTTGGCATTGATGTTGTCGATACCTGTTGGAGTGCTATTGAGGTAAGTCTTGATTTCCTCGATGATGTTCTGCAATGTGGTCTTGTTCGCAGTATATGTACCGTAATTGGCTGTAGCTGTAGAGGTGAGGATTTCTTTCAGCTGGTTGAGCAAACTTGTAGAAATTTTCTCGTTGCTTGTCAATTCACTTGCTTCTTTGTAGAGCGCAGAATATGTGCTGTAAGCCTCTTTCTGTTCAGGAGAGATAAAGAGGAAGTCGTTGTATTCGCTCTGTTTTATTGCTGCTGTGTATTTGTTTTTGTTAACGTCAACGTTGAAATAGCATGTAACTAAACCATCCTTCTTGGATAACTTGTACGAAAATCCTCTGTTTTCTGTATTCTCTTACCTTTGCACCCGATTATAGAATTAATCTCAATTAACATTGGGATAAGG
>ERZ1031933.525-NODE-525-length-11345-cov-6.839061_pt1 | contig 11345 bp, 9 predicted proteins | sample MGYA00517880_ERZ1031933 | MGnify/ENA primary metagenome ERZ1031933 (study PRJEB33719, sample SAMN04261283) | wastewater metagenome | biome: rural village; feature: human; material: feces | host: Homo sapiens | place: El Salvador | collected 2014-01-14 ... | reverse complement strand
GGACAATCTATGCCTGCATCATACTCGCCGGCGTGATGCTTGTGGTGCCGTGGCCGAAGCGCGATATATCGAAAGATACACGTGAGTGGTACATAAACTATTAAGATATTTTGCAGTAAAGTTTTTTTTCGCTAACTTCGCCATGTCTATACAATTGGAGCCTATGACGAACATCAGCGAAAACACAAATATTCTGGAGCAGCAGATATCCTCAGACGAGGATGTCTGCTGCTCTTGTGGCATTATACACTCCTTCCCCGAAGCCCTGCGTCGTGACTTCCGCGTAGCCGACGTGGGCATCATCGTGTGCCGCTCGGGCTCCTTCGCCTTCACGTGCGAAGGTGCGGAGTACGTCGTCCGCAGCGACGAGACACTGTTCCTTTCCCACGGCGTGCGCTTCTCTGTGACGAGCCAGAGCGCCGACTGCTCGGTCGTAGTCATCTTCTATCGTGCCGACTCCATACGCAACATCCTCGGCAGTACGGTGGTGGGCATGAAGTTCGTAGAGTATATCAATCCGCGACCCTGCTGGGTGATGCACACGGGGCACGAGAATGAGCTGACCTACTATTCGCAACTGCTCGCCGCTCATACTCCAAGCGAGAACATCTTCGCAGCCAACGAGCGACAGCTGCTGCTGCTCTCGCTCACCTATCGCGTGTGTAGCATCTTCCGCGAACTATCAAGCGACGGCAGCAACCAGTCGAGCCGCAAACTGGAGACCTACATGCAGCTGATGCAGCTCATCGACACCCACTACATGCATGAGCGCGGCGTGCGCTTCTACGCCGACCGCCTGTGTCTCTCGCCCAAATACCTCACACAGCTCGTAAAGTCGGTATCGGGCAGTACGGTGCAACAGCTCGTCTTCAAGGCTATCACAAAGAAAGCCGTCTACCTCATCACCAGCACCGACAAAAGCATAAAGGAAATATCCGACTATCTAAACTTCCCCAACGCCTCTGCCTTCGGCACATTCTTCAAGAAGCAGGTGGGCGTCTCGCCAATCAATTATCGCGAGCAGTTTGCACAATCGCGCAAACAATAAAAAAAACGTAGCGGAGGTCTCTGGCCTCCGCTACGATGTTGTTACTTATTTACTGTTACTTGTACTTCTTTATATATCCCTCGGCGCGATCATCGCCAAGTTCCTTAGCCTTCTCGAAACAACTCAAGGCTTCTGCCTTGCGCTTCAGCTGCACAAGCGCCAAGCCCTTAATGATATAGGCATCACTGTTGTCGTGCGTCAGCTGCAAGCAGAGGTCGGAGGTCTTCACCGCCTCCTCGTTCATGTTTACGCGCAACTGCAAGGCTGCAAGTTCGGCAAGGTAGAGCGGTGCGTCTGCTCCGCCGATATATGCGGCGTGGGCAAGGTCGTCGAGCGCCTGCTTGTACTGGTGCACAGCCACCTCACACTTGTGGCGGGCATAGTAGACCGCAGCGGTAGCTCTGCCGTACATCAGCGTGTCGTAGGTATTATAGTCGGCTATCGCCTTGCGGTACTCCTCCATCTGCTCGTACAGCTGCGCACGTACCAACACGTAAGGCGCAGAGAGATTAGTGAGCGGGCGCGGAGCTACAGCCAAACAGCTGTCTACCAACGCCAACACCTCGGCTTTCGGAGCGCCCAACTGCGTCTTGCATTGCGCCGCCTCGAAGTAGACCTCGCTCGTAGGCATGTCCTTCTTAGCCAAACTCAGGAACTTCTCGCAAGCGTCGCTGTAGTCGCCCATCGAGAACTTAATCTGAGCCACGCGATGCAGATACTGCGGCTGCGGATTGAGGCTATAAGCCTTTTCTGCCTCAGCCAACGCACGTTGGAATGTCCAGGCAGTGAAGGTGGTGTCTGCGCTGTAGATGAGCTTCTGATAGATTACGCGAGCATACTCGGAGTGAGCCTCTGCCTTGTCTGTAGCCACCTTCAGTGCTGTCTGCATATCGGAGTCGGCACCCTGCCAGTCGTTGTTGGTCAATTTCTGGAGTGCACTTGTAGCATAGCCGTCAACCTCCTTCGGGAACTGCTTGATATAGTCGGCAATATATCCCTCATACTTTGCCTTGTCCTTACACTCGGCTGCCAACATCACCATGAGCAGAGCGTTCTGCTTGTCCGTAGGCAAGCTCAGACGCAGCGCTGTCTTTGTATAAAGCGAGTTGTTGATGTCGAGATGACTCGCAGCGAGCGTCGATACGAAGCGCACGTCTACGGCATTGGCGTAGAGCGAACGCGCCGACTGCTGCATGAGTCCTACCACCTGTCCCTTCTCGTTCACGAACACCGAGCCTTGCACGGGCTTATGGTTGTTGTAGTCGAACACGTAGTAAGCATACTTGTCCATGAAGGTTTCAGCCTTGTCCACCTCGTACTGTGTGGTCTGCGTGCGCTTGTCGGCGGTCTCTACAAGCCACAGCTTGCTGCCCTTCGGCGCAGCGTCGGTTGCTGTTACGGCGGCTACAGCCTTCGGTATGTCTACATGCACACGGCACACATCGTAAAGCTCGCTTGCGCCGAGGATGTAGGTCACAGGATAGGTCTTGCCGTTGTTGTCTACCACTTCCACGCGGGCAGCCTCGCACACAGCCGACCACGGACAAGCCGCGGTGCCGTCGGCAGAAAGAAACACGCCGTTGGTTGTAGCCGTCAGCTTGCCTTCAGCGTCGTATGCCTTGAGCGCAAACACCGACTTCGCCACGTTCTTCACTGCCGACGGCTGAGCCATTGCTCCGCTGAAGCAGAGCAACGAAATTAGGATTGTTGATAATATTCTTTTCATTTCATTGTTTTTTTATTGATAAGTTTGTAAGTCTTAGGATGCCATAGCCTCCTATAATGCCAAAAGCGACTTCGCATTGTCCACAGCAGCCTGCGAAACATCGCTGCCCGAAAGCATCTGCGCAATCTCCGTGATGCGCTGTTCGTCGCTGAGCTGCGTCATCGTCGACACCGTGCCCTGCTCGGTCTCCTGCTTCGCCACCTTATAGTGGGTAGATCCGGCGGCGGCAATCTGCGGCAAGTGGGTTATGCAGAGCACCTGTCGGTTTGCCTTACCCATGTCGCGCATGATGTGCGCCATCTGCTCGGCTACCCTACCACTCACACCGGTATCTATCTCGTCGAAGATGATTGTAGGCAGACCTATCGCCTTGCTTATCATCGCCTTCAGCGAGAGCATAACGCGGGCTATCTCGCCGCCAGACGCCACCTGCGATACGGGTTGCATGTCGGTGCTGGAGTTGGCGCTGAAGAGAAACATCACCTTGTCGGCGCCGTTCGTAGAGAGATCGGCAGGCGACACCTCCACCTTGAAGCGCACCTTCGGGATGCCGAGCGGAACGAGCAGCTTCGAAAGCTCCTGCTCCACCACCGTAGCCGACTTGCGGCGCATGTCTGTAAGCACGGCGGCTTTCTCAACGCATACGGCGTGCAACTTCTCGACGCTGCGTTCCAGTTCCTGCAGCTCCTCGTCAGAGTTGTCGATGTTGTCGAGCTGCGCATTGATGCCGTTGAGACGGTCGAGCAGCTCGTCTACAGTCTGCACGTGGAACTTCTGCTGCAACGTATATATCGTATCGAGACGCTGGGTTATGAGGTTGAAGCGCTGCGGGTCGTACTCTACGTCGTCCACCTTCGATGCTATCTCCTGCGAGATGTCCTTCAGTTCGACAAAGCAGCTTTCAAGACGCTCTGCAAGTTCCTGCGCTTCGGGATAGACATCGGCTACGCTGCGCAACTGTGCGGCGATAGAGCGTGTGAGGTTCACGATGCCCGTGTCGTCGCCCGAGAGTCCGTAGTCAGCTTCGTGCAGCGCACGCTTTATGTCTTCGGCATGACTCATCAGCTCCGCCTCCTGCTCCAGCTGTTCCTGCTCGCCCGAAGCAAGATTAGCCTCGGAGAGTTCCTTTTGCTGAAAGCGCAGGAAGTCTTCATTGTCGCGACTCGTGGCTATCTGTTCGCGCAACTCCTCGAGACGGCGCTGCGCAAAGCGATACTCAGCAAATGCCGCACGATAGTCGGCAAGCTGCTGGCGGTCGCGCGCAATGATGTCCACAACGTTCAGCTGGAAGTCTTCCTTGCTGAGCAGCAGATTCTGATGCTGGCTATGCACGTCGATGAGCTGTTCGCCAAGCTCGCGCATAAGAGCGAGCGTCACCGGCGTGTCGTTGATGAAGGCGCGGCTCTTGCCGTTGGCGTTCACCTCGCGACGCAGCAGACACTCCTCCGGCTCGTAGTCGAGGTCGTTGTCCTCGAAGAAGTCTTTCAACACATCGGAGTGGTAGATACTAAGGTCGAATGTGGCTTCTATGATGCACTTGTCGCAACCGCGCTTCACCTGCTTCGCGTCGGCGCGGTTGCCAAGCAGCAGTCCGATGGCGCCGATGACGATACTCTTGCCTGCGCCGGTTTCGCCCGTAATGACGGAGAAGCCTGGGTAGAGCGCCATCTCAAGATGGTCGATGAGCGTAAAGTTGCGTATGTCGAGTTTTTTTAACATAGACAATAGTTATAGATTATGTGTGTAGGAGCCTACTCCTTTATCTTCTCCCAAGCCGAATTCTGGCTTGCATTGATAGAGAAGAGAATGTCGTAGACCGTTTCTTTTTCTTTCTGTGTGCCCTTACCTTTATATATATTGGTAAGCTCGTCGCGCTTGTAGTCGGTCCAGATCTGCGGAAGCATACTAAGCGGACGGTCTTCGTGGCACTTCTTCAGACCGGTTTCGAGCGCTGTGGTCACGTTGCCGCGTCCGCGCTCCACGTTCGTCGCCATCTCATCGAGACCTGTGCGATAGTAGTCGTACTGCAACTGGCGGAACGGCTTCATAGCGCCCTCAAGATAGTCGTTGATGATGGCGAAGCGGTTGCGTCCGTTGTCGAACGCCTTCCAGCCAGGATAGTTGAGGTTCTGTGCGTTGTTGGCAAGATTCATGCAGCGCTGCAGTATGTCCTCGCCACCCATCGGCGAGAACGAATCGAGATCCATGCCGATGATAAGGTAAGCGTAGTAGGCGATGAGCGCCGTGAGCTGGTTGTCCACCTGCTCCTCGTTGAACTGCAACTGGTCGAACTGTGCGTACTCGAAGTTGAAGTCGTTGTCGGTATTGTTGTAGAGCGTAGTGGTGTAGGTGGAGTTGTACACAGGACGGTTTGCCTGTATCACAGCCTTGCACGTGAAGACGTTCGTGCTGTTGTCGTACGCCGTCACCGTGATGTTGAAGTTGCACGTGATGCGCTCGTTCTTCTGAAACTGAAGGTTGGTCCACTGGCGCTCGTTGATAAACTGCGTGAGGGTCTGCTCCAGCTCCTCGAACACCGAGTTGTCGGTGCCTTGAATCTGGTTGTGGTTGATCTTCACACGTGCGTTCAGCTCCTGCGCCTCAGCTTCTGTGGCAAAACCGAGCAACAGCAATGCGACGTATACGATTCTAACTATATAGCGCTTTATCATATTTATTAAAATGAGAAGTTTGTAACTACCCTACGACCAGCTCCAGCTCGTTGACGATGTCGACAGCGGTGTCTGCCTTCGACTTCTTGGGATAGGCATGGCGGAAGTCGCGACCGATAATCTCTATCTGATTATCGTCGGTGCGGAAGCATGTGCCTTCGTTGCGCAGACTGTTCAGCACGATGAAGTCGGCATTCTTCTTCTGCAACTTACGCTCGGCGTTAGCCTGCTCGTCGTTGGTCTCGAGAGCGAACGCCACGATAGTCTGACGCTCGGTCTTCATCTGTCCGAGTGTGGCAGCAATATCTGGGTTCGGCGAGAGATTAATCTGCATGTCGCCCTCACCGCGCTTTATCTTCTGGTCTGCCTGCACCGCCGGACGGTAGTCGGCTACAGCCGCAGCAAGTATGGCTACGTCAGCCGTCTTGAACGCCTCGGTAGCAGCGTCGTACATCTCACGGCACGACTCCACATCAACACGATTGATGGCATCGGAACACTTCAGGCTGACAGGTCCGGCTACGAGCGTGACATCAGCACCGCGACGGCGACACTCTTCGGCGATGGCGAAGCCCATCTTGCCGCTTGAGTAGTTGCCGATGAAGCGCACAGGGTCTATCTTTTCGTATGTAGGACCGGCTGTGATTACGACGCGCTTACCCTTCAGTGTGCTGCTGCTGTCGTTCTGGTCGAAGAACTCCGACACACGGCGCGCTATCACTTCCGGCTCCTCCATGCGTCCCTTACCTTCGAGTCCGCTTGCAAGGAATCCGCTCGCAGGCTCTATGAAGCGATTGCCGTAGGAAGCCAGTGTGCGCATGTTCTGCTGCGTAGACGGGTGGGCATACATGTCGAGGTCCATAGCCGGAGCTATGAACACGGGCGCCTTCATAGAGAGGTATGTAGTGATGAGCATATTGTCTGCCACGCCGTGCGCCATCTTGCCGAGCGTGCTCGCCGTGCAAGGCGCTATGACCATTGCGTCAGCCCACAATCCGAGGTCGACGTGCGAGTTCCATGTACCGTCGCGCTGCGAGAAGAACTCGCTGACAACGGGCTTATGCGTGAGTGCGGAGAGCGTAATCGGAGTGATGAACTCCTTGCCTGCCGGCGTAATCACGACCTGCACTTCTGCGCCCTGCTTCACAAACTCGCGTATGAGCAGACACGACTTGTAGGCAGCGATTGATCCGGTTATGCCTAATACTATTTTCTTTCCTTTTAGCATGGTTTTATAGTTGTTATGGTGAGATGGTGAGGTGGTGAGAATGGTGTGATAGTGAGGTGAGGTGGTGTGATGGTGAGGTGGTGAGATATGTCAACATCACAACATACATCTCTCAACATCTCAACACCTCAAAACTATTTATTGAATCCTCTGAGGCGAATGCGTGTGAGCACCTGCTTGGTATTGAAGGTGAAGTCGCCGCCCATCATCCAGCTGTAGTAGCCTATGTCTGTGCGCAGCACATCGGCAACGGGGCGTCCCTTGTACTTGCCGAAGTTGAACACCTCCACCTTCTGCTCCTTACCATCGGCGTCGAGCACCGGCTTGCCGTCAGCACCTATCACCGGCTTCCACACGATGCGACCAGCGAAGTCTACGTTGTCGTTCTGCTTAGAGAACTCGGCGAGATAGTCCATGTCGTTCTCCAGAACGCGGTCGGGCTCCTCCTGCACACCAGGCGCATACTTGTCGAGCTCGCCCATCAGCACACGGTATGTAGCCTCGGTGTCTTCGTCGGCACGATGCGCCGTGAAGTCGTCCTCCATCTTTCTGCCGCAATAGAACTTGTACGCAGCAGCAAGGTTGCGGCGCTCCATCTTGTGGAAGATGGTCTGAGCGTCGATGAGACGAACCTTGGAGAAGTCGAAGTCGATGCCTGCACGCAGGAACTCCTCTGCGAGCATCGGTATGTCGAAATGGTTTGAGTTGTAGCCGGCGAAGTCGCAGCCCTTGAACTTCTCGCTGAGCTGCGGTGCAAGCGTCTTGAACGTAGGCGCGTCCTTCACGTCGTCGTCGGTGATGCCGGTCAGCTCTACCACCTCGTGCGGTATGGGCTTCTCGGGGTTTACGAAGATGTTCTCGCGTTCTTCTGTGCCGTCGGGCGACACTTTAATGTACGATATCTGGATTATACGGTCGCGGATAAAGTCGAGACCTGTAGTCTCAAGGTCGAAGACTATAAGCGGACGTGTAAGATTGAGTTTCATTGTTGTTGTTTTTAAGAATTTAGCCGCACCAATATGGCGCGGCTATAAACTAAAGAGTGATATCTTTTGCTGTTTCTTCAAAGCATTAATCAGCCGCTAACGCACTGACCGACTTTATTAGTCGTTCAGCAGCATAGGCATGATGAGCATGAGAATCTCCTGACCCTCAGGCTGAACGGTAGGCACTACGACACCTGCACGGCTTGGGTCGGCAAGCAGGATAGTAACCTCGTCGCTTGCGATGTTGTTGAGAATCTCGTAGATGGCGCCGCCCTTGAAGCCGATGTCCATTTTCGCTCCGTTGTACTCGCACGCCACGCTCTCCTTAGCGCTTGTAGCGAAGTCGATGTCTTCTGCTGTGAGGCACAGACGCTGAGCCTCTACGTGGAAGCGGATGAGCTGGCTGCTCTCGCTTGCGAACGGCAGCACACGCTTCAGTGCGCCCATGAGCGACTTGCGGTCTACGTTGATGCTGTTGGTGTTGGCTGTCGGGATAACCGAGTTGTAGTTGGGATAGCGACCCTCAATCAAGCGGCAGTTGAGGCAACCGTCTGCGTAGCGCACCTCAGCGCCCTTGCTGTTGAACTTCACAACAACGTCGCCCTCGCACTTCGGCAGCACGCCCTTGAGCAGCTGTGCCGGCTTCTGCGGCAGGATGAACGATGCCGGAACGTCGTTCTTGATAGTAAGAATGCGGTTGCGCACGAGCTTATGACCATCGGTAGCCACAACAGCGAGGTTGTCGGCTGTGAGGTCGAAGTACACGCCGCCCATCACCGGACGAATCTCGTCCTGAGCTGTAGCGAAGAGCGAGCGAGAGAGATTCTCTGCGAAGAGAGTAGAATCCATAACAAGCGTCGTCACCTCACCGTCAAAGTCCTGCATCATCGGGAAGTCGTCGGCAGACAGCGCTGTCAGCTTGAACGAACCGTTGAGATAGTCGATGACAACCGAGAAGTCGTTCTCGTCTACATTGAAGCTGAGCGGCTGCTCGGGCAGCTCCTTCACAGCGTTGAGGATGGTGCGGTTGGAAAGCGCAAACTTGCCGTCGCCCGAGCACTCGGCAAGCTCTATAGTCGACTGCATCACGTTCTCAGAATCGCTGGCAGTTACAGTCAGAACGTTGTTTGCTACTTCAAAAAGGAAACAATCAAGAATGCTCAGAGTGTTCTTGCTGTTGATAACTCTTGCGAGGGTTTGGAGACGGCTGTTAAGCGCGCCGCTTGATAAAGTGAATTGCATTGATATTTGGCTTTATTGATTATACTTGTTTTGTATTTTTGCTTACGCTATATTTTTAGGCAAATTTACTAAAAAATATCCGACTACGACAAAAACTCATTCAAAAGTTTCTTGTTTCGCCACATTTTTATTAATTTCGCAAACCAAAGAACAAACCTCATAGCTTTTATAACACAAATTAAATACAATACAGAAAATGGAATTACAAGGTAAAGTAATCGCTGTGCTGCCCGAAAAAACAGGTACTAACGCACGTGGCGAATGGAAAGTTCAAGAATACGTGGTAGAGACACACGACCAGTATCCACGCAAGATGGTGTTCAGCGTGTTCGGTGCCGACCGCATCAGCCGTTTCAACATACAGTTAGGCCAGGAAGTGACCGTTTCTTTCGACATCGACGCTCACGAGTATCAGGGCCGTTGGTTCAATAGCATCCGTGCTTTCGACGTTCGCCAGGTAGACCCTGCAACAGTTGGCGCAGCTCAGGCTGGCATCGTTCCGGGCGCAGTGTTCGGCGCAGCTCCGGCTCCGGCTCCGCAGCCCGCAGCAGCTCCTCAGCCCGCAGCTCCAGCTCCAGAGGCTGATCCGGTTAACGACCTGCCGTTCTAAGACGCAGAACGCAGCGCAAGGTTCAATACCAGACAGGAAAAGAATAATAGCAAAGACATTGCCGCATTATGGCAGAGTCTTTGCTATTATTCTTTTATTTATTTTGTACGTTTGCTTTATTTTACTAAATTTGCACAAATCAACATCATTCGTGGATTCGACGCAGACAAGCAAATGGAGCCAGGCGCAAACCAATCAGCTGGTTCAGCGCAAGCCAATCGGCAGGCTCTGCAAAGCACGAATCCTTCCTTTTTTTCAACTAAAGCAAACAAACGAAGCAAATGGACATAAAGAAAAGACTGCAAGACATATATAAATTTCTGACCGTAGGAATATGGGGCGTCAGCAAGGACGATGTGCCTTCCATGCGTTTCCTGTTCTACAGCATACTGAAGAAGCTGCTGCTCGCCATCGAGTTCACCACCACAAAGCGCATAACGAGTGCGGCGGCAGCCCTCACCTACTCTACGCTGCTCGCCATCGTGCCCATCTTCGCCGTGGTGTTCGGCATAGCGCGCGGCTTCGGCTTCAACAAGTATATCGAGCTGTGGTTCAGAGAGTCGTTCTCCAGTCAGCCGCAGGTGGCGGAGATAATCATCGGCTTCGTCAACTCCTACCTCGTACACACCAAGAGCGGACTCTTCCTCGGCATCGGTTTGCTGTTCATGCTCTTTACCGTGATGATGCTTATCAGCAACATCGAGCGCACGTTCAACGACATCTGGCAGGTGAAGAAGCCGCGCAGCGTGTTCCGCACCATCACCGACTACACGTCGATGCTTCTGCTTGTGCCGATAGTGATAGTTATCACGTCGGGTATAAGCATCTTCTTCGCCACTATCTTCAAGGAGATTGAGGACACGATGGTTATCGGTTCGCTGGCGCAGTTCTTCCTGCAGCTCATGCCCTACGCCATCATGTCGGGCGTGTTCATTGCGCTCTACCTCTTCATGCCCAACACAAAGGTGAAGGTGGGTTGCGCCATTGTGCCCGGCATACTCGCCGGTGTAGCCATGCAGGGTCTGCAGCTCTTCTACATCAACTCGCAGATTTGGGTGAGCAGCTACAACGCCATCTACGGTTCGTTTGCCGCTCTGCCGCTGTTCATGCTCTGGGTGCAGATATCGTGGCTGATATGCCTGTTCGGTGCGGAGCTGTGCTACGCCAATCAGAACATGGACGACTACGCTTTCAAGGCTAAGACCGAAGACCTCAGCCACCGCTACAAGACGCTGCTTTGCCTCGTCATATCGAGCCGCATCTGCCACCGCTTCAGCGAGGGCGGCAAGCCCTACTCGGCGCTGAAGCTGAAGCTCGACACGGGCATACCTATCCGCATCGTGAACGACCTGCTCTACGAGCTTGTGCAGATAGGCGTGCTCACCGAGATACCGGGCGGCGACAAGGATGGCGAGTCGCTCTATCAGCCTGCCGAATGTCTGTCGCGCCTGAGCGTGGGCACACTGATCGACCGCTTGGAAGCGCACGGCAAGTGGTCGCTCACGATTGACGTGAAACGACTCTCGTCGGAGGCATGGAAGAACATCATTGCCGAGCGCAACGCGTATCTGAACAGCCAGCGCGAAGTGCTGCTGAAAGACTTGTAAAAAACGACACAGAGCGTAGGTTGGAAGCGACACTTTCACGCTCCTTTTCCTATCGTTTAGTCATCGGACGGCGAACGCCATCCAATCAGATTCCGTCCGCCGCCCGATCAGATTCCGTCCGCCGCCCGATCGGATTGCGAACGCTATACAGCGACAATGGCTCACGAATTGGTGCTGCGGAGGCCGGAGACCTCCGCTACGAGAGGGGCATCGTACGCAATATGAC
>ERZ1031933.522-NODE-522-length-11392-cov-4.220340_pt1 | contig 11392 bp, 9 predicted proteins | sample MGYA00517880_ERZ1031933 | MGnify/ENA primary metagenome ERZ1031933 (study PRJEB33719, sample SAMN04261283) | wastewater metagenome | biome: rural village; feature: human; material: feces | host: Homo sapiens | place: El Salvador | collected 2014-01-14 ... | reverse complement strand
TTCCACCTCGGTAGAACTAACGCTTTTCGTATTCCACTTAACGGCAGGAGCCTCCGATTGACTATGATTATAACATATACAAAAGAAATGTCAATTTCCCTATTAGGATTACAGTTTTATAAAAGATGTATGTCACTGAGAATACATGAGAGCGGCTTGGAATTCAAGGGACTTGAAAGAGAGTTAATGAAAGCTTTAGAAAAGTATACAAAACGGAGAATTTGAGCTACAAATTGAGCTATTGTCCATCAAACATTTAGTATGTTAGAATAGTTGTGGTTATCCTATAAAAACACTAGGATAACCACGATTGTTTTGTTGGAGGAAAAATCGTGGGAAATATATTCAGAAAGGCATTCATCAAATCAATCCCAATCATGTGCAGTTATTTGTTCGTCAGCATGGCATACGGAATTATGATGGAGAATGCCGGATTCAAATGGTATTATTCACTGCTGGTCAGCCTGACGGTGTACACGGGGGCGTACCAGTTTGTGCTTGTGACGCTGCTTTCAAGCGGAGCATCCATACTCACCATGGCACTCACTGCATTTCTGATGAACAGCAGGCAGAGTTTCTATGCGCTGACATTTGTGGATGAGTTCAACCACATGGGAAAGCGGAAGTTATATATGATACATACAATGACGGATGAGACCTACGCCGTGAACTGTACCCTGCCGGATACCGGTAAAGAGAATCAGAGTATCATGTTCTGGGTGGCTTTTTTGTCGAGGTGTTACTGGATGGTTGGTGCGGTTGCCGGGGGGATCCTGGGTCAGATTATTCCGTTTGATATGACGGGGATTGATTTCTGCATGACGGCACTGTTTGTCATCATATTTATCGATCAGTGGGAGAAGGCGGAGAGCCATATTCCGGCGATTGCAGGAATTGTGATAGCGGTTTTATGCTTGTTGGTAGTTGGACAGCAGTATTTCCTTTTGCCGTCACTGCTCATAGCGTCAGCGGTGCTTGTGGTGTGGAATACGAGGAGAAAATGAGACAGCATTATTCACGGTGTATTCACAGAAGCTTTTTTTATCAGATCTGTCACATAAGCGGTCGGAACGATACGAATAATAATAGAAGAGCAATTATAAAAAACAGGATATGATATATAGAAAGAACAGGAAACTATTATGAATACAAGATACATATTAATAGGAATTGCGGTGTCGGCAGTTGTGACATTTGCACTGAGGGCACTTCCATTTGTCATATTTAATGGAAAAAGACAGATGCCGGAGATGCTGGTGAAACTTGGAAGGGTGCTTCCGGCGACCATCATGGCGGTGCTCATAGTGTACTGCCTGAAGGGGGCTGTGTCGGCTCCAGTGGCAACTGGAATACCGAGTCTTGTCGGCGTGCTGGTGACAGGCGGAACGTACAAATGGAAGCACAATACGCTGTTAAGTATTCTGCTGGGGACTGCGAGTTATATGATTATGCTGCGCATAATGTAGATAATCATTTTTGGTTGATTGTTTTTAGCAGTAATCTCTGCAATCGGATTGCGGATAATTTGTACGCATAATCCCACTATTGAATGAACGTGCATAATTTGTTAGAATAGCTGTGTGTTTATCGACTTAAGCACATATTATAATATGAAGATATCATCGCGGCAGATTTTGTCTGGGCAGGTGATATTGGGAGATATTATTAGAAAGGATCTGAATAAGTAATGGATAGATCAGATAAACAGAGAATTGAGGGAATCGTGCAGAGGATATTGGATGATTTCGGCGATGACAGAGCCATCAACAAGACGGATCTGTGCAACGAGCCGGATAAGACAGCCATTATCGATGTGATTGACAAACTCATGAAGATTCTGTATCCGGGTTATTACAGCGATAAGCTGTATAAGATATACAGTCTGAAGAATAACATGTCTGTTATCATAGAGGATGTAATATTCCATCTGAAGAAACAGATCATGATAGTTCTCAGGTATTGCAAAAAGTTTCCTGAGCTCACAGATGCTGAGCTTGAGGATAAGGCGATGGATATAACATATGAATTCATGGATAAGATACCTCAGATAAGAGACTATCTTGAGACTGATATCCAGGCGGCATTTGACGGAGATCCTGCTGCGGGCAGCAAGGATGAGGTCATACTTTCATACCCTGGACTGTATGCCATATCTGTATACCGTATGGCACATGAGCTTTGTCTGCTGGATGTGCCGATGATACCAAGGATCATGACTGAGCACGCCCACAGCGTGACCGGAATAGATATTCATCCGGGCGCCACCATAGGAAAGTATTTCTTTATTGACCATGGTACGGGAATCGTTATCGGCGAGACGACTATTATCGGCGAGCATGTGAAGATATATCAGGGCGTGACACTTGGAGGACTCTCTACACAGGGAGGTCAGAAGCTCAAGGGAGCCAAGAGGCATCCAACCATCGGTGACAACGTGACCATCTATTCAGGCGCGTCCATCCTTGGAGGCGAGACTATCATCGAGGACAACGTTGTTGTGGGTGGTAATACATTTATCACCAACTCAGTAGAGAAGGATACAAGGGTTACTGCCAAGAAGCAGGAGCTTCAGTATAAAAATAATTAGAGGACATACAAATGAGTGACATACGAAAGATAGCGGTTCTGACTAGCGGAGGAGATGCTCCGGGCATGAATTCAGCTGTGAGGGCTGTGGTTGTATCAGCCATCAACAGTGGAATAGAGATAGTCGGTGTGATGCGTGGTTACGAGGGACTTATTGACTGGGAGACACAGCCGCTTGGCCTGGCGGACGTCAGGAACATAAACAATCAGGGTGGAACGATACTTTTCACCAGCAGAAGCGAGCGATTCCTACAGAAAAAATACCGCGAGCAGGCGGCAAAGAATCTGCGAGATCACGATGTAGATGCGCTTGTTGCCATCGGTGGGGATGGAACACTCCGTGGAGCCATAGCATTTCAGAATGAGGGTATCAATACCATCTGCATCCCTGGAACAATAGACAGAGATGTTGCATGTTCTGAGTATACGCTGGGATTTGACACAGCGGCGAATACAGCCATGGAGGCCATTGACAGGATAAGAGATTCATCGGTTTCCCACGGACGATGCAGCGTCGTGGAGGTCATGGGACGAAAGAGAGGCTATATAGCGCTCTGGGCAGGCATGGCGACATCAGCTGATGCCATCATAATTCCTGAAAAATGGGATGGTGACTATGACAGTATCATAGATACGATAAAGGCAAAGCATGCTGACGGAAGAAACAGCTATCTGGTGGTTGTGGCCGAGGGTGTTACAGATGCTCCAGAGCTTGCACAGATGATTCTTGATAAGACTGGTATAGAGTCGAGGGTATCGGTGCTTGGCTATATACAGAGAGGCGGACAGCCAACGGCAAAGGACAGGATGTATGGCTCACTCATGGGTGCGTATGCCGTTGATGTACTCAAGAAGGACAAGGCAAATCGTATGATAGCTATCAAGAACGATATACTTATAGACTATGATATAAAAGAGGCAATTGATATACAGAACAATCAGATCGATTCCTTCCAGTATGAGCTGAGTAAGCTGCTGGCCGAGTAATCGGTGAGGCTGGCAGTGGGTAAAAAATAAGCTGACTGATTATAAAAAGATATATAAATGACAGGTATAAAAGATACAATATAAAGGAGAAGGTTATGAAACAGGTAATATTAACAGGCGACCGTCCTACGGGCCGTCTTCATGTGGGACATTATGTAGGATCACTTAAGAGAAGAGTCGATCTTCAGAATTCAGGAAAGTATGATGAGATTTACATCATGGTGGCTGATGCGCAGGCGCTTACAGACAACGCAGAGCATCCTGAGAAGGTCAGACAGAACATTATGCAGGTTGCTTTGGATTATCTTGCCTGTGGCATAGATCCTGAGAAGTCTACTATATTCATCCAGTCAATGGTACCAGAGCTCACAGAGCTCACATTCTACTATATGAACCTTGTAACAGTGGCAAGAGTCCAGAGAAATCCTACCGTTAAGGCAGAGATCAAGATGAGAAACTTCGAGGCAAGTATCCCTGTTGGATTCTTCTGTTATCCTATCAGCCAGGCTGCAGATATCACAGCATTCAAGGCCACAGAGGTTCCTGTTGGAGAGGATCAGATGCCTATGATCGAGCAGTGTAAGGAGATCGTTCACAAGTTCAATTCGGTATACGGTGAGACACTTGTTGATCCAAAGATCGTTCTTCCTGACAATGAGGCATGTCTCAGACTTCCAGGTACAGATGGTAAGGCCAAGATGAGTAAGTCACTTGGAAACTGTATCTACCTGTCAGAGGATCCTGCAGATATCAAGAAGAAGGTTATGTCCATGTACACAGATCCAAACCACATCCGTGTAGAGGATCCTGGTCAGATCGAGGGCAATTCAGTATTTACATATCTTGATGCATTCAGCAAGCCAGAGTACTTTGAGGAGTTCCTTCCAGACTACAGTGGTATGGATGAGCTCAAGGAGCACTACACCAGAGGTGGCCTCGGTGATGTAAAGGTCAAGAAGTTCCTGAACAATGTTCTTCAGGCTGAGCTTGCGCCTATCAGAGAGCGCCGTCAGATGTGGGAGAAGAGACCACAGGATGTATACGACATCTTAAAGAGTGGCAGTGAGGTTGCCAGAGCAAAGGCAGCAGAGACGCTTGCAGATGTGCGCCGTGCTATGAAGATTGACTATTTTGAGAACGACAATCTTTTCAAGTAAGAAATATTATAACTTTTAGCATGATTACATGTGTAAAAAGGATAAAATTCTCGCCAAATGTCCTGAAAAGTGATATTTGGGACAAAGCAAGGGAATTTTATCCTTTTTTCATGCAAATAATCATTTTAGAGATATTTTTGCGCTAATGACGAGCAAATTATCTCAAAATAAGAAAATCCTAGGGAGGTGACATATCACCCGAATGTGGAGTTAAATAACGCTGTCAATCACATATTATATCCTCACAACCACAGCTTCATACGGATACAGTCCTGTCAGTGAAATTACACAGTGCAGATGGGCGTAAATTGCAACAGTCAAAAACAGTAATTACCTGAGTCGTTAACTATATAAATAATCCGGATTTCTCCTTGCTGTGCTCCAGCTTGTCAAGAAGCTTTGCGCGAGGCTTTGCGAGCAGTAGTCCGATGACCGCTGAGATCGCAACATATATCAGCAGGGTGGCAAGACATTTGCCGTAGGTGTGTTGATACATTCCGGCGACACATTCCCTGAGGGCGTTCATGCAGTATGAGAACGGCATGAATTTGTACAGGTACTGGTACACTGATGGGAGCACTTCCACAGGGAAGGTTCCACCTGCTCCCGCAACCTGAATGACCATGATGATCACGGCGATGGCCTCACCGATATTGCCAAATGCCACGGTGAGAGAGTAGATCAGGAATGTAAATACAAAGCTCGTCATTATGGCGGCCAGTGCAAATGCTATCGGATGCTTGCACTGTATTCCCACGTAGAACAGATCGCCCATAACGGTTATGATTGTCTGGACCTGTCCGATGACGAAGAAGTTAAGATATCTTCCGAAGAACTTCTGGTAAGGCTTCACGCCCTCAAGCTCTTCATTGTCCTTGACCTTAACGTGTATGAGTGCCACAAGTATGAGAGCACCGACCCACAGTGCCAGGACCGTGTAGAATGGTGCCATGGCTGATCCGTAGTTGGATATCTCGTATACAGCAACTGTGTTCATCTGTACCGGTGATGAGATGAAATTCACTATCACCTGTGGATTGTCCTTGATGGCATTTATGAAATCCTGGTAGCTGCTGTTAGACGTGATCGTATGTATGTCGGCCTTGATCTTGTCTATGCTTTCTTTGAGATCCTTCAGACATTTGATCGTTCCCGCGATGTCTGAGGTTCCGTCCTTCAGAATGTCCTGATACTCGGTCAGGGACTTGCTGATATCGTTGAAGTTTCCCGGAACATTTGCCAGCACGGTCTGTGCCTGTGCCAGAGATGACTGGATATTCTCTAACGAAGATTTCAGTTCAGGCGAAAGTTCGTTATTTATGAGATCCTTCACTGAAGCAATGTCATTTGTACACTTCTTTATGTCGGACGATACCGCTTTTTTCAGTGATGCAAATTCTTCGTCCGACAGGCTTGTGTCGGATACAAGCTTTGCTAAGTCTTCGTTCAGATTTTCAAACTGAAGTTTGGCATCCGATACTATAGGTGACTGGGCTTCGATCAATCGGTTTATGGTGTCCAGAACATTGGTGCCAAGGGAACCATTGAGGTCAGTTTCGATTGACACTGATCCGATATCGTGGGTTCTTGAGAGGCTGTCCACGGTTTTACCAAGCTCTGTAAGTCTGTCAGAGATCATGTCGAGACCTGTGTTCAGCAGTGATATCGAGGTGTCTGCAACGTCGCTGCTTATGCCTGCGCTGTCACTCAGATTTCCAAGACTGCTTGAGCCGCTCTGTGCCATGCTGTCTATGCTTGGAAACAGAAGCTGAGTGGTATCGATGGCATCTGATGCAGACTCTGTGAGCAGTGAAAATGTATTCAGCATATAGACGTAATTGTCCAGCGTGGATGAGATCTGTTCCAGTTTGCTCTCAAGACCGGCAACGAGGTCTGAACCGTCTATGTTATTTCCAGAAATGAAATCTCCGGCATTTGCAAATACCTCGGTCAGCGTGCTTATGATCTTTGTGTTTATCTCGTTTTGGACGGTAGTCTTGACCTTGCCGGTTATCTTGGTGGCAATGGCATTCTTCTTGCTGTTCTCGTAGTATTCGATATTTGGATTGACGATGTTGCCATTTAGTATGCTGAGCATGTTCGCTGTGAAGTCCTTTGGTATGATTATTCCGGCATAACATTCCCCGCTGGCGATGAGTTCAAGTGCCTCATCTTTATTATCGGCAAATGTCCAGTCGATAGTGTTGTTGTTTTCAAGACTTTCGATCACCATGTCTCCGATGGTCAGATTTATTCCGCTCATCTCGATTCCCTCATCCTCAGAGTAGACGGAGATCTTCATGAGTGAGGTGGCGGACTCTCCATACGGATCCCAGTTTGACAGGATGTTGAACCACGCATACAGGGAAGGGATTATGCACAGACCCATGACTATGGACAGTGCGACAACATTTGTGGTGATCCTGCGCAGATCAGATATGTATACACGCCAAATGTTTTTCATGATAATTCCTCCTTGTCAGCTTCTGTGTTTTCTGTGGCTTCATCCTGTTCATCCGTCTGAACCGAGTCGCAATGTTCATCTGTCTGAACTGTCTCGTTTTGCTCATCAGACTGCACAGACACACTCTGATCATTCTGCACAGCCTCAGCCATCTCAGCCACCTTGTCCTGCACGGCGGTGATCTGTGTCTGAATGTCTGTTTTTACATTTGTTATTATGTCGTCCAGCTTCTTTTTCGGTGCAGCGACTTTTGTATATATGCTGTTGATGTCGATGAGACCGTCAATATTATCTTCCGTATCCTGAAGCGAGTTAACCATCTCCTGTACCTTGTAATCCGAGTATTCCACATGTATCAGATACGCCGCGATTATGAACAGGCTGGCGATCCACAGAACAAGAAATATGATCTTGGAGCTGCCGGTCAGAAAGAGCAGGATAAGGAAGCATGCGGGAACAGTGAATATACACTTAATACCCGCCTTCAGCTTTTTTACATTTGCTGCATGGGCATTGTCTCTGAATGCAAGCACCTGGGACTTTATGTCAGATGGCTCGGTGCTGGTTGTATTTGAATTTGTATCTTCGTTCATGGGTGTTCCTCCTTATTTGCATTACATCATATCCGTATCTTCCATACGTTTCTCGATGAAGTGCATGATATGGATAAATGGTTTTCTGATTATAAGTCCTATGACCAGTGCAACCACAATGAAAATTGACAATTCAAGCAGATATTTGAACAGGTCTGCGTGATACATTCCGCCAATACATTCACGCATTGCATTTATCGCATATGGGAATGGGAAGAATATGTACACCTGTCTGAAGAAGTTCGGAAGAGCCTCTATAGGGTAGGTTCCACCGCTCCCCGCTATCTGCAGCACCATGATCACAACAGCGAGGGCCTTGCCTATGTCGCCAAATGATATGGTGAGTGAATATATCAATATTGAAAATGTCAGCCCTGCGAGTGCCGCAGTTGCCCAGAATGCAAATGGGTGCAGACACTGTATCTTCAGCAGGAACAGATCTCCAAGCACTATGACCAGAACCTGAAGCTGAGACAGCAGGAAGAAAATAAGGTATCTTCCAAAGAACAACTGGTGTGGTCTGGCATCCTTCAGATAGTCCGCATCCTTCACATGCACCTTCATGAGGGAGACGAGAATTGTCATTCCGACCCATATGGCAAGCACTGAGTAAAATGGTGCCATGGACGAGCCGTAGTTGGCAATGCTGTAGTAGTAATGTTCCTCGACAGCAACAGGCTTTGACAGGAATGACGCTAGCGCCTCTGAGTCTCCGTTGAGGAAGGCGATGATCATGTCGGTCACCTCGCTGTCGGCGGCCTTGTTGATCTCGTCTGTGGCGGTCTGGATCTTGTCACGTATACCACTTATGAGATCGGAGAGGTCTGTGAGACTGGTGTTCATTGATGCAATAGTCACCTTATAATTGTCAAATACAGAGCTTGCACTGCTGATGGTAGAATTCAGGGTATTTAACAGATCCTGAGCGTTTTTCAGTGCATTTTTGATGTTCAGGATAATGTTGTCCATGTCAGGAATGACCTGGCTGGTAAATGTGTCATCTATGTCTGAGACAGAGTCGATGATCTGGTCGAGCTTATCTGATACGGCATTTTCTGCATTTGTGATCGCAGATATATCCAGACTATCGATGGTGTCGGCGGTGAGAGAGGAAATCTTCTTAACCTCTGTTTTCAGTTTGTCAAGCTTGTTGAGTGCATCTGAAACCGCATTCGTGTTGCTTATGTCAAGAGATTTGATATATTCGTCGACTGCATCGATCTTTTGCTGAAGTTTGTCTGCATCTGCCTTGATATTCTCAAGATCGGCAGATATGTTCTCTGCATCATCCTTCATATGGATAAGCTTTGCAGAGCTTTTCAGATTCTGTATGTCCTGCGCGATGCTGTCAATCTGATCCTGAAGAGAATTCCTGACAGTGTAGTAGGTTGAGCCCACTGAGTCTATATCAGACATGCTTGAATCAATGGCGGAACCCGCATCGGACAGAAGCTTGCTGCTCTTGTCAGTTGCGTCCTTGAGCTTTGTGCTGGTCTTGAGTTTGTTATTTGCCTTGATTATGGAATCTATGGTTTTCTGGTATCCGGCGAGATTGTCATCGACGGTCTTGAGTGCTGTGATGAAATCCGTTCCCTTGAGATCCTTCGACAGATCCGTGTCAGAGTCGTCAATGGCAGTGATAAGCTTCTGTGATATCGCCTTGACGTAGGTCTCGTTGATACTTGTCTGGAGTGTTGAGACTGCAGTGTCAGTTATCTTAGGTGCCACGGCATTTTTCTTTTCATTTTCATAGTAGGTGAAGCTTGGATTTACGAAGTTGTCCGTCAGGGCATTGAACATGTTGTAGGAGAAATCTTCGTCAATGACGACGGCGGCATAGTAGGTGCCTGATTTTACACCGTCGATGGCGGACTTTTCAGAATCCGGGAATACCCATCCGATGCTGGTCTGGCTTTTCAGTTTATCAGCCACGGACTGACCCATGTTCATCTCGTTGCCGTCTGCGTCTGTGTAGCCCTTGTCCAGGTTGACGACGGCGATATTGATATTGCCGGTATTGGCATATGGATCCCAGTTTGCAAATATGTTGAACCATGCATACAGCGCAGGCAGTATGCACAGTCCAACGGCGAGAACTATTGTGAGTATGCTTTTTTTGATACCGATCAGGTCGTTTTTAAATATTTTCAGTATTGTTTTCATAATTATACAAATCCTATTTATATAGTAAATACATCAGCGAGGACTAAATTACATAAAGGAGTCCCCGCTGACGATCGTTCATTATTCTACAGGTCTTTAAAATGGAACTGCTTCTTTCCGGTTGCATAGTCATCAACTATCTGTCCGTGTCCATAAAGCTTGTATTTGTAGGTTACAAGTCCCTCGAGTCCGACAGGACCCCTTGCATGAATCTTGCTTGTGCTGATTCCTACCTCTGCGCCAAATCCGTATCTGAAGCCATCGGCAAATCTTGTGGAGCAGTTCTGGTATACTCCGGCCGAATCGACAAGCTGCATGAAGAGGGCGGCGGTCTCGTTATTCTCAGTCACGATACAGTCAGTGTGATGTGAACCAAAGTGGTTGATGTGTGAGATCGCCTCCTGCACATCGTTCACGATCTTGACTGAGAGCACCAGGTCAAGATACTCGGTATTGAAATCATCGTCTCCTATTATCTCAATACCGTTCGGGCTGCTCATATTGCGTTCAGCCTGATTGATGATCTCCGCTGCCTCGGCGGTTCCGCGGAGCTTTACACCGTGTTTCTTAAGTGCTTTTGCCATGACCGGAAGCATTTCTTTTGCCACATCTCTGTGGACGAGAAGTGTCTCCGTTGCATTGCAGGCGGCGGTGTACTGTGTCTTGGCGTCTATGATGATAGGGATTGCCTTTTCAATATCCGCATCCTTGTCTATGTATGTGTGGCAGATTCCGTCTGCGTGTCCCATGACAGGGATCTTGGTGTTGTTCATTATATACTGCACAAATGCATTTGAGCCTCTAGGTATGAGCAGGTCAACGGACTTGTTGCATGACAGAAGCTCATCGATCTCGTTGTGCTGGCTTGCCTGGAGCATGCAGCCCTCTGGTGCTCCGTTTGCAACGGCTGTGCTGTAGATCACATCGAAGAGAGCCTTGTTGGTGTTGGCAGTTTCCTTACCACCCTTGAGTACTGCGCAGTTGCCGCTCTTGATGCACAATGATGATATCTGGACCAGCGCATCCGGTCTTGCCTCGAATATGATTCCGATGACACCTATAGGGCAGGAGACTCTCTGAAGGACCAGCCCCTCGTCAAGCTCTCTCTTGAGCTGGATCTGTCCAACCGGGTCAGGGAGCTTTATGAGCTCATCGATTCCATTTGTCACGTCAGCGAGCTTGTGCTCGTCGAACTTCAGTCTCTTCTTGACTGATGCTGCGATCCCGTTCTCCTCGGCAGCAGCCATGTCCTTTGCATTTGCCGCAAATATCTCATCCTTATGTGCGATGAGTGCGTCCTTTACATGTACTAGTATATTGTTTCTTGTATCTTCTGAAAGTGCAGCCATTTTGTAGCTGTCAGCCTTCATGATGCTTGTAGCTTCCTGCATGTTCATAATATTGTTCTCCTTTATAATCCGGTATGTCATGTGCACTTATTC
>ERZ1031933.521-NODE-521-length-11393-cov-8.424061_pt1 | contig 11393 bp, 10 predicted proteins | sample MGYA00517880_ERZ1031933 | MGnify/ENA primary metagenome ERZ1031933 (study PRJEB33719, sample SAMN04261283) | wastewater metagenome | biome: rural village; feature: human; material: feces | host: Homo sapiens | place: El Salvador | collected 2014-01-14 ... | reverse complement strand
GTCTTAAAACACTGTGTATGAATGACTTTTGTTACACAATTTAACTATTTTAAGAGATCTATCGACTCTATTTTCTACTCCACTCCTCAAATCGTTGAGGAGATTATGGCATTACGACACTCGCTTCTTACTTTCAAACAAGTCGGTTGCCATTGTTTTCTGTTTATCTTCTCATTGCCTTTGTATTATGTTTATGAATTGCCCTTATGCAAGGGGGATAATACTTCATCATGACCACTATCTTACCATTATTATTCAAATGCCTATAAGTCAAATATGACTCTGAAAGTTGTATCTTCATGTAGCATCCTTGATTTTCAAGATGTTGCATGGCAATATAAGCATTGAAAGATGTAGCCTACTTGTAGCATCTTGTAGCACGATGTAGCGTTATATCCTATTATTGGTACAAATATAGATATAGATATAAATCACGATTTATATGCCAGTGTTATAAGAAAATATCAAGACCACCCCTATCTTTGTGGCGTGGAGGTCTCGGTGTGCGAGCCTCAAATTGAATGTTTCACGAGATCCAAGTCTCAAAATGCTTTAGCCTATGCGGATAGTATGTGGTCTTGACGTGCACAAAGACAGTGTTTTCGTTTGTATTTTAAGTGAGAACGGCGATAAATTTGAAGCCAAGTATGGAGTTTTAACCCCTGAATTGGAGGAATTGAACCAATTGCTTCTGAATCATTTTAACTTTACCTTAAATTCCTCCATCATCAAGACTGGAGGTTGACTAAGTGTTTTCAATACATCATCCAGTTCCTCCTGTGTCTTATTGAAGAAGTATTCGGAATCCGTTACACCACGGCACAACATATCGACAATGTACATTCCTATAGTGAATGTTCCTTGCTTGTGACATCGGGTTACGACCACAGGAGAATTCTTTTGGTGTTCCAAATTCCCCAAAGCATAACATTTGCCCAAAGGCAACTGCCTTGTCTTTGTTTTGATATACTCCCTTCCTGAAAAGAAATGTGGCAATACTGTTTTCTTCTTATTCTTAGCCATAATGGTTGGGGTTAGTCGCTATAGTTTCTTGCATATTCCTCGTAGATGTCCGGCATGGCATCACAAAAACCATAGCCGCTACTTTCTTATTCTTTAGTGCTGCTTCTATTCGCTTTTGGAACTTCGGCAGCAGGCCATTCTTAGTGATAAACTTCATCGTGGCCTCGAAATTACTTTCAGTGGAATCATAGAACGACTCCCAAAGGTCGCCCCATAAGTCAGCAGCCTCGCAAGCATTTTCCACCAGATAGAGCATAAGGTCGGCAAGGTTCTCGGGCGCTGGATACAACTTTCGGAAATCGGCAATTGCTTTTCTACATACGCTGAAACGACATTTCCTGTCGCCACGCTTGGGAAAGAACTCGTTGAGTATGATTGTCTTGTATTCCTTCAGTTTCTCTTTCTCGTCAGGATTCAGGTAATACTCCAGATACTCCTTGGCCTCCTTACGGGCATCGTAGAGGTCAAGAACCATCTCTATTATCTCACCTTTCTGTAAGGTATTCAGATATTTCTTTAGTGCTACTTTTGACATATTTCAAATTGAGTATACAAATGTTTTCCAAACTAAAAATAGCTTCCTATTGTATCTGTGTCTATTTCCAGATTATCATGTCCACATACAGGACATTTTAAATCTGTAAAGTCTCCTTGATTAACAACTATGTTATCGCCTCCACATATTCTACATTTATTGATGGGAATACCATTTTCAGTTCGTCTTTGGAAGAATTGTTTGCAATCAAGGCAGGTACATATTGTCCAGTCAACATTGATTTGCTGAGAATATAGCACAAAGTCATCTTCCATATCTGGCCCATTTGTTGGTGTGTGAAATCCGCATTTTGGGCATTGTAATTGCAGTGTAAACATAGTTTTTGGGTTTAAAACGGACAGTCGTTATCATCTTCCACATCAATTCCAAGTTTCTCGATGAGGGTAGCAATGGCAGGATTTTTGTCCATCATTTCCCTTATCTGTTTCGGTGATGCAGTTTGCATTTCTTCTTTTTTTTCTTCTTGAGGGAAGTCATTCTCATCTATTATGCGGTAACTTGTGCGGTAATGTTCAAGATACGACCTGAAGGAATCAAATTGAGAAAGCGGTTGCCTATCATAGTGTGAAATAGTCCATTCCCCATCATCTGTTTTGTATTGTTCAGGAATAGCCTCGTACATCATTTTCTTTGCCAGGAAAATCTTCTTGTCATATAACAGATGATGGCTGACCTTTTCTGCTATGAGAGAATCATACGATTTAGAATGGATGAAATTCATATAAGCGTCCCCCGCCCACTGATAGAACGATTGCGACAAATCAATCATTTCATATTCCTCCAGGGTCTTTACCATAGCATAAATATCCCGAAATTCCATGGCCGTAGGAAAATCCTCTTCTTCTATGTTGATACCTCTGCACAGTAAGCCATTTTCTATGATGGTATTAGGAGGTAAACAACAAAGAAGATAAATCTGCTTATATATAAGCGTCTTTGCTTCTTTTTCGGAAAAGGGGCGTTTCCCATGCCTCATCAGTAGCATGTACCCTTTGGGAGAAACCTTCGTTTGGTCAATCTCAAAGTCGGGGTCATTCACGAAACGGCGGCAATAAGCATAGTAATGGGCATTACAAAACTCTTCCTTGTGTTCCCTGAGATATTCTTTCGGAAAGCACTCAATGGCAGGTCGAATCAATTCATATTCATGGAATGTTTCCCATATCTCTTTTACTTTTGGGAAGAAACTATCATCCCAATAATTGGCCAGTTGCTTGTATGTCCATTTCCTGTCCTCCTTTCCTGATGAGAGGAAAGCTAACAGGATTTTCTTCTGGTCGTTCCAATCTAACGAACGGAACCGCCATAGAATTTCGTGACGAGCATCAACGACTTTTCCCTTCTCGCGGTTTACGAACCACTTGATGAGTTTGGCAATGGGACGGTTTCTTTGAGGCATAAAATATCCTATTATGAGTGATTATATTTTGTATTACAATGGTCGCATTTGTAAACACCACCTTCGTTAGACATACGGTTGCCGCATTTATAGCAGTAAAACTCATGCTTTTCCCAATGGCCAAGGTTAGCGTTGACAAAATTTATCAGGCGTGGAGATTTATATCCACCAGTCATTTCCAAGTGGTTGAGTCGTAGGCGGAAGTTTTCAGTAGAACAACAAGCACCACATTTAGGACAGATATACTGTTCATTAGGGCATTTTTTCGAGTCTCGACTGTCTATGATTGCCTTACATTTGGGTTTATTGAAGCAATGATTGAGATACACCACGAACCCATGCGCTTTACATTCAGAATTTGCGCATGAAAAACTGTTCACAGCACGACTCTCAAAGTTTGTGATTCCGTCTTCTGGCTTCATCAGTTTACCGCAGTGACGGCATTTGAGATGTTCGTAGAATTTTGCAAAACTCTTCAGATATGCCGAAAGTATGGTATAGTATCCAAATCGTGTTTGTTTCCCATATTGATTGACATAGTCAACAGGGATGTTGAGTATACGCATAAAGTCAAGCATCGTGTATTGTTCCCATTCAGATGCCGTGTGGAATCTTGCAGGAGCGCAGAAACAAGGCTTGTTTCCGCACCAATAGAAAGGAAGTTGGTGCCAGTTGTCCAATTTATCTGACATTCGGCATTCGCAGAACACATCTTCCGCTTTTTCAGCAACAGAGAAAATGAAGCTGTGATTGACATTCTTATTGAAGAAATTGAAATAACGCGACAAGGCATACAACTCTTTCTCTTTGGATTCATCGAAAGCATATAACAAGCCCTTGTCAGTTTCTCTACAGGTATAATCACTCTCTTTAAAAGAAATACTTATCCACTCTTTTACCGTTTCAAAATACTTGTTATTATAGCTTTGCAATTCAGCATTGCCATCAATCATCTTGGTTGGCACAAGCACTAGGATTCTTCCCTGCTTATCCGACTTTATTACTCCATTGTAGAAGTCCCTTCTCCATGAAGGACTCTCGTTTGCAGTGTCATCGACATATATTCTGCCATGGCAATCAGTCACAAATTGACGTATGCCAATCCACTCGCCGTGGTCTTCACGACCATCCAACAACTGCAACATGATATTGTTGTCAAGGTTAGCCGTTGGGGCTTTTTCTCTGCGTTTAAGATATGCGAAGACGATTTCAAGTGGGAAACATAAAGGATGCGCGTCACCTCCAAGAATGGTGTACATTTCTTCAGATGTTTTGTTCCATTTACCCTGGGCAATACCCATGAAGAGCCGCTTCACCACCCGAATTTGGATGTATGGTGGCAGTTGAAAGAACAAATGGCATAGGAGGCTAATTGAGCCGCGAGTTTGGAAATAAACAGCATACAGAATAATGGAAAGAGGAGAATCATCTGGCAGATTCTGCCTGAAGGATAGAAGTTTCGCAGAGAACGACCTTTCCCAGTTTCGTTCTTGCCAGTAGTCCATATTTTGTGGCTTGTTGGCGTTCAACAGCTCAGTCAGTAAGACAGCCAGTGGCACATTCTCTTCTGTAAGTGGAAGATTGGTAAGACGTTTAGATATGGCATTGAACAAATCATCGCCAGCGTTGACAATGATATTCTTGACCGAACCATCAGGAAGTATAGGCTTGTTATACCATCGCGAATGGTGTGACAACAGGCTATCCAATGAAATCTCGTTCACCACATCTTCGAGAATAGTCGCTGGCAGGGATGTAATCAGCCCTTTGTCGAACATAGTCAGCAGATCGGACTTCGATCTTGTGTCTAAGTACTTTTTCCAAAGAGGATTGTCAATGCCACCAGAAAGAAGGGAAATCAGATGGCTTAGTATATTCAGATTTTCGGGAAGCTCACTTGTAAAAAGTAATTCAAAACCACGCTGACTGATTTTTTTCTGTAATTCGTCTCCAATAGCAGAATTATCTATCAGCACAAAACCATCGTTGACATATCTGTTGAGAAATGCTGAAATATCAGTGATATTCATACTCTCAACGATAGAGTTAGCCAATGAAAGAGCCTTTTGCGGTTCTATCCATTCAGCACTACCAGCTATGAGATAAATGTTATTCGCTTCTTGCACTAGGTGAGCAATTTCTGTGCGAATGAATTCTTTCTGGCTATCATCAAGTGGAGCCACTAAATGTCTATACGTGTTGATAAAATCATAAGGATAGCCAATCCCTTTTTCACAAGCGTCACGAACTTTTCCACATAGTTCCTCTTTGACAAGAGGAAAAAGTCGTTCAACTATTGACTGTTTGAAACCATTTTCAAGGAAAGAGAAAGAAGACAACATCTCTGTGATGGTAGCCAGTTTCTCATCTTCAAAACATTTATTCACATAGACAGGCAAAATGGTTTCGGCCTCTTCTATGCTGGGTGCTTTTTGGTCATCCGCTATCAGTTCAAACTTCGTGCAAACCTGTTCCTTTCGGTATGAATCAGATAATGACACGTAGTCACGACAAGCACGAAGGAAGTCTTTTTTTAAGATACCCTTTTTGGCCTGATTGATTTCCTCTTCATGGCTATTTGGAGTTAAGGAGAGCAGACGCTTCACGCTACTATCCAAATTGCTGGTTACAGGTTTGTTCTCCACAACATACACAATCGTCTTGGATATAACATCATCTACGAATTGTGTAAACCTTTCTATATAGCCATCCCGATGCTCCTGCGGTAACAAATCAGCGAAATCACGGTGTTTTATCAGCTTATGGTAGATATATATGGAGTCGTCCATTGCATAGAGATGTCTGGACGAAGGCATGTAGTCTTCCACCTTCCCAAAGTCATAAGCAGTCACCCACTTATCTATCACATCCCTTGATGTCGCATACCTACAGGCTGACGGATATTTTTTGAGTATTTCGAACCATTCGGCCTCATTAAAGACAGCAAAAAAATCTACCCATATCTGCTTTTCTTCTTTTTCAAAGTCGCGGTCAAAAACAAAACGCTCCTTGACTGCATTCTCCACTTTATAGCGATCAAGGAAGAAGTTTACATGTTCGAAAGTCTTTGACGGAGAACGCTCGGCATCATTCTCAATAATGCCTATGACTTTCTTAGCAAGCAAATTACGAGGCTTAAAGCAATGGTTAAAAAGGTTAACAGTTCTATCGTCTTTAATACGGATATTTTCGTGGTCGCCATAATACGTAAGCACAAGCTGCACGTCTTCGTCGGACTTGGTAATACGACGGACGTTAACAGCTTTCTCACGCCCTTTACGTTGTTCCATAATCTGGAATACCACAATACGCCCATCGGCTTTAGCCTCTTCCTCAATGAAAGACTCCGAGTTTACGTAGAAGTCCTGATAATAGGCATGATGAAGAGACATGCCACAATTGTTTGAGGCAATAAAACCAAAGTCTTTATTCTTGTCAAAGAACTTAATGGCACCGATGAACCACTTGTTTTCTGGGTAGACTAATCTCATGTAATTATGCTATTTCCAGCTATTTGCTTTGGTTATTTCCCATTTCAAGGCATTAATTTCCTCATCGTCGTGAAGGGAGGAATAATGCGCATACCACAGGATAACATCACATAGTTGTAGCGCATAACTCTTCAGGAGGTTTGACGAGTTGCCCACCATGTCCATGTATTCCTTGGTGCTTTTGGTATTCTCGTCCTTCTCATTACGGGAATGCACGTCGGCTCCACAGGTATGAATCATGTGAATAAGGTTGTCGGCGCAGATGGTGGGCAAAATTTGGTCACCCTTTGCTACGACCTCTTTATTTTTGTCATAGCATTCCTTGCCACTTAGCAGCGCATTCGACCACTGTAGGTTTATCCTCTTCTGTTCTGGCAACATCCCATGTGTAATCATAGAACGGAAGATATACTCAATGATTTGACGAACTTTCGGTAGTTTATCGTTGTAATCCTTGTCATCCAACTCTGGGAAGTGGAGTTCCGAAAGCAGGTCGGTAAGATACACATCCACATCGTCATGCAGTTGAAGCTTTTCAATGGCATCAAAGACAGGCTTATACATCTGGCGTATCTTCATCGAGGCCGACATGTATCTCCGAGCCATATGGCGAATGCGACGAAAGAGCAATTCCCTGTCCGTGTTCTTATCGTAGTATGCCTTGTGCCAGTCGCCATCCCATTCCTTGCGCACTTCAGGGATAATCTTCTTGATGTCGTCCTCTGCCTGTCCAGAGAGGACGAACCAAGGAATGAATCGTTTCCCATGGCAGATGGATTGAATGGAAAGCGTTACGTTAGAAAGGAAAGTCTGCGCATCGTCCGTGCTGTCCTCATGCAGTTTGCACTTCGCATCCAAAATGATAGCAGCCCACTTGTCCGGGTCTTGCTTTAGCACACTCTCAGCCTTGTCCCAGTATTCAAATGGGACAAGTTCCAAGTCGAAGCCCTCTGCCTCTAGGGGGTATGTTTGAATCACTTCGGGGTCATTCTCAACCCACATTATCTTTACCAGTTCGTTCTGCATAGTCGAAAAGTATTAAAGGGAAGCCACAATGTTAGATTTCTCGAACGTCAGCGTATATCTGACCGTGAACTCCTCGTTACTCAGCGCCTCGACGCTCACCTTGCCATCATACATCTTCATGATGCTGGCTATTTCAGAGCCTCCTATACCGTTGTGGCCATCCTCGTTGAGTCTGGTGCTGAAACCATACGAAAGAATGTCGTCCACATTCACGTCCGCAGGGATCGGTTCACCGTTGTTTTCTATCTGTATCACCACAGACGTACCCTCAGTAAACCATGCGAACTGCAATTTGTAATTGCTACGCGTTGCATCCTTGAAGCCGTGCGCCATGGCGTTGGACACGATGTTGTTGAACACATGCTCTAAAGCTGCCTCAGGAAAGACGAGTGTGGTAATAGGTTCACCTTTCTTCAGGATAACCTCCCCATCGTACGGACTGATGATGTCCTCAGTTGCAAGGTTGGTATCTTGTGGACTCCAAGAAACTTTAGGTACGAAGTTCGTCCATTCGGCCACATGCTTTGCGATATACGACTTGATGAACGCCTGTGGGTCGATGTGCTTAGGTTCGCCATAGTCAATGTCCACATCAGCGATGGCTGCCAGTTTCGTCTGGATAGTCTTCAAACGAGAATCCAAGTACTCGAACACATCAGCGACGGTCGTATCTCTCACCTGTGACACAATATCCGTGTCAGTAAGGAAGCCCCCTTGCCTTTTGCGGTAATTGTTCAGTGTGTTGAACATAGAGCCAAAAGAAGACAGTGATTGTGTCAGGGCATGCTTCCGCAGACGTATGTTCCTCTCGTATTGCTCACGCTCCGCCATCAGTTGTTTCTCTCGTTCCGACAAAGAAGCCATCGCCGTCTCATTGACGAGCATCAGTTGCTGCTCCTTGTCATGCATAGGAACAAGAACCTTGCATAGCAGATGTTCGTTGAAGTGTGCCGCGGTACTCCCGGAAGCAATATTAAGCAGTTGCTTCCTGACTGGTTCCGACAGGAGCAAGGCCGAGATGTATTCCAGAGAGTATCCTTCCTTCGGTTGCAGACAAGAGAAGAGAGAATACGTTCGGATAGATGCCTGTGGGTCATTCGTTCTCGAGTAGCCCACCTTAACAGACCTACCGAACACGAGCAGGAACACACATGGAACAGCAGGAATGCTTTTCACCAATTTTGAAGTTCTATTTTGTTCCGCGTCCAAGCTCTCCGCATTTTGCAGGACGATTTTTGCATCAGCGAACTTATCGGTAAGCCCTTTGGGGTCAAATGCAAGTACCTTCTGCAGATGTTCTTTCGTAGGTCTGATGACAGAGACAAGTTCTGTCAGTGGCACAAGCCCCTTCTTATCCACCGGCTGGCTGAGATAATAGCCAGGAAGAAGGATGTCGAGGTCGAGAGCGACATAGGGAATGGTTCTCATGACCTTATTGCTATCTTCGGATGCCTCAGTATGTGCGGCATCAGGATTGATAGCAGCGTCAAGAACTTCCATAATCCTCTTCACGTCAATGCGTGAAAAGTTTCTCTCGAAACCTACCTGTCTAATTGCAAAGGATGCGTCCAGCATCACCATGCTAAATTTTTCCTTGCGTACTCGGTTAGTCGCATAGATTAAGAACTTGTCTATGTTTGTTTTCTTGCTGGTATGAGGCAGCTGGACGATGGCATCCAATGCGCAACTCTCAACGAGAAAGTTTCTACCCTCCACTGCTTCCTTGTGGCTGGAAGTGAGAACGGCGGCAGAGGTTAATACCACCATACTTCCATTATCCGTCAGGTAGTTCTTTATTTTCTTCAAGAGAGAGAATTGGCCTTTATGCTCCAACCACTCTGAATCGATGTCCCAGCAAATTAGATCTTGCTTTTCTTCTGGCAAGGAATTCTCTATATTTTCTGGCGATGGTTTGAAGTGTCCCATGATTCCTGCAGCTTGCACGCGAATGTTTACGAAGCATGCAGAACGTGCGTCAAGTGTAAAGCCAGACACTTCGCAGCCGGGGAACATCATAGCAAAATCCCCATATCCAACAAATGGGATGAACACCTTGGAACCAGCATCAGGACGAGTGGTTTTTGCAATCAGCTCCTGTAGGTCGCACGTTATAGAAAACACCTCCACGGGTTGTATGTTCCATTTTTCTCTGATAGAGAACAGATACTCGATGGTAGCTCCGTAGTTTTCAAGAAGGAAGTTCCACTCGTCTTCAGAAAGGATTTTGTCCTTGAAGAAACGGATATACACCTCGATAGGCTTGTATTCCTCAGGTATCTCAGTGATATGTGAATGTTCGTACCACAGTTTAGAAATTAGTTGCTCTTCACCCGAAGCACTCTCCAACTCATTCTCTGCCAAAGGGTAGTATTCAGAAAATATAAGGCGTTTTTTGGCTGATACGTGGGATGTGTACTTGGCAACGATGCCCTCGATAGAAAAGATTTCTTTTGTCTGCATATCTACTTCTTTTTTTGTTCGACGGTGCAAAGTTAGAGGCCATCCGTGCAGTCTAATTGCACTGGAAAATAAATTTTCAAATTCTCAGCATTTTTTTTTGCGATTTGCTGTCGGAGAGGTTCTGGAGAGAGTACCTCCACTTGTGGGCCGAATGAAAGAAGGAGTGCTTCCAATTCCTTGTTCGGACGCACCTTTATGGATAAGATGCCGCTTTCCTCATCCGCGACCTCTTGCGTGTGGTGGATGGGTTTGGACACGATATAAGGAAAACGTTTTTTATCAAATTTCAACGTGACAGTTTCCACCTTTACATCGGGCTTGGGTTTTGTCACGCCCACAATATCGTCAAAGTACGTCTCAAAGTCAATCTCCTTATTCTCTATGAAAGGGAGGTCGGTATGCTTTATCCTCTCAATGCGATCAAGAGGAAGATTGGATATGGAGTTGAACTGAGCGTTAAGTCCAAAGAGAAACCATCTGTTGTTGTATTGCTTCAAGAAGTATGGGTAAATCGTCCAGACGTTTTCCTGCTCATCGAAACTACGGTAGGTTATTTCAAGCGTCTGCTTGTTGGTGGCAGCATCAATCAAGGGAGAAAGATGCTCGATGCCTTTCAGCCTCTGGTTCTGTTCAAAGGAAAGCACGTTCTCACTTTTCGGTTTTAGATGGAAACGATATTCCAGATTGGAAATCACATCTTCCAGCCACTCGTTGGATGGCAGACCACGGTAGCGGCTAATAGTAAGAATAGTGGTGCGCAGCTGTGAAAGTTCTTCTGCGGTCAATTCCTGCTTGTTGATGGAAAAGTCGCGGTATTTGTATCGGTAATAGACTTTCTTGCCATCTTTTAGACGCTCCAATGGGATGCTCCAGCCTTGGTTGCTTTCCATAAAGGTAATGTCATCGAACACTGTGCGACGGCTCACACTGTCATAGCCAGTGTATTCCATCAAGGCTTCTGCACAGGCATCTATCAAATCATCCATGTAATAGCGATGGCGGAAGTCACTGAAACATCTGTCCAGTGCTTGGTATCTTATGACTGCATTCTTGTTCTGAGGCATGACTGATTATCTTGATTCTCCTTAATTTCGCAACACTATTATAAGTATAACTTTTTAAGTACCTGAGCAACAAAAAGTTGCCCAGGATTTTGCCATGTCGAAGAATTCACTTATCTTAGTGTTGCAAAAATAAACAAGCAAAACTCTGATATGACATGGCAAAGATGTAATTTAAATCTGATAAACTCACTCCTTTTGGAGGAATATTTTCAATCATGGAGCAATTTGACTCCACATTGTCTTCTGTAATCGACTCGACCCTCGGTCTAAGGTGTAGATCGTTTCATTTCATGGAACGTTTTCTCGCCATGGTAGAGCATAAGTAAACTTAGCTCTGCTCATCTGGCTTAACGAAAACCTTCGGTTATCGGTAC
>ERZ1031933.517-NODE-517-length-11429-cov-6.053016_pt1 | contig 11429 bp, 8 predicted proteins | sample MGYA00517880_ERZ1031933 | MGnify/ENA primary metagenome ERZ1031933 (study PRJEB33719, sample SAMN04261283) | wastewater metagenome | biome: rural village; feature: human; material: feces | host: Homo sapiens | place: El Salvador | collected 2014-01-14 ... | reverse complement strand
ACTATTGCCATACCTATGGAAGCGTTTAAGAATCTTATACTATATAAGGAACTATACATCAGATTCATTTGGTGGGTCTTGTCTATATAAGTGGTGTTGGGCTAGGACATCGGATAAATTCAATGTTTATGGATATTTTCCTATCCGTATAGATGTTGTGGAAAATGTAAAGTTAGACCCTAATATACCTTTGTTTGATTGTGCTCATCATTATATTCACAATGAAAATTTATTGGCAGAATATATAATGATATGTTTATACCATAAGGTTGAAAATACGAAACAAACAAACTTGTTTGTTCAACAGCTACATAGCTTAGAGGCTCATTATTCTAGTCAAAATAGAAGGTAGCTTCTTGGTTATGCAATCTTTCTATCCAGCTTAATCTTGCACTCAGATTCCGTGTGCGACATTTTGCGCTCAATGGTGGATATTTCCGAATCACGGAGAGTATGAGCAAATACTCTTTTTATGAATGTGGCAGTCTGTAGGCGTGGTTTGCCGAATGCCTTGCCGATATTCCAACCAAAGTGCATGATGTCAATGGTTTTTAATTGAGCATCTACCTTTATCTGCTCCACTTTAGGCAGGGAATCTGAGAAGTAGTATTCTGTGATATATCCACATAGACGATTAAGGTCAGTTTCGCTAAGATAGAGAACTAAGTGTTGTTTCGTATATGAGAGAACCTTATCTAACTTTTCTTGCGATGCCCGTTCCTTTTCGGCCATAGCATTGGCACGGAATATCTCGTATTCTGTCGGTTGCTTGGATTCTTCGATAGATATATTATTGATAGTAGAAGGTGTGGCTTCTTCCTTTGGAAGTTCTGCCACGTCTTCATTAAGTTCAAGACACGAAGGAGTAGAAACTTCTTCTGTTGTGTCAGATGTAGTTTCGACTTCGGGTTCTGGTTCAGAAATGATAGGTTCTGAATTTATAGTACTTTCGGCAAGTCCCGTGTGTGCCACTGGAGATTCTACCGCTATAGCCTTATTGCGGTAACACTCAAATCTCATAAAGCACTTCTCTATTGTCGGTGAAAGAAGTTGGCTGAATATCATTTGTAGATTGAGATAGATAGCTCCTATGACAATGGAGCATACCACCAAAATAAGGTAGCCGCTGAACTCATCCCAACCATAGTGCAATGCGGTCTGACGGGCTAAAACACCAATGATGACGATTGTTCCGAAAACAATCAGATTCAAAGTAATATGTTCTGTCTTTTTCTGCTCCATAATGATATATGTTAATCGTTTATGTGCAAATATATATCATTTGCAAGATGTGTAGCTACATTTCCCGAGAAGTGGTAGCTTTTGGCACCGATAGGTAGCATTTTTCTATGCCACCTGTGCCACAATAGCAAAGGAAAGTCCGACATGGGACTAGCCTACATCGGACTTTTAAGTTGTGGGTATTAGCAATTGTAAGTGTTGGCTGACCTTATTGGAATAAATAGTGATATGTTCTTCTGCTTGGAGGCAAATTTATTGATAACCCATTTCCTAATTTCAGCTGAATGTCCAGTATTTATTTGGTAGGATAGGGCTATAATCATGTTGAGATTATACACGTCGGCATAATTCCCATTCTTTAATCTTATACATTGGCAGACTTCATACTCCTTTAAGATATTGGCTTTCAATATCGTTTTTATGCGAAGATTGATAGCTCCAACCGTTGTATAAAACAAGTCGGCAATCTCCCAAGAGGTCATCCATACTTCGCTATCAGAAATATGGATGCCTTGCCCGTTGTTTGTTATGATTCCTCGTTTCATAGGTGTATTTATTTCAGTGAAATCTTATTGGCTGTCTCCCGTTTTTTCACATTAACCAAATCTGCATAGATTTGAGTGGTGGAAACGTTTTTGTGGGTTAGCATCTTTGAAACCGTATAAATATCTGTACCTAAAGAGATTTGGATAACTGCGTAGGAGTGACGAAATCCGTGGAAGGTTATCGGCTTCGTTATTCCTGCCTTTTTGAGCCAATTTTTCAGAGGATAGTTAATCATGCTTCGCTTCATCCCTTGAATACTTTGCCTGTATCGGGCGTACCGCACAGTTCATAGGCTTCGTAACTGATAGGAAGTGTCGCTTACGTTTGGGTTTTCTGTGTTCTGATACGCAAACAATAGCCTTGATCAGGAGCAATGGCGAAGTCTTCCCATTGAAGGTTGAGAATATCGCTGATGCGTAGTCCTGTCAGACAAGCAAACAAAGAGGCTGCTTTTAGAACTGGGATGTCGCAAGGAGTGACGGCAAGTTGTTTCACCTCGTCCAGTGTCAGATACTCTTTCTTCACATCTTGTGGCTCAATCTTATCAAGGTAGTCATTGATGTTTTCTCGAAACCATTTATCTCGGTAGACAATCTTCAACAATCCTCTGAAAGTGGAGTAGTAGCCGGATGCTGAATTGAGAGATATGGGGCGATTGCTGTGTTTAAGCTGCTTGGCGTTCAACAGATATTCACGGAACTTTTTGCACCAATCCACATTCACCTCGCCAAAGGTACATTGCCCTTTTACAAAGTTGTAGAAATGTTGATAAACGAATTGCCATTTCTGATCTTTGCTTCGGCACATCTTCTTGAAGTAGGCGAGGAAGTCAGCTTTCTGCTTGCTCTTATCTAAGAAGCCGAACTCTTCATTGATGAGCGATTGCACTCTGATGCAACGGATAGCTTCTGCCTTGTTCAACATATCGTTGTTGAACTCCCGTTCCATTTCGTTTTTAGGGTGGGCATAGATGTATATGCCGAGGTATTCCCGACGGCTCATCTGCATGGTTTCGGGGTTACGGACTGCCGGATAATAATCCAAATACAAGGAGATGCGATTGTTCCGAATCGCTCTCTGACGAACTGTTACTTTTGTACACGTGTGTGTCATACTGATTAATATTTAGAGTTTTACATTTGTTTGGTGCAAAGGAATAAGGTGATTCAATGGTGGGTACATTCACCGAAAAATAACTTATTCAATCTTTGGGGCTGCAAGTAACTTATCCAGTTCAGGCTTGGAGATAAGTGTGTATTTGCCCTTCTTGACCTTTGGGATATTATGATACTTCGCATAATGATAGAGCTGGTCACGAGTAAGATTGAACATCTCCATTGCTTCGGCTACTGTATAATACTGCGGTTCTTCGGGTGCTGCCACACCTTTCGCTATATCCACGTGCTTCTTGGAATAGAACACCATGATGTCTTCTTCCTTCTTTGGGATGGCGTTCTTGGAAACGAAAGTGTAGATGGCTGATGAGGTCATACCGAACTTCTCTTGCATTTCCTAAGTGCTATACCATTCGGTAATGTCGGGGTTTGGGGTTTTCTTGGCGAAGTAAGCGTCCATGTGCTTCTTGCTCCAGTAGGTCTTGCCACGATTGAAAGTCCGAGGTATGTTATTCTTCTTGGCTATCGAGGTATGTTATTCTTCTTGGCTATCAAGAATATCCATGACTCGTTTACATGGTATTTCTCTTTGACTTCGGCAGTAGTGTAGAAGTTGGTGATAGGGGCTTTCTCTTTTGGTTGTTTGTCCTCTGTTTCTTGAACAATAAAGTCTGTCAGATCTTCTATGTCAGCTCTGCGAACAAGGGTTTTCCTTTCAAATCGGATTACCTTGATTACTCCATTGCGGATATAACGATATATGGAAGTGCGCCCGATATTTAATAATTCGGCTACTTCTGATGGGGTAAGGTATTCTTTGTTTAAGTTGGGAGGTGTCTTGATACTTTTCCCAAGTTCATGTTGTAGACTTTCTATGCGTTGTTTTCTAACCCTGTCTTTGTAGGCAAGGTTGGCACATCGGTGTGAACAATACTCTGTGGTCGTCTTATGAGCTGTGAAAACAGCGTTGCACCACTTACATCTTTTCTGAATGTCAATTGTACTACTCATTTTATTTATCCGTTTATTTCGCCAAATCTGTTTCATCGCGTACCACCACGTACCATGACGTACCAGTGTATCCACGACCTTTCCGACCTAAAATCGGAGAGCAACAAGCGAGCAACAAATACGGTACAAAAATGAGCTGAAAAAGCCCTATAAACGATAACTATCGCTTATAAGGTTAAAAAGAAAGGCGCTCAAAATGAACGCCTTAATAATTGTTGATGATATATGCTAATCGCTGGTAATCACCACTTACTTGCCGATGCAGAAATTTTTGAAAATATTGCCAAGTACCTCATCGGTGGTGACCTCGCCAGCAATATCGCTAAGGTGGAAAATACATTCACGTAAGTCTTGGCTGATAAAGTCGCCAGAAAGGCCGTTGTCAAGGCCATCAATGACGCGATCGATAGCTGTGAGAGCTGCACGTAATGCTTCGTAATGGCGTAAGTTGCTAACTATGGTGCCAGCTGATGTGGTGGCAGATTGTAACTTGAGTAAAGTGGCTGTTAGTATTTGATGCAATTGGTCGATTCCTTCAGACTTTTGTGCGCTGAGAGAGAGCAGCGTGACATCAAGGTCAGAGGTTGACAACTGTGAATTTAGATAGTTTTGGGCTTGTGTAAGGGTGGAGGGAGTAACTATGTCTTGTTTGTTGAGTATGATGATAAGTTGCTTTCCTTGAGTGGCTGGTAATATATTGGCAGAGAGCTCAGCGTACTGTGTTTGATATTGAGTAAGATCCACAAGCCATAGCACAATGTCTGCTTCGCTGATTTTTGCAAAGGTTCGGTCAATTCCCATGCGTTCTACTTTGTCGGTGGTGTTGCGAATGCCGGCAGTGTCAATAAAACGCACCAGGATGCCGCTTACGTTGATAGTCTCTTCAATAGTATCGCGAGTGGTGCCGCGTACTTCGCTTACCAAGGCACGTTCTTCGCCCACTAAGGCGTTGAGCAGTGTTGATTTGCCTGCATTGGTCTCGCCGACGATGGCTACAGGAATACCACGTTTGAGTGCGTTTCCCAAACGGAATGACTGGCATAGGGCCGATATGTGGTCGTGAATTTCGTGAGCCAAGTCACGCAGTTCCGTACGCGAGGCGAATTCCAAGTCTTCATGGTCTGAAAAATCGAGTTCTAACTCAAGCAACGATGTGATGTGTAGGAGTTGGTCGCGTAATTGGGCGAGTTCTTTACTGAATCCACCTCGCATCTGCTGCATGGCCATGCGGTGATTCGCTTCAGTGGTTGAGGCTATGAGGTCTGCCACCGCTTCGGCTTGACTAAGGTCCATTTTGCCATTCAAAAAGGCTCTTTCTGTATATTCACCAGGGCGTGCCATGCGACAGCCTTGTGCGAGCAACAGTCTAACAATTTGCGCAAGAATATATTCAGAACCATGGCATGATATTTCGCAGGAATCTTCGCCTGTATATGAATGTGGTGAGCGAAACAAACTGATGAGAACTTCGTCAATGAGTTCGTCTGTGTCGGGATTTATTATATTTCCAAACGTGATAGTACCCCCGTGTCTTTGGTCAAGGGGCATGCTACCCTTAGGCTTGAATATTTCTGAAGTTGCGGATATGGCTTGAGGCCCTGATACCCGTACAATGCCGAGTGCACCGCCAGACGGCGTTGCTATGGCGCAGATGGTGTCCATTTTGATAAATTTTGATTTCAGTGTAAGTATGGAGGGAGTTGCTTTTCATGAAAGCAAGCGCAGTAGTATGCAAAGTTACAATTTCTTTTGTACGGCAATGGTGCCGCTATATAGTATTTTTGTTCGTTTTATTTCTGATTTACACGTTTTCAGGCAGATAGAGAAGTCTTTTGCCTTTTTGCTTTGTGTAATGCGTTCTTTGGATTATCTTTGCATAAGATAGTCTATGGTTCGGCAAAGATCACAAGTAAACTTGTACCTCTGCACTCACCTTGCACTATCTTTACATAAGATAGGCTGCGGTTCGGAATAGATTGCAAGTAAACTTGCATCTCTGCACTCACCTTGCACTATCTTTGCATAAGATGGGCTGCGGTTCGGTTTTGTAGTACATAAAGCAGCTGCAGTTCGATATTTTTGTAGCAATCATTTAATATTATTACATCATAGCTAATGACTAATCTATTCTCGTCAAAAAAAATCCTGACGCTGGCAGCTTGTTGTATGTTGTCTGCGGGTGCTTTGTGGGCAGACATTAACCCAAAGCCATTTGTCGTTCCCGAACTTAAAACATGGAGTGGCGCTGAAGGCCAAACCGCTCTATCGGGACGTATCGTAGTAAAAAATGCCAAGTTAAAGGCAGTGGCTGCGGCTTTGGCTGCAGATTACAAGGAAATGTTTGGCAAGGAGTTGACCATTGTGAATGGTGCAACAAAGGGCGGTGACGTAGTGCTGTCGCTGAAGAAAAACAAGGCTTTGGGCGACGAAGGTTATACAATGAATGTTGGTAGTGCAGTTGAAATAACTGCTGCCACCGAACGTGGCGCATTTTGGGCAACACGTACATTGTTACAGATCGCTGAACAACACAAGGATGGTAATTTGCCAAAAGGTAAAACAACTGATGTGCCTGAGTATAAATTGCGCGGGTTCATGATTGATTGTGGTCGTAAGTTCATACCGATGAGCTATTTGCGCGATTTGGCAAAGATAATGGCCTATTACAAAATGAACACGCTGCAGGTACACCTTAATGACAATGGTTTCCGCCAGTACTTTGGTGGTGATTGGAATAAGACGCAGGCAGCTTTTCGCTTGGAGTGTGATACATATCCAGGTTTGACTGCTAAAGATGGCTCATACAGCAAGCAGGAATTTATAGACTTTCAAAAGTTAGCTGAGCAGAATGGGGTAGAGGTTATTCCAGAAATCGACGCTCCTGCACATTCACTTGCTTTTACCCAATATAAGAACGAGATTGGTAGCAAGGAATATGGTATGGATCATCTTGACCTCTTCAATCCTGAAACATACAAGTTTATGGACGGATTGTGGAAGGAATATATTGGAGGTAAAAATCCAGTATTCATAGGCAAACGCGTACATATTGGCACCGATGAGTACTCAAATGCCAAGAAAGATGTGGTTGAAAAGTTCCGTGAATTTACTGACCACTATATAAAATATGTTGAAAGCTTTGGAAAACAGGCCGTTGTGTGGGGTGCTTTGACCCATGCCAATGGTGATACAAAGGTTAAGAACAAGGGCGTTTTGATGGATATTTGGTACAATGGTTATGCTGATCCTGTAGAAATGAAAAAGCAGGGTTACAAACTGGTTAGCATACCTGATGGACTGGTTTATATTGTGCCCGCAGCTGGTTATTACTATGACTATCTTAATTGTCAGTATTTATATGAGCATTGGACACCTGCTGTAATCGGTAACAAAACCTTTGAGGAGAATGATCCCATGATAGAGGGGGGTATGTTTGCTGTATGGAATGACCATGCAGGTAATGGCATATCAACAAAGGACGTTCACCATCGTGTATATCCTGCATTGCAAACTCTCGCTGTAAAATGCTGGACAGGTAAGGATACTAAATTGCCTTATGCAGAATTTGATAGCAAACGTGTAGAACTGAGTGAAGCACCTGGTGTGAACGAATTGGGACGCTTGGGCAAGCCTGGCAGCGTGGTACTTGAAAAAGCAACAGTTAATGCCGGTGAAACGCTCAATGCAGAGGAAATTGGTTACAACTATGCAGTGACATTTACTGTAGATGGCAAACAAGAAGCTAATGGCACCGAGCTTTTCCGCTCAGCTAATGCCGTAGTTTATCTTGCCGATCCGGATCAGGGCAAGTTGGGCTTTGAGCGTGACGGTTACCGCAACCTCTTCAACTACCGTATCCCTGCTGGTGAGAAACACACAATCACTATTGAGGGGACTAACAAAATGACACGCTTGTTGGTAGATGGCGCGGTAAAGGAGGAACTTGGGCCGAAGACACTCTATGTTATGCGTGACCAAGACAGAGCACATTACCAGGTGAAGGGCACTTATACCTATGAACCAGTGGTGTATCAACCAACAGATCAAATTTATTACCAGCGCACCTTGGTGTTCCCACTTCGTAAGGCTGGAAACTTTAAGAGCGCTATTACTAATCTCAAGGTTGAGGCCAAGTGATTGTCAGCTGATAATAAAACAATGGAATAGAGAAACGGGCGAGATGCGTTGTAAAAAACGCTTCTCGCCCGTTAACTTTGTATCAAGATAAGCAGTTTTAGGATTAGAGCATAATGTCGTGGTGCAAATTTGCGATCTGATTGTTTGTAGTGTCCTTGCGGTTATGCAAGGTCAACCACTGTTATGCCAGCACCGCCAAATTGTACATGCTCATCGTGAAAATGTTTGACACCGGGTACTGTTTTTAGATAATTGCGTACCAACTCGCGCAAGGCCCCAGTGCCAGTGCCATGTAATATGCGCACTTTTGATTGTTCCAGTTGTATGGCGTCATCAATAAAATATGAGACAGCCGTCAATGCCTCGTCAATGTGCATGCCACGAATGTCTATCTCAGGCTTGAAATGCAGGCGTTTCTCGTACATAGCGTCGCGCGTTTCCTTGCTGACGAACGTGGCATTTTGCGTGAGAGCAGTATTTTCCTCTTTGGGTGCTTCGCAAGATTCGAGGCGGCTAACAGGCACTTGGGTGTAGAGCATGCCGAATAATACGCGCGCACTTTTGCCAGATATGCTTTCAATTCGTCCAATAGAAGATTGCCCTATGATGCGTACATAACTCCCGGCACGTAGGACTTTGTTATTGTTTGAAGGCGATACAGACGACTGACTATTACAGCTATTAGAAAGATTGCGGAGTTTGGTTGCTGCAATTTTTTGTTCAGCCGCGCTTTTGGCTTTAGCACTGTCGCCACCGTCAGCTTTACGCTGTTGGCGACGTTGAATTTTGGCAATTTTGCGTGCAATGCGGTCTTGCTCGTCAGTATCTGTTTCAATTTGAGTCTTAAACTCGGCAAGTTCGTTCCTTAGATTTTTAGTCTTCTCCTTTTCAGCTTGCGCCTCTCGAATGTTTCGAATTGTATTTTCAATACGGGCATTCGACTGTTCTATCAAGTGTTTGGCTTCGGCTTTCGCATCAGCCATCACCCTTTTGCGCTCCAGCTGGAAGTCTGTCATCTCCCGTTCATATCGTGCGATGGTACTTTCTAATTGTTGTTCTTTTAAGGTAATGTTTCGGCGCTTAGCCTCCCAATACTCTTTGTTACGAACAATGTCCTGTACATATTTGTCGCTCATGACATAATCTTTCCCAACCAATTTTGAAGCATAATCAATCACGTCGGCGGGGATACCCATCTTTCGTGCAATTTCGATGGCAAAAGAACTACCAGGATTACCAACCTTAAGTTTGAATAATGGCTGCATCAGTTTGCTATCGTAAAGCATGGCACCATTTACTACAGCACGTGTCTGTTCTGCAAAATGTTTCAGATTTTGATAGTGGGTGGTAATAATACCGAAATTCAAATTGTCAATGAAACGCTTAAGAATAGCTTGTGCCATTGCGCCGCCAATTTGTGGTTCAGTACCCCCTCCAAATTCATCGATAAGCAGGAGACTACGCGAATTTGCAGACTTCATCATAACTTTCATGTTCTGAAGATGTGATGAGTAGGTTGACAGGTCGTTCTCGATGCTCTGTTCATCGCCAATATCTATCATGATATCATCAAAAATGCCTGGACACGAATCTTCGCCGGCAGGTACAGGCATGCCGCATTGCAGCATATATTGCAACAATCCAACAGTTTTCAGACAGACAGATTTTCCGCCAGCATTTGGGCCAGATATAAGTAGGATACGCTGTCCTGGGCGCAGTTCTACATCAAGTGGCACAACCTTTCCGCCATGCTTGGCTAACGAGTGTTGTAGCAATGGGTGTATGGCACGCATCCAACTGATGCTTGGCTTTGGCTGTATGTTCGGCACAATAGCGCCAAAACTATTGCTGAATGCATTTAATGCTCGTAAAAAATCAACATGAGCCAAAAAGTGCAATGAACTTATGAGTTCAGGGATGTGTGGACGTATCTCAATGGTTATTTCCTGCAATATACGAATAACCTCCCGGCGCTCGGCTGCACGGAGTGTGCGAATTTTGTTGTTGGCATCAACCACGGCCGATGGCTCGATAAAGACAGTCTTTCCCGTTGCACTCTCATCATGTACGATGCCCTTTATTTTGCGCTTCAATGCAGGGGCTACGGGTATAACCAAACGCCCGTCGCGTAGAGTAGGGGTTACATCGCGATCAATATACCCAGATGTTTGAGCTTCGGTAATGATGGAGCGCAAACTATGGGATATACCTCTGGTTGTTATTTCAATTTGGTGACGCAATGAGAGCAATTCTGGCGATGCAGTATCTTTTACCTTGCCATATTTGTTTAAGATCTTGTCAATGCGCTGTATGATTTCGGGAAATACGACTACGTCGCATGCCATCTTGCCCAAGGCCGGATAAAGGTACTTAATTTGTCCTCTGTTATTCTCGGTGTCCGCATCGGTTGTAGAAAGGTCTTCATCGTCAACCTTTTGGGTAAAAAGTTTTGCATACGACAGAACGGATGCGATGGAGCGTTTAAGATTAAACAAGTCGAGCTCTTCGAGAAATGTGCGTTCTGGACGCGCACGTAACAGAGCCTCGCGTACATCGAAAAATTCTGTTTCAACCTCCTCGTCAGTCTGTTCTTCAAATATTTTATATTCCCATGCCTCGTCAAGGGCTTGTTTTATTTGTTCGAAGTCGTGCATAAAATGAAGTTCTTTATCAACCCATTCTGTGCCAAGACTTGACAAACATCGTCCTTTTAATAACGTGCGTATCTCGTTAAAGCCTATTTTACGTTCAAAATTTTCGGGATAAATCATTTATCTTGCTTGTATTTGAAGGCAAAAGTACAAAAAAAATAGTATTTTTGCAGCGAAATAAAACGAGATTGCGCCGACAGTACGCGCAGACGACGCCACTTTTAGGACAAGTTTTGATGTGCGTGCGGCAATTTTGTTACAAAACTGTGGCATCTGTAAATACACAATTTGATGGACAAAATTAAAGTACGTGACCGTAACTTTACGGTATCAATACCCGAAGCAAAGATTAAAGCACGTGTGGCTGAAATTGCCTCGCAAATAAGCAAAGACCTGAAGGACAAGAAGCCCTTGTTTCTTGCAGTGCTGAATGGCTCTTTCGTTTTTGCAGCAGACTTGATGCGTGGCATTGACACACCGTGCGAAATAACTTTTGTACGAATGGCATCGTACGAGGGTACGGCGTCGACAGGTAAAGTTCATCAGTTGATAGGCTTGAAGGACGATATAAAAGACCGTACAGTGGTGATCATTGAAGACATCATTGATTCTGGATTGACAATGAAAAGCCTGTTGCAGATACTCGCCGAGAAACAACCACGTGACATACGTATCGCAGCCTTGTTGGTAAAGCCCGGCAATTTGAAGGTTGATTTAGATATCCCCT
>ERZ1031933.515-NODE-515-length-11436-cov-4.823126_pt1 | contig 11436 bp, 8 predicted proteins | sample MGYA00517880_ERZ1031933 | MGnify/ENA primary metagenome ERZ1031933 (study PRJEB33719, sample SAMN04261283) | wastewater metagenome | biome: rural village; feature: human; material: feces | host: Homo sapiens | place: El Salvador | collected 2014-01-14 ... | reverse complement strand
CCCAGTTCTTCATCATATAGCGGGTATACTGCAGTGAGAGCGACAGCTGGAAGTAGTCGTCAGGCCATCTCAGCTGCTTACCCCAACCGAGCGAAACGCCGAAGAGCTTAACATACTTGTCCGGATCGTAATAATTCTCGTAGTTATTATATCCGTAGTTGGTGCCATAACCATACATATATTGGTAATAGTTGGTCATATAGCCGTTGTTATAGTATGTGCTCGACACGTCAGACTGCTTTGAGAAGTATGCGCCTACAGAGAATTGGATGGGTCGCTTGCCACCGAACCAGTTGGTTGAGTACGACATGTTGTACGACTGATAGTACGTACCGTTGGTCTGTGCTCCGAGTGAGAGCACCTCACCGTCACCGATGGGGAGGAATCCTCTGTGCTCACTGTTCTTGCGGAAGAGGTTTCGCATAGAGAAGTTGTTGAGCTTAAGACCTATTCGTCCGATGACGCCGGTCTGACCCCAACCGAGTGAGAACTCCACCTGGTCGTTCGACTTCTGCTCAAGTTCCCAGTTGATGTTCACGGTTCCGTTCTCCGGATCGGGTTTTACGTCGGGGTTAACCTTCTCAGGGTCGAAGTGTCCCATTGACGCAATCTCACGTGCAGAACGCTGGAGCGCCTCCTTAGAGAAGAGGTCGCCCGGCTTGGTACGCAGCTCACGTCTGATGACGTTCTCGTAGAGACGGTCATTACCCATTATACGTACGTGATTGATGTGCGCCTGCGGTCCCTCGAAGATACGCATCTCGAGGTCGATAGAGTCGCCCACGATGTTCACCTCCGTCGGGTGGAGCGAATAGAAGAGGTAACCGTTGTTCCAGTAGTTGTTGCCCACGGCGTCTTCGTCCTCAGAGAGGCGCTTGTTCATGAGCTTCTGGTTGTAGACGTCACCCTTCTGCATGCCGAGCACGCGTGAGAGATAGTCAGATGAATAGATGGTGTTGCCCACCCATGTGATGTTGCGGATGAAGTATTTCTTGCCTTCGTCCACCTTTATCTTGATGCTGACATGCTTGTCGTCAACGTTCCAAACCGAGTCGGAAACAATCATGGCGTCACGATATCCATACTCGTTATACTTGTCAATAAGCTTCTGCTTGTCCGCCTTCCAGCGTTCCGGCGTAAACTTCTTGGCCTTGAGGAACGAGCCCAGAGTGCCTGCCTCGTGCGTCTTCGCGAAAGCTCCCTTCTTGAGCAGACCGCCCTTTATCTTGCTGTTAGAAAGAGCCTGGTTGCCTTCGATGAATATCTTGCGCACCTTCATCTTCTCCTTCTTGTCGATGATGACGTCGAGGATAACCTGGTTTTTCTGCGACACGTCGTCGCGCTGGACAATCTGTATGTCGGCGTTCTTGAATCCCTTGTCGTCGAAGTATTTCTTTGCGAGAATCTTCGCACGGTCTATCATGTTAGGCGTAATCTGTGCGCCCTTGAGCAGTCCGAGCTTCTCCTCCATGTCCGTACGTTCCGACTTCTTCAGTCCTACGTAGTTGATGGTGGAGACACGCGGTCTCATCTGTAGGTGTATGTGCAGGTAGGCCTTGTCCTGTACGAGCGAGTCAACGGCAATGGACACTTCCGAGAAGAGTCCGTACTTCCAGTAGTGCTTGATGGCGTCCGTTATCTCGTCGCCCGGCAGATCAATCTGCTGTCCCACGGACAGTCCTGAGATGCCGGTAAGCATATAGTCCTCATAGCCATCGGCTCCTGATACGGCGATGCCTCCGATGGTTACGGAGCGTGGTGTTCCGGCATACGATATGTCGGGATATTGAATCTTGTCCTGCGCCATTGCTGCCATTGTGCACGCCATGACGCATACAGTTGTCAAGACCTTCTTTATATTCATCTTTGTTTGCTTGGTTTCGGTTCTTTATCTTCTATGTTGTGGCGGGTGTCTTGTCTGATAAGGAGCTGTTCCTTATTCGCCGTCGTTACGGCTTCTGCTGCTTCTCCTCTTCCTCCACCTGCGCCTCGGTCTTTCCGAATCGGCGCTGTCGGCTCTGATAGTCTGCTATGGCACGATGCAGTCCTTCCTCGTCGAAGTCAGGCCAGTAGGTTTCGGTGAAATAAAGTTCGGAGTAGGCTATCTGCCACAGCAGGTAGTTGCTGATTCGCTCCTCACCACCGGTGCGTATGAGCAGTTCGGGGTCGGGCATAGAAGCCGTGGTCATGTGCTTTGAGAGCGTCTCTTCGCTGATGTCCTCGGCTTTCAGCTTTCCTTCAGCCACCTCCAAGGCGATGTCGTGCGCCGCCTTCGTTATCTCCCAGCGTGAGGAATAGCTAAGAGCTATGACCATTGTCATGGCAGAGTTGGCAGCGGTGTGCTCCTTCGTCTGCTGCAGCTTCTGCTGCACCTCCACGGGCAGTCTTTCGATGTCGCCGATAACCTCGAATCGCACGTTGTTCTTCATGAATATCTCGTCCTCTAAGGAGGTGAGCACCAGTCCCATGAGAGCAGCCACTTCCGTGGCGGGTCGGTTCCAGTTTTCGGTGGAGAAGGTGTAGAGTGTGAGGTATTTCACGCCGAGACGTGTACATTCCGACGTAATCTTTCTCACAGCATCCACTCCAGCCTGATGGCCGAAGCTGCGTGGTTTTCCCCGCTCTGCCGCCCAGCGTCCGTTGCCGTCCATGATGATGGCAATATGCTGTGGTATGCGGTTCATATCGAGTTGTTGGGTCATAGCTATAAATAATAATTAATAAATAACAATTAATAAATGTCACTCGTCCTCATTGTGGCAAGTCCTGCATTTCGCCGAGAAGCTGTACGTCAGTGTTATCTGCAGTGTGGAGTAGCAGTCGGTGTTCTTGAACAGTCCGGTGCTCTCTATGCCGTACGGATCCTTCTTTCCGTCGAGGTTGTCGCTGAGCGAGAAGTGCTCCGCCCATTCCACTCCGAGGTTGAGCCTTGGTCCTATCTTGTATTTCACGCCCAAGCCTATGGGCATATTGGCGGTGAAGCAGTTGTCTGCGTCGCCTCCGGATGCGAACGTTGCGCCCACTCCCACGAAGACGAAAGGTGTGAGGCGCTTTGCTCCGCGATAGTCGCGTCCGGTGCCGTATGGCCAGAAGTTGTATTCGTATACGGCGCTTACGTCCACTAATGAACGGCTGAACTCATAGGGATTGTCCTTCAGTTCGGGATAATACGTCTTGACGTCCTTCGACGTTCCCTTCAGCTTGCCGTACGAGCCCGAGAACTTCAGTCCCATGTACGGGCTCCATATCCTTCGCAATACTAATGAAGCCATCGGCTGCTGGTTTTTCATTATGCTGCCGTTGAAGTCGCCCTGATACGACATCAGGCCCACTCCCGCACCTATCTCCATGCGATACTGGTCGTCGGTCTGCGCGTTAAGTGCAGAAGCGGCGGCAAGGATGCACATTGATAAGGTAAGGCGTTGCTTCATGATTTATTCGTAATATTCGTATTGTTCTTTCTTCCATCCGAGTCGGTTGGTGCGTCCGCGCCATGTCTCGCCGGTCGTGGCATTGACAACCCAAAGGAAGTTGTTGCTGTCTACGCAGGCAGTATAGGCTCCCGAGACGAAGAATCCGGTCGGTGCAGTTACCACTGAGTCGGTCTGCCATGTGATGCCTCCGTCGCGTGAAGTATAGAACTTCGGCAGGAAGACACGCTCGTCGTTGCCAATCACCACGATGCGGCTGTCGTAAGCCACGGCAGAGATGTTCTGCAAGAGCGGCAGTTCATAGCGGTTGAGCGAGTTGTGGTCGTAGAACATCCACGGCTGGTTCTCGCTGTATGCTGTGCCTTCGTCAATCTTGCCCCAGATGCTGAACGCCGTTGTGCTTGCTGCGGGCACGGAGCCTATGAGCAATGTGCGGTAAGCGTTGGGGTTGGTGGCGAGGGGAAGTGTGGCGTAAGCTATGTCGCCGTTGGGAAGGAGCGAAGCGCTCTCGTCAATGGAGGCAGCCTTCCATGTCTTTCCGCTGTCGTCAGAGCTGACCATTGCGCCCTCGTTGTTGTATGCGTAGAGGCGTATGGGGGTTGCAGCGATGATGCGTGCCACGCCAGCCTCGGCAGTTGTCTGCTGTTTCCATGTATTGCCGTCGGTGGTAGCCATCACCACGCCGTTGTCACAAACGAAGAGTGTGTCGTGCTTTACTGCTGCGGAACGGTAGGTTTCGGCAGCGAGAGTGTGATTGAAGTTTGGTGTGGTGGCTGTCCATGCGGCGTCGCCGTCGGCTCTGTAGACAGTTGTCGTCGTGCCGTCGGAAGCGAGGAGGAAGCGGCGTGTGGTGCCTGATGCTGTGGTTACCACGAAGCTCTTCACGCCGTTGGCGCTGGTGAAGGCTGTGGGGGTAGGAAGTTTTGTCCAGTTGAACTGGTCTGCCGGCTCCTGATGTACGTTTACACGTACCTCATACTTGCGCACGGCGGCACCTGAGAGACTGTATACCTGCAGCTCTCTGGGTTTCGAGAAGTCGAGTGAGTCGGTGGTGCTGAGATATGAGAGCGAGTCGCTGGTCATGCTCTTGAGTACCAGCGAACCAGAATTGACGCTGTTTGCGGATACGAGAATCTTGGTTGGGTCGACGCCGTAGGGCAGCGAGTCGGGATTGTAGATGACGCAGCGCTGCTGGTCGATGACAAACTTATATGCGCTGAGCTTCACCGATGTGGTGTAAACGCTGTCCGCACCGTTGCTTGCCTTGACGTGTACTGCCTTCTTGGCTGATGTTACCGAGAAAGCCGTCACGGCGCTGTCGTCGGTGTATACATAGTCGCCGTCGTTGGTGTCGAGGCACGAAACGAGTGAGAAGAGTGCCGCGAGGAGCACTGCTATGTTAATGGTCTTGCTTTTCATTCTACTCAAAATATTCCCAATCTATAGTTTTTAGCTGCAAATTTAATCAGAATTCTGCAAATAGTGTGGTATTTCACCTCTTAATTATGCAATTTATTGATTAATAGTATGATTTTTAAGGTTGTTTAGGGTTTTGGGGCGGGTGGCAGAATTTTGAATTACAGCAGACAAGGCTAACTTAGGAGGCTATGGCGTCCCGCCGTAGCCACGCAGCCACAAATGCTAGCAGATTGAGTATGAGCTGCGAGTTCCGCGGAGCGGGACCTATATCATGAAACCCACTGCAAGCTGCGAAGCAGCGCAGCTGTGGGGTACATATGCCCCAAAAAATGAGTTCCCCGAAGGGGGACTGACGCATCCACTATGATGTTGAGGATGATAGTCGGTCCCGCTTTGCGGAACCAAGAGAGGGTGAAGTGATGCTTGTCCCACAGCTGCGCTCCTTCGGAGCTTGCAGTGGGTTTCTGATGGATACGTGTCCCATCGGGACACGGCGCTGATTGATGTTCTGCTATTACTTCATTTGCTTGCATCCGTGGGTGCGGGGCTACGGCGGGACGCCATAGCCTCCTATGTTTGTCCCGTTCACTAAAAACCTGTCTTCATGTCTTCTTGTCTAAAAAGCCTGTCTTCCCGTCTAAACACGAAAAAGGGCTTCGCAATCTTATATCGCGAAACCCTTTTTGTTATGTCAATGCTGTGCGGCTATGCCGCTTACATTCTTTCGTCTTATTACTTAACGACAACCTTGCGTGTTGTACCGTCAGAGAGCTTGAGGATGTTGATGCCCTTAACAGGAGCAGAAACCTCTGAACCGTCAGCAGCGTAGCGAGCTACGACTGTAGCGTTCTCTGAAGTCTCAACGCCCTTGATAGCTGTTGCCTGACCCTTCGGGAGCTCGAGGAACTGGCACTGGTTAACCCATACGTTGTTGAGGTCAGCGTTGTAGTAGTTCTTGCCGTCAACTGTAACAACGAACGGAAGGCTTACGAAAGCCACTGCGTTAAGAGTGTTCTTGTTTTCGTTGTAGTTGTACTGCTTCTTAGGAATTGTAACCTCGTAAGACATCACGAATTCGTCACCGTTCCATGTAATCACATCACCCCAAGGATTCTGAGTACCGATTACGCGGAGAACATTCTCGTGGTTGTATGTACCAATCCAACCGCTCGGGCTGTACTGCTTTGACTTAACGCCGTTCTCAGTAACGTAGAGACCGAGAGTTGCGCCCTCAAGAATCTTGCCAGCACCCTTAACACCCTTACCCGTAACGGTGATGTTCAGAGTAGCGTCCTTAAGGTTGGGGTTGTCACCAACAGTGAGGTTGGTCTCCATCTGGAGGTTAACTACTGAAGGAGCAATCTCATCCTCCTGGTCGAGGAGGTTACCCATCTGTGTAGCGAAGCCGTTATAATCCTCAGTAGCGATGTTTGTAGCGAGCTGATTGCCGCCCAAGTTAAAGCGGTTGAAGTTAGCTGAAGGATAGCCAGATGTAGAGTAGCCGAGCAGAGGCTCTGCATTAGAGTTTGTGTAAGGATCCGGTTTTTTAGGATCGAGGTCACCATGGACAGCTACCCAAGCAACATCCTTACGGCTCTTAGCGAGAGCGCGGAGAGCTTCATAACCCCTCGGACAGTATACGCAGCTTGTGCTGGTGAACTGCTCTACGAGGTTATACTGACGAGGAGTAGTCTCAGTGTAAACACGGAACTGTGCAGCAGCAAGGTCGTCGCTTGTGTCGCCAGAAGGATCCTCACCGTTAACTTTCTTCACCTTAACGCCAAGAACGTGTGCGCCGTTCTCGAGGTTGTACTCAGAGAGATCGAGGGTTGCGCCCAACTTCACATACTCGTCGCTGATAGAACCATCCTTAGGCAATGTAAGCTCTGCTACAGGATTGTTGTCGATGAGAACGTTGAAGGAAGCGTTTGTACATGCCTTAGAACCAGAGTTGTTAACATAGAACTCGAACGGAAGCTTCTCGTCGGGCTTGAGCATCGGGTTGGTAGCAACCTGAGCAATGCTGAGGTCGTCGGGGAATCCGCCTTCCTTCTCAACGATGAGCTGGATACAGATAACGAACTCATTAGAAACCTGGTACCAACCAGTTCCCTGACCGAGGTCACCATAAGCGAGAACGCCTGATGTGCCCGAACCAGCTGCGATAGGATAGCACTCGTCTGTGTACTTACCACCGCTCTGGGTTGACTTCTGTGTGTATGTGTAACCAAGTACAAGACCATTTGTAACGTCGTTTACGTCAAGAGCCTTATCGAAGGTCACCTCGTTCCACTGCTGGTCGAACTCGCCAGTTGTCTGGTCCTGTGTAGAAACCTTCTGTGAAGAAGCTGCCTTGCTTGTATAGAGAGTAGGAGTAGATTTACCGTTCACTTGCTCGATAGTGTAGAGCTCTACGTTAGCAGAAGAGCCAAGAGAAGCGTAGATGAGGTAACGAGCACCAACAATCTTAGCGCCCTTGAATTTAGCGAGGTCGCTTGCGTCCATTGCGTTGTAAACGCCCTTAACCTTATTGCCTGCAGAAGGAAGACCGATACCGCCAGCCATTGTGCCTGAACCAGCAACACCTACTGTCTTCTGATTGGCGTTAAGCTTCTGGGGAGCAAGGCTCTTCTTAGCTACGTTAACCTGTGAAGGATCAACGACGTTGTGAAGCTTTACGTTGCCTGCCTTTGCTGTCACCATGTTGTGCTTGCTTAACTGAACCGAAGAGGTCAGATACTGCGCGTTAGCTGCAGATGCACTGAGCATGAGCGCGCAAAGTGAAAGTAAAATTCTGTTCATAATAATAGAATTATTTGGTGAATAATAGTGAAATTTTTCTGTTTATGTTGCCTCTTTACTTGACAATCTTGACTGTCTTGCCGTTAGAAAGCTTCACGATGTTCAGACCCTTCTGTGTGGTCTGTATCTGCTTGCCAGTGGCGTCGTAGATGCCAGTAACCTCAACATTCTGACCGTCCTTGATGCCGTTGATGGCTGTAGCGCCCTTTACGAAGTGGATGGTGATGGAAGGCATCGGATTTTCAAGGTCCTCATCGTCTATGCGTTCGAACGACTCGATACCCCACATGTTCTTGTTAATGTTATAGTACTCGAGTTTAACGTATACTTCGCAAACACCGTCTGCCTCAGGGAACCATTCAGACTTCAATGGCTTCACCAGGTTGGCATCCATAGCACCTGCCTCAGTACGTGTCATGCCGCCCTTGATGCCTGACATACAGTTCATAGGGAAACAAATCTGATAGCTGCCACTGTCAATCTTCTTTACATTAACAAAAGCGCCTACACCTTGTCTCTCGTTAGTGTTGTTCTTTACGTATACTTCGTCAGCCACCTGAACAGCACCGAAGTCATCCTCCTCTACGTGGTTGGCAGTCCAAACAGTTCCGCTCGGAATCTCCTTGCCGTCCTTGTCAATGAAAGAGAATGTTTTGTCCACCTGAGCGTATGAAGCTGTAGTGAACATTGCTGCTACGAGCAGAAGTGATTTTATTGATTTCATAATAGTTTTACTTTTTTTGAATGTGTTAAGTGTGTTTACTTTTCAGTTTCTCCCTCGTGCACCACGAGGTGCTTCTTGGCTACGTTCTCCACGCCGCCGTCGTTGTAGACGAATGCTACGACAGCGATGTTGTCTGCATTCCAAGCCTCGGGCAGAACATACTGATACTGCTTTGTTGTGGTCTCGCCTTCCTTTACGGTGACGTCCTCGCCCCATGTGCCGTTAACGGCAGCACGGAATACGTGGTTGTGGATGTACTCCTTGTTGGACTTTCCGTCCGGCATCATCTGCAAAGCCTTTACGCCGTCCTCCACAATCCATACCTGAAGCTTTCCGTTCACTGTTCCGTTAACGCCGTCAGCTCCCACAGTTGTGGTGAGTGTGCGTGTGGCAGCATCGTATGCGTTGGCTATTTTCACGGAGAGGTTAGCCTTTTCAGAAATGATGGTGCCCACCATAGCAGCCCAGTTGTTGTAGTGGCTGTCCGGCGAGGTCTTTCTGTTGAAGATCACCCAAGGCTGTCCCATCTTGTTCTCCTTGTCCCAACGTGTGTAATACTCGTTGCCTGTGTCGGTCATCAGACCCACTGTCTTCGAGTTGCCTGCGAATCCGAGCGGACCGCTGTGGATGCCCACTGCGATGACGTTGTCCTCACCGTAAGTGTCGACGATGCCGTTGATGATTTCCGTACCGGTGGGGCAGTTGATGCAACGCTGTCCTGTGAAGTCCTCAATGAGGATGGCACGTCCCACTTCCGCCGGCTTTACGTATATTAGTCGGTCTCCCTCGTCAATGTTGCTGCACGAAGCGGCAGCCATTGCCATAGCTGCTGTTGCCACGCCGAGGAATAAGTTCTTTATTTTCATGATGAGAATGATCAGAAGTTATAGTTGTAAGATACTGTCACGCCCTTGCTTGCGGGCACATAGCGGCAGACGCCACCTGAGCAGTTATATCCTGCACGTGTCTTGCCGTAGCCCACCTGCAGACGGTGTGCGCCAGCGGTGAAGGTCACGGAGCCGTTGATGTAGTGCTCCTTGTGTGTGCCCTTTGTCTCGTCGATGGCACCCGTAGCGTTATAGTAGTGCTCCGCACCGTTATACTGGTCGCTGATGGTGAACATGAAGTGCGGGAGGAACGACAGCTCGAGCAGTCCGAAGTACCAGTCGCCCTGGTCTTGCTCAGTATGCAGATACTGTGCCTCTCCACGGAGTGTCAGCTTGTTGTTGATGCGATACTTACCTTCTGCGATATAGATGTCAGAATGGATGAGTCCGCCCTCTCCCTCTACTACAGACTTGTTGTAGAACTGATTCATGTACATGAGGTTGAGCTTGAACGACTTCGACAGCTTCTTCTCAATCTGCACGTTTAGGTCCTGATAGTATGTCTTGTCGCCCCACTTCCAGAAAGCCGATCCGTATCCGTCCGTACCCGGTCCGCCGCCCTTCTTCTTGTTCTGCTCGATGGAGTGAACGTGCGAGAAGTTGAGTTTGAGACTTGTGCCGTACTTGCCGCCGAGCGCTGTGTGGCGCTTGAACTTATATCCGAACTCTGCCTGATAAGCCCACTCGCCGTTGAACTGTGTGACGTAGGGATAGAGGGCAGCGAGAGCGTATGTCTGCTGGAAGGCGAATGCGGGAAGGTGGTTGATGAAAGCCGCCGTACCGTTCTCCGTGCGCTTGCTGCGGAAGCCCATGTTGTCCGAGCGCTTAGCCTGGAGCAGGAGGCTCATGCCGCTGCGCGAGTAAGATGTGGAGAGCATTGCCACGTAACCCTTGCGGTAGATGTATGGGAAGTTCTTGTCGAACGAGGGGTCTTCTGTCTTCTGTGCATATTCAGCGAGGACGCTGAAGTCGCCTGCCTGAAGGTTGGCTCTCACGTCGAAGGCGTTGGTGTTCTCCGGCAGACGCAGCTTGTGCGTCGGGTCTGCCATGATGTCGTCGTCAGCCTTCTCATGCTTGTTCACCCACGATCCGCCGAGGGTAAGGAATGTGCCCTTCTGCTGCATCTTCTCGAACCACTGGTCTACGCTTACTTCGAGGTCAGCACCAGAGACGAGCGATGTGTAGTCCCAGTAGCGGCGCTGCTTACCTGCGAGTGCCTTCACCTGCACGCCCTTGAAAGGACGTACCACGAGGCGTCCGCCGAGCAGCGAGTTGTCGATGCCGAGTGAGCGTTCCTCATAGGTGCGGAGGATGAATCCCGAACCGAACTGCTCGTAGAAGTTACCGAGTGTTAGTTCTGCGTTCTTGATCTTACCTTTTACATAATAGAACGGTACGCCCCATCCCTTGAAGTCTTTTTCAAAACCTGGGAGCGGGTGTTCGAGATATTCGAGACGTGCGCCGGCGTCCACATACTTCGAGAGTGCGTGCACTTCGGCGTAGGTGTTGGTAAGCACCTTGTCGTCATACGTGCCCGTACCGATGTTGTGGTCTTCCTGCGGCACGAGGATGTCGCTCTGAACGCTACCTGTGATGGTGACGTCGTAGTCTTTCGCGAGCTTTATCTTCTGTGCGTTGACCGCAGCCGACGTCATCATGCCAGCGAGCATGAGCGCGAGAGTCTTGTTCATTTATTCCTTCTGTTGTTGATTGTCTTTACTTGTTAATGAGTTCTCTTACCTTCTCGATAAGTTCTTCCTCTGCACCCTCAGTGTAGCCGTTGTGCTTAGCCACGATGTTGCCTTCGCCGTCGCAAACGATTACGTAAGGAATGGTCTGGATGCCGAGTGCGCGCTTGAAGTCGCTGTTGGGATCGAGGAGCACCTCATACTGCCAGCCGTGGTTGTCGACGAGGGGCTTCACCTTATTAATATTCTGTGCCTGGTCGATAGACACGGCGATGATCTTCACGCCGGTCTCCTTCTGCCAGTCCTCATACACCTCGCTGATGGCTGTTAGCTCGCGGTTGCAGGGCTTGCACCATGTAGCGAAGAAGTCGATGATGAACGGCTTACCGTCGTTACGGAGTGTGTCAGTAGACACTGTCTTTCCGTCAATGCCCTTAAGCCGATGAAATCACGGTGTTGACGTCAGTTCGTATGTTTATGGCAAA
>ERZ1031933.504-NODE-504-length-11546-cov-9.645984_pt1 | contig 11546 bp, 5 predicted proteins | sample MGYA00517880_ERZ1031933 | MGnify/ENA primary metagenome ERZ1031933 (study PRJEB33719, sample SAMN04261283) | wastewater metagenome | biome: rural village; feature: human; material: feces | host: Homo sapiens | place: El Salvador | collected 2014-01-14 ... | reverse complement strand
TGAGAACCGTGTATTTGACAGCCATGGAGTGGCAGATCCTTCAGTTGAAATCCAGCTCGGACCAAACATCAAGGATTGGCCGGCAATGAGCGCGCTTCCTGAGAATATGCTTCTCAAGGTGGTTTCAGAAATCCATGATCCTGTTACTACAACAGATGAGCTCATCCCTTCAGGAGAGACATCTTCATACCGTTCAAATCCTCTTGGACTTGCAGAGTTTGCACTTTCAAGAAAGGATCCTGAGTATGTAGGAAGAGCAAAGGAAATCCAGAAGGCACAGAAGGCTATAGAGAGCGGTGAGTGCGCAGGCAAGGCCGTTCCTGAGGTTGCTGAAATCATGGGAGTGGTAAAGAAAAAATTCCCTGAGGCAAGCCATGAGAATATGGGCTTCGGAAGCACAATCTTTGCTGTTAAGCCTGGCGATGGCTCTGCAAGAGAGCAGGCTGCAAGCTGCCAGAAGGTGCTTGGAGGCTGGGCAAACATCGCAAACGAGTATGCCACAAAGAGATACCGTTCAAACCTTATCAACTGGGGAATGCTTCCATTCATTATCGATGAGGGAGAGCTTCCTTTCCACAATCTCGACTACATCTTCCTTCCGGGAATCAGGAAAGAAATCGAGGATGCAAAGACTGAGTTTGAGGCATATGTTGTCAAGGATGGTGAGTTAAAGCCATTTACACTGAAGATGGGCGAGCTCACAGATGATGAGAGAGAGATAATATTAAAGGGATGTCTCATCAACTATAACCGTAAATAAGGAGAGTTTAATCCGATGGAAGATGCCGGAAAAGCTGGTAAAAAATCAAACATTGAGATAAATGCAGATAAGGGTGCGAAGCAAAATCCGCACCCGGGGCGTGAGGAATGGCCACATCTGATCAGAATAGGTGTCATGGTATTTGTCACGTTTGCAGTCTGTATACTGTTTTTCTTTGCACTGTACAGATTTGAGGGCTTTGCAGGCATATGGAGCAAGCTGCTTGCGGCAGCAATGCCTATTATAATGGGACTTGTGCTTGCATACCTGATGAACCCTGTCATGCTGTGGCTGGAAAGATGCTTTAAAAAGCTTCTTTCCAAAAAGATGAAAAGCGAAAGCAAGCTGCGAAAGGTTTCAAGAGCTCTTGCAATCACAGGCTCGGTTATTATTCTTGTAGCGATTATTTCGCTCCTCATTGCGGCTATTGTGCCTTCTGTCATAGCAAGTATATCGGGACTTATGAAGACACTGCCAAATGATGTTGCGGCATTCATCAACATGATAAAGAACGGCAATTTCGGGGACAGCAAAATTGCTGAGCTCGCGAGCACAGGTTTACAGAATGCAACCGACTACATTGAGGATTATGCCACAGAAAAGCTGATTCCTGAGGCACAGAAGTATGTTGCACAGATTACAACCGGTGTGATTTCGGTAGTCAGAGGCTTATTTAATTTTATTATCGGAATAATCGTGATGGTCTATGTGATGAGTATTCAGGAGACTCTCGCAGGACAGAGCAAAAAGATAATATATGCTGTCTGCAAGCCAAAGACAGGCAATATCATCATTGAGACGATCAGAAAGACAAATGAGATTTTTGGAGGCTTCATAAGCGGTAAGATTATAGATTCACTGATTATAGGTGTGATTGCATATTTCGGATGTCTGATTTTAAGGATTCCATCATCGGTGCTCGTTGCAGTGATTATCGGCGTCACAAATGTGATTCCGGTATTCGGACCGTTTATCGGTGCAATTCCATCGTTACTCATAGTGGTAATTCAGAGTCCGTGGCATGCGCTTTATCTTCTGATATTTATTGTCGTGCTGCAGCAGGTGGATGGCAATATAATAGGGCCTAAGATACTTGGCTCATCTACCGGTCTTTCGACCTTCTGGGTTATGTTTTCCATACTAATCGGCGGAGGAATGTTTGGTTTTCTTGGAATGTTACTTGGTGTTCCGACCTTTGCTGTGATATACTATATTGTGAGAAGAGTTGTTAATTATGCTCTCAGGAAAAAGAAGCTTCCTGAGGACACAAGGGATTATACAAAGACAACAGGTGTAGATACAAAAAATAATAAGCTTAAATACGAGTAGGTGAAATAAGTGGATAAATACGAATACAATCTCAAGCTGGATCAGATAAAAGCCCTAAGCGCCGAGGAGGGCTATATGAGCGCAGCAGAGATTGCAGATAGCATAAATTGGAACAAAATTAAAAATGTAAATACACTCGTTAAAATCGGCGAAATCTACGAGAAGGCCGAAAGATACCAGGATGCAAGGGACATACTTTTAATGGCCTATGACCGTTCACCAATCGGCAGGATGATCATATACAGACTGGCTGAGGTCGCCATCAAGATGGGTGATTATGATGCTGCTACAGAGTATTATGATGAGTTTGTTGAGATAGCGCCTCATGATGATATGAAGTATGTATTAAGATATGCCATCAAAAAAGGGCAGGGAGCTTCATTTGATGAGCTTATCACTATTCTTGAAGAGTACAAGGACGAAGAATACACTGAGGAGTGGGCATATGAGCTTGCATATCTATACCACAAGGCCGGAAAAGCCGATAAGTGTATAGATGCCTGCGATGAGCTCATTCTGTGGTTCGGAGACGGACCATATGTGGAGCGTGCGCTGGAGCTTAAGATGCTTTATCAGCCACTTACCAAGGCTCAGGAGGAAAAGTACAGACGATTCAAGGCAGAGAAGGAAAAACCGGCTAAGATAAAGGATGAGGCTGAGGTCACTGAGATAGGTGCCATGGAGATGGTAAAGGGCGGAGAGATAGTGCATGATGACGTAACTATTCCGCAGATTACTGTAAATCAGGAGAAGTTCAATACTGTAAATTTACAGCAGGAGATTGCCAAGGGTATGCAGCAGATCATGGAGGCCAAGGGCAAGAATGAAGTTGCTGATACGATGGATACCATCAAAAAGATAGTTGAGGATATTCCTTATCTCAAGCTCGAAAAGGAGCAGGAAGAGTATGTACAGCAGCCGGAAGAGACAGAGCATATCGCTACAGATGAAGAGATAGATGGTTCACTTAAGTTGAATTTCAAGGAGCTTTTGGGTGAAGACGCTGACGGACAGATGTCTATGGTCATGAGTGAAAAGACTCAGCTTGAGCATCAGATTACAGGACAGATGTCTATACAGGATGTGCTTGAAGAATGGGAAAAGACCAGACATGCGGCTGAAATTGCACTTAAAGAGGCTGAGCAGCAGAAGCTTGAGTCAGCTAAGGCAAGAGCTCTTCAGGAGGCAGGAGACATCATGGAGAGACTAAATGATGTCATTCCAAAGCTGGATGCAGGTGTCACTCCGAAGGAACTTCTTGAGGAGGAGTATTTGAAGGTGCCGGTTGATATTATAGAGCAGAAAGCTGCCGTGAAGGAGCCTGAAGAAGAGCAGAAACTGGATATGCAGGAGCTTTATGCAGATGAGACTGTGGATGAAGTACAGGAGCCGCAGGAAGCACCTGAAGATACTATAGACGAAGCACAGGAGCCGCAGGAAGCACCCAAAGAGGCTATAGACGAAGTACAGGAGGATACTATAGACGAAGTACAGGAGTCGCAGGAAGCACCTGAAGATGCTGCAGATGAAGTCAAGGAACCGGTTGGAGAGCCGGAGGATATAATTATGGCAGAGGAGTCTGAGAAAGACGAGATACTCATGCAGCCGACTACCATGATGCCTGAAATAACAGATGATATGTTAAATGTCGATGATGATACATCAGATGATGAGGCTTCACAGGAGAAAGAAAACGTTTCTGAGAAGAGAGATTTTGATCATGTGACATCATTTATCGAGCAGGAAATAGCCAAGATGACAGCAAAGAATCCGGGACTGGAGAAGAAGCTGGATATGGCTAAGACAAGAAAAATGCCGGATATTTCATTGCCGGAGGATTTAGACAGCGAAGAAGATGACTCGAAATTGAAAGAAACAAAACATATAAAAGAGCTTACAAGCGAACAGAAAGCTATATTTTCATATTTCATACCGGTAAAGGGTATGGAGGATCAGATCTGCAAGGCATATAATGCAGTGCTTGATCATTTCAACAGGAAAGAAAACGCATCCACAGGCAACCTCATTATACAGGGAGAGCAGGGTTGCGGAAAGACAATGCTTGCTACAAGCTTTATAAAGGTATTACAAAAAGATGGTGAACAGCTTACAGGAAAGATGGGCAAGATTGATGCTGCCGCACTCAATAAAAAGGATGTGCAGCAGGTAGTCAGAAAGATAACAGGAGGCTGTCTCATCATAGAAAGAGCCGGTGATATCGACCGCAGCATAGCTGCCCAGCTATCATTTTTGATGGAGCATGATATTACAGGGACACTCTATATACTTGAGGATACATCAAAGGGTATAAAGAAGGCTCTCTCAATGGATGAGGGCTTTGCATCCAAGTTCACGGAAAAGATATCGGTTCCTATTTTTACAAATGATGAACTCGTATTGTTTGCCAAATCGTACTCTGCAGAGCTTGGGTACAAGATAGATGAGATGGCTATTCTGGCATTGCATAACAGAATCAGCAATATTGAGAGGATAGACCAGGCTACCACTCTGACAGAGGTCAAGGATATAATTGACGAGGCCATAGACAGGGAGGCTCACAGCGGACTGAAGAAGGCTATAAGTATTCTGACAGCCAGGCGATATACAGATGATGACCGAATTGTACTCAAAGAGGATCATTTCAGGGAAAAATAAATACTTATGGGGGTATATATATGTGTAATTTTACAGCAATGGATTGTTACCTGTTCGGTCAGGCAACACACTATGATATCTACAAGAAGATGGGTGCTCACTTAGCTGAGCGCAAAGGAAAAAAAGGAGTGTGCTTTGACGTCTGGGCGCCACATGCGAGGGAAGTATACGTGTTTGGTGAGTTTAATGACTGGAATGAGACCAGTCATGAGATGAAGCGTGTAGAGCCGGAAACCATGGGAGTGTATGAGCTTTTTGTACCGGGAGCGCAAAAGGGTCAGATGTATAAGTTTATTATAGTCACTGAACAGGGTGATAAGCTGTACAAGGCGGATCCATACGCAAACTACGCAGAGCTTCGTCCGGGAACAGCGTCAATCATCACAGATATCGAGCACTTCACATGGACTGACAAAGAGTGGATGGATAAGAGAGCAGCAAAGTCAGATGCTGATGTATATTCTTCACCTATGGCTATATATGAGTGCCATCCGGGCTCATGGATGAGACATCCGGGCAGGGATGATGAGGGATTTTATACATACAGGGAGCTTGCAAAATCACTCATATCCTATGTAAAAACTATGGGATATACACATATTGAGCTTATGGGTATTTCAGAGTATCCGTTTGATGGCTCATGGGGATATCAGGTGACAGGCTACTATGCACCTACATCGAGGTATGGAAAGCCTGAGGATTTTGCATACTTTGTTGATCAGTGCCATAAAAATAATATCGGAGTAATCCTCGACTGGGTACCTGCACATTTCCCAAAGGACGCGCATGGACTTGCCAATTTCGACGGAACAGCCACATATGAGTATGCAGACCCAAGAAAGGGAGAGCATCCTGACTGGGGCACAAAGATATTTGACTACGGTAAGAATGAAGTAAAGAACTTCCTTATCGGAAGTGCATTGATGTGGATAGAAAATTACCACGTAGACGGACTCCGTGTGGATGCAGTTGCGTCAATGCTCTATCTCGATTACGGAAAGAGCGACGGACAGTGGGTGCCAAACAAGTTTGGAGGCAATAAGAACCTTGAGGCAGTAGAGTTTTTCAAGCATATCAATACACTCATACTTGGAAGAAATCACGGAACTGTAATGATAGCCGAAGAGTCTACCGCATGGCCAAAGGTAACAGGCAAGGTAGAGGAAGACGGACTGAACTTCAGCTACAAGTGGAACATGGGATGGATGCATGACTTCCTTGATTATATGAAGCTGGATCCATATTTCCGTAAAAATAACCACAACAAGATGACATTTGCGATGAGCTATAATGAGAGTGAGAAATATATTCTGGTACTGTCACATGATGAGGTGGTACATCTGAAGTGTTCTATGCTCAACAAAATGCCGGGCTTAGAAGGGGATAAATTCAAGAACCTCATGGCAGGATATGCATTTATGATGGGACACTGTGGAAAGAAGCTTCTTTTCATGGGACAGGAGTTTGCACAGAAGCAGGAGTGGAGTGAGGAAAGAGAACTCGACTGGTATCTGCTTGAGAATCCGGAGCATAAAAAGATCCAGAACTGGGTAAAGGAGCTGCTTCATCTCTATAGGAGAAACCGATGTCTGTATGAGCTGGATTCAAGCTGGGAAGGCTTTGAATGGATAAATGCAAACGATGCAGACAGAAGCATCTTCAGCTTTATCAGAAAGAGCAAGGATGGCAAGAATAATATGCTCTTTGTCATCAATTTCACACCGGTAGAGAGACCTGATTACAGAGTCGGAGTGCCAAAGCACAAGACTTATCAGCTTGTTTTAGATAGTGAGGATCCTAAGTTTACAGGCAAAAAGGTACAAGAGCCTGTAAAGAAGGCTGCAAAGGGCAGAGGCAGGGCAGCAAAACAGTCATATAAGAAGCTGGACTATAAGGCAGTAAAATCAGAGTGTGACGGCAGACCATTTTCATTTGCTTATCCACTTGCGCCTTACGGAGTTGCTGTATTTAAATACTAATATACCGGTAAACAGCAGGGTAAAGGACCGCGCCAATTTAAGGCGCGGTCTTTATTTTTGCGTATTATATGTCGATATATAGTAAAAAGATAACTATTCAGAACCACAAAAGTACGAAGTAAGAATATCCATAAATAAAGGCTGCAGAGATTGTATATATGCAGGGCACGGAGCAGGAAATATGCAGATAGAGAATTTGATTAATAAAAGCACAGATACGAAAAATACGGACACAAAAACCATAAATGACATGGCAGCGGGTATGCGTGTGTCAGACTACATAAAGACAGACAGCAGTGACAATATGTCAAAAAAGGCGGCTGTTGTCGGTTCGTCAAATTCTGTTGATATGTCGGATACGATATATGCAAGACCACAGGCTAAAAACGAAGCCGGGAACAACGATGGCACAGATATGGCAGAAAATCTGCTAAATGATATGAATCAGACCTCAGAAAACAGGCGAAATGATATGATTGTCACTGCAAGCACCACCACGAGTGATGATTACAAAGCTGCAAAGGATGACGGCTACGATGTCATTGTCACTGAGACCGATAAGATAAAAGCAGTGCTGGCAAAGGCAGGTGTAGATATATCCATATATGGAGATGATCTGAGCAAGGAGCAGCTCACAGACATCACGGGAAGCCAGACTGAAGCGGCCATGCTTGTCAATCAGATGAAAGCATATGATATTCCTGCTACAGATGACAATATAAAGGCAGGTACAGATGCCATAGACCGGGCAAAGAGCCTTACAAATATATCCAATGAGACAAAGGCATATCTGGTCAGAAATAACATGAATCCGACGGTTTCCAATGTATACAAGGCTACGTACAGCAGCAGTCAGGTACAAGATTACAGGCAGAAAACCAAAATGACGGAGATATCAGATGAGCTGTTTGAGGAGCTTAAGCCACAGCTTAAACAGATATTAGAGGAAGCTCATATAGACAGTAGTGATGAGAATATGAATCAGTGCAGATGGCTGATAGATGAAGATATAGCCGTTACACCTGATAATATGCTGCTTGCGAATCAGGTAGACTGCATCAATGCAGCAGGAGAAAATGTGAGCAGTGATTTTTATGCAAGGGCAGTGACAGAAGCACTGGCAATGGGAAAAAAGGCTACAGATGCCACTATGTCACAAGATGGTCTGACATTTGACATGGCAAAGAAAGCCTGTGATGTATTAGGTGAGGCGACCGCAGATGATATTGTCACATTAGAGTCAGATAACATACCTGTCACGATAGAGAATCTGTCAAAGCTTATAGCTGCAAGGGGCAAGGATAGTGCAGCATCGCAAGGCTCAGCGAATAAAGCTGCGGATAATCAGATTACAGACAGCCGGGAGGCAAGGCTTGTGACAGCTCAAAGAAAGCTTGAGGAAGCGAGACTTTCCATGACAGCAGAAGCCAACCTTTCACTTATAAAAAAAGGAGTTTCAATAGACACAGAGCCTATTGAACGTGTAGTGGAGCTGCTTAAGCAGCAGGAAAATAAATACTACGGAGCGCTGTTTGGTGAGAGCAGTGTAGAGGCATCTGATGATAGGGTACGTATGTACAATAATGTCTGTGATATTTTCAATCAGATGAAGCAGCAGCCGGCGTATGTACTGACCTTGGAATCCGCTGATGACACTGTGTATGAGCTGTATACAGCAGGCAAAGCAATGAAGCAGTCATTAGAAGCAGCAGCCTCAGGATATGAGACTCTTATGACATCACCGCGGGCAGATATGGGAGACAGTATATCAAAAGCATTTCAGAATGTGGATGATATACTTAAAGAGCTTCAGATAGATACATCTGAAAGCAATCGCAGGGCTGTGCGGATACTTGCGTACAACAGTACCGACATCACAGAGGACAATATAAAGCAGATAAAGTCTGTAGATGAGCAGGTGCAGAGAGCATTCAGCGATATGACACCGGCGGTGACGATTGAGATGATAAAAAGAGGCATATCACCGCTTGATATGAGCATGAGTGACATAAGTGAAACTGCCAGACGGATAAAATCAGAAAATCCTGACGAAAAGGATGAGAAATTCAGCGAGTTTCTCTGGAAGCTTGAAAAGAAAAATGAAATTTCAGAGGAAGAAAGAGACTCATATATAGGCATATACAGGCTTATTTCACAGGTGGAGCTGTCAGATGGTGCTGTGATAGGCTCACTTGTTAATCAGGGAGCAGATATTACAATGAAAAATCTGCTTACAGCGGTCCGGGTACGAGGAAAGAGTGCCATGGACTATAAGGTGGACGATACCTTTGCCGGAGTGGACAGTGTAAGCAGAGGCATTAAAATTGACTCACAGATAGAAAGCGCATATCATACAAACTGCCTAAGGGATGTGCTTGATACACTTTCACCTGAGAAAATGGAGTTTGTGCAGTATGACAGCTGGCTTGATATGACTCCGGAGCAGTTAAGGCAGGCTGTATATGAGGCCAACGAGGATAACGCACTGTCAGAGCAATATGCCACAGAACAGCTAAGACAGTTCAATCAGGCAGTTTCGGTGCCTGAGAACGTATATGCTTTTCTAGAGAATTATGATGTAAAAACAACCGCGGTAAACCTCATGGCTGCGTCACGGCTAATGAAAAATCCGTCAGAGGCAGTAAGAAATCTCTGGGAGCGTGGAGACAGTGCTACGGCAAGGGCTCTTTTGGATGAGACTCTCAGACGGTTTTCTGAGTCGGTCAAAAATCCAAAGGAGCTTGCGCAGGCGCAGGAAACGCTGGCTGATACAGCAGAGCATGTTATGGATTCGATGATTATAGAGGATAGGCACACAGGCTCAATAGACCTCAGACAGATGAAACTATTATGCAGTCAGCTAAGGATAGCTTCAAATATGTCGAGACAGGAAAACTATATTGTACCAATAGAGACTGCAGACGGGGTCACAGGTATGAAGCTTCGCATAGTAAGAGGTGAAGATAAAAAGGGACTGGTTGACATATTCCTTGAGGATAAAAAATGCGGCAGGGTAGCTGCATTTTTTGAGGCAAAGGAAAACTCAGTATCTGCTATGATAGTCACAGACGATGAGCAGACTAAAAAGCTGTTTGAAGACAATATCACTATGTTTGAGGCAGGAATAAGTGATGGTGAACAGCGTGTGCGCATAGATGTGGCACTGGAGCATGATATATCTGCAAAAGAGCCTATGGCATCAGATACGAAATCGGCTACTGAGTCAGAAAAACAGCCTGATGGCAGCGAAAGTGTCCAGACAACCAGACTATATCACATCGCAGAGCAGTTTATTGTAAATGTCCAGAGGGTGATTGCGCAAGATAGTCTGTAACACCGATATATATTGCATGTGCCAGGTCATCCTGATAGTTTTTGTCAGTAAGAAGAAGTGTCTCAGCAGGATTACTCAAGAATCCACATTCTACGATTACGGTCGGGGATGTGGATTTTTTAAGTATAAAGTATTCTTTATTGGGCTTAATGTTTCGTGGCTTTGCGACACAAAGAGAAGTGTTTAAAGCTCCAAGGACAGAGGATGCGAGCTCTTTTCCTGCATCAGAGGCTTCATAATAGAATACCTGTGGACCGCAGCTTGAACTGTCCTCAAAGCTGTTTTGATGGATACTGATGCTGACTGCCACATTGCTTTTGGACATCAGGGCAGTTCTCTTTGTCAGATCATCTGTCTTTGGATGTTTGGAATTATCCAGGGCGAGGTCGCAGTCGGTGGTTCTGGTCATGACAACAGTAAAGCCTCTGTTTTCAAACAGCTGTTTAAGAGCCATTGCAATACTCAGGTTGACATCCTTTTCCATGACGCCGGAGGTGGAAATCTTACCGGGATCACTTCCACCATGGCCCGGGTCTATTACAATAACAGTTGAATTAGTGTTTTTGCCGGTGTTTTTTGCAAGAGCGCAGACACCTCTTCCGAGGTAGAAGGACAGAATAAAGAGAGCTAAAATAAGACAGTATTTGTTTTTCTTGATAATGTACATATATTTTTTCATATAAGATACCTATAAAAAACCCGATGCTCATAGAAGGCATCGGGTGTGTTTGTATATTATATGATTGGCTGATATCATTTATAACCTATAAAAGGTACTGAGTTAGACTGTAGCTGTAAAGGTACGGCCTCTTTCAGTAAGCCTTAAGCAATCAGTTCAGATATTTGATAACAGTATCCCAGACAGATGAATTCTCAAAGCCAAGCTTCCAGAATGCTGCACCGGCGAGCTTATTGTCGTCGACGAGCTTGAGCCTTTTCTCTAAAGATGTATTGTCCTCGAGCCATACCTTGTACAGCTTGTTGGATACAGACCACTCAGCGTAGTTCTGACCGGATTCCTCATCCAGAGCAGCAGTGGCATTGTTTGTGGCAAGCTGTGCTGCAGCAGCGTCCATACTATATACCTGTGAGGCAACAGTGTACTTTGACTGATCCTCGGTATCGGTTACGGCATCATCGTCCTCCTTTGGAGTGAGCTCCCATATTCTGGTATAAAAAGGCATGCCGAGAATAATCTGGTCAGCGGGAACCTCCTTCAGAGTGGATTCAACACCCTCTGTTACCCACGGAATGGAAGAAACTGAGCCGGCATCAGAGCCCTTATAGTGTTCATCGTATCCCATAATCACAATATAATCGGCAAAGTTTGCCATATCAGAGCGATTGAAGAACTTGTTGAAGCTGGCAGGTACTGTGACATCAACTGAAAGTGATATACCGTTATTGTGACACTTTATGGCGAGCTCTCTGATAAACTCGATGTAAGAGTCTCCATATGCTGCTTCTGTGATATTTTCAAAGTCAATAT
>ERZ1031933.500-NODE-500-length-11580-cov-16.171020_pt1 | contig 11580 bp, 13 predicted proteins | sample MGYA00517880_ERZ1031933 | MGnify/ENA primary metagenome ERZ1031933 (study PRJEB33719, sample SAMN04261283) | wastewater metagenome | biome: rural village; feature: human; material: feces | host: Homo sapiens | place: El Salvador | collected 2014-01-14 ... | reverse complement strand
ACCAAAACTCTCAAACAAGTGAGTTAATATTGGAACATAGAACTGGACACCCTATAAATCAACATTAGCCTGTTCACTGAGTTCCTTAGCTTCTTTTGCAACTTGTAATTTAGCAATATCTTCCTTAGCTTGCTTCAGTTCTGCTTTGGTCTTCAAGTGATCTTCACGCTCTTCAGCAAGTTTCTTCTTGCAGGAGTCAAGTCCTTCCGAGATTTGCTTAACATTCTGCTCTGCCTCAATTAACTCTTCCTCCAACTCGAGAATACGACTATCCATAGACTCAATCGTCTTGCGATTGGCCTCTAACTCATCCTCATGCTTAGACATAGCATGCTTCAAGTGAGCATTTTCATTGCTCGCCTGAAGGTACAGATTTTTGTACTGATTGAGCTTGTTTAATATCATATTCTCTTGCTGTTTCATGTATGCAAAGGTACAAAAAAATCTCTAGAAATCAGCATTTTACGAGTTAAAGAACGTTTATTTTTTGAACTGTTTTTCATCTGCTAACTCTCTCATTTCCTGCGAGTTTTCAACTGGTCTAGCTCACGCTTTTTCTGCAACAATTCTTCACTCATCCGTTCTCTTTCCTCACGAAGTTTCTTTGTTTCTGACTTGATTTTTAAGGTTTCCTGCATTATTGCCTTGCTCTCGTCCTTCAAAGAAGCCACAGCAGATTCCAAGGCAGCAGCCTTTAGTTCCAACTCTTTTGTTAGAGCTTGGTGAAAATCAGCCAAGGACGCATGTTTCTTAGAGAACAAACGTTCCACCTGATTTTCATCAAGACGCTTTAGAGCCTCCTCAACTTTCTGCCAAGAGGCAACAAAGTCAGGATCTTCTGTTTCAATCATCATAAATATACATTTTAGATTGAACGGCATTTGATACAAGCAAAGTCACTTGTTCACGAGTTATAAGATGACAACTCTTTATTTCCATAAACTTTGGTTTCAGCATCTTGCCATCATCAAACCATTTCTGATAAATCACATAGCCATTCAAGTCATAGTGAAGGATCTTCACCGTATCATATTTCTTGTTATAGAAGATGAAGGCTTCTCCGTAGGCCGTAGGGTCGCGATGAAAATACTCACGGACTATCGTTGCCAATCCTTCTCTTCCTTTTCTCATATCTGTTGGGATGCTGCAGATATAGAAATTGGTGCGTGACGTAAAGTTGAGCATACTACATACTCATTTTACGCAGCAGTTCTACAACAACCGCCAAGTTTGAACATTTTATCTCCAACTCATCTCCTGTAGGACTTGCTATCACCAGTTGCTTTACGCACCACTTTACCTCTGGCTGTACAACAGGCTGTTCTGAGAAGCGTTCATCAATAACCTGAAGAGGTATCAATGAAGGTACTTCCTCCTTCTCCACCTTACCCTTGGTAGAAGAGTACTGTTTCTTGTATTCAGACAACCACTTGTAGTCGATTCCTTCATCACTACAATACTTACGCAGGTTTCGACCTCTACGGTTCTGGTTAAAGTCCTGCATCACCTTTTCGAAGTATTCCTTTGTTTCCATAATTCTGATTTTTAAGAATTCGGATGCAAAGGTAAATACTTAATGTGTTAAAACCTTACGCTGCAATGGTGATATACTGAAGCAGATTTGAACGATATGATTTCTTAAACTCAATGAGCCAGTCATAATCCCCTGCCTCATCTTTACAATACTTGCGCAAGCTACGACCTTTACGATTTTGGTTGTAGTCCTGCATCACTTTTTCGAAAAATTCCCTTGTTTCCATTATCAAACTGTTTTGATTACGGATGCAAAGGTAATATATTATATAGGTACCGCCATACGGGCTAATGGTGATTTACGGATTCAACACCTCTATGAAGCCATGAGCAAAGCCACACATGAAGAAGAGGCTGATGATGATGAGAAAGGGTATCAGATGGTTATGCCCTTCGTTTTTGAAGAATGATTGCTTGATTATGATTTTCTGTAAAACCCGAGTTGCTTCTGAAGCTTGCGAAAGACGATAGAATAATACAGAACATGATTTGATTACCCCCATTCTATATCTTGTATCCATCAAAACTCTCCCCATTTCTTCAATTTCAAGACCAGCATTTCCTTCTTCAGTTTGGCAATATCTTCTTCATTATGCTTGATAACATCCCCATTGTAAAATCTTTTCTGTAAATGACGAAGGCATTTCAAGACCTCATCCATTTGACGACAGATCTTCATATTCTCAACAAAGGGACGGAGCAAAACCATTCCCTCTAATGCCGCCAAAATCCAAAAAGACATATCAATATCCCTATCCTTCATAGACTCAGAAGTTTCAAAATCAAGATATTCCAAAGAAGCATCAGTAATGGTCTTAAGCAATCTTTCTATAACTATTTCCCTTTCAGCAGATACCTGAAACTTTGCTTTCTTCGTGAAAGAGGAAATATACATAAAAGAAAATACCAATTTCAGCTCTTTCTGTTTTTTCTTCCAATCCAAATTCCTTTCCCTGTCAGCCTTCAAGAGGGCTCTTTTTACTTTATCTATTTCTTCTTCCTTCTTACGCAGAGCGTCCTCTTTATCCTTCATCTGCGCTGTCATTTTCTCAAAATTATCATTCAGAAGTTCTATATACTCAGCATCTTTCTGATGATTCAAAAAGGTAAGCAGAATTGGAGCCACACCACAGATAATGCCCAACAAGAATATCCACCACTCAATGTTTCCATTGAACTTGTTGATTATATTATTCGTCTCCTGACGAATGTCATCCTGTCGGAGTTCCGTTTGCTTCTCCAAGACCAGAATCGTTCTATCCAATGCCCTGAAAGCTGCATCAATGGAATCCAATTTATATTTTAGCTTATCACTATCAGACAAATTCTTCTTTGAAAAGTTACCATTTCTTACGGTCATATCCTTAGCAACCTTCATATATAAGCTATCTACCGTCATAAAAGGGCGGCTCACATATACCTCTGTACTCTTGTGCCATATAGACCATAAAAGCATAAAACCCACAAAGGCTACCATTGCTCCTATGCAGCAGAAAGCTTTAAAACGGCCATTTCTCCAATCCTTACAATTATCCATATTCTTGTCTATTAGTTGATTCTTGAATAAATAATATAAGCATCATCCTCTTCCTGATAATCTCTTTGATCTATGGCTTTTGGATCCAATAACATACCTGTAATGTAAGAAATCACAGGCTCATCCACAGCCTCTTCATCAAGCACATCTATGATGTCTGAGAGACTGTTCATAACTACCTCATCATGAGTAAAGAGGATAATCTGTAATTCATTTCTTGTACCTAATCCAAAATTCTCAAATACTCTGAACAAGATTTCAAAGAACTTAGTGATATTGATGGTATTATCAAAATCACTTGCTGTAAACACATCATCAAAAATCAAAGGAGCTTTCATCAGATTCACCTTCATGGTCATATAGGCCATAACCACTTTGATGGAAATGCAATAAAGCTTATATCGAAAACTATTGTAATATTTGGCTGGTGTAGAATAGTGATCAGTGCCAAATACCCTGTCATTCTTTACTACAGCTACAAGTTTACCATGGTCTTCGATAATATCCAGCCCCTCTTCTTTATCGTTGGTTTTATCAAGTTGTGTAAATTGATTCAAGAGTTCAACAATCAAAGACCTGCTTGCATTTAGCAATCCTTGTTTGTCCTCTACATAGAGGTTTTTCAACTCTTCCAGGAGTTTCTGCAAGTTGGCAACCCTTTCTGGATAACTCATCAGCAAATCAGAATTCTTCTTTAGCAAGTTTCTTCTTTCCCGCTCTAATCTTTTTCTGTCAAAATCCATGATGGCATCCAATGCAACCTCTCGCCTTCTCACTTTATTCCGCTCCAAGTATTGACTTTGAAACTTTTGATATAGGAAATGCATGTATTCAGATACATCTCTGGCAAAGGTCTCTACAGGCATCAATTTGCCGTAAAGTTCATCAGCGTCGAAATCATTTCCTTCTTCTAACAACTTTTTTACATTTTTATAACGCAATAAGATTGACTCATATGCCCTATAAAACTCAAATGGCTTCAATTCTTTGGTCATATCAAATATTTTTTCAACCTCAGAAATTCTTTTCAATAGTTTTTCACTGTCAAAAGCTGAAGCTACAAATCCATCTGCATATACTTCCCTTAGAGTTTTATTGTGTGCCAGTAAGTTTAAATTTTTCTTCATCTGGGAGAAAGTACTATCTTTCACACCTCCTAGGTAAAATATATCAGCAGGGAGTTTCTCAGATGCATTATCAGACATCAGACGAACTTCTGGTTCCTCTGTTCCTACACGAAGGTTATTTATAGTATTACGAAGTGAATTCAGAAAATCCTCGACCTTATCTAAACCTATATTCTTCATAAAGACTGTCTGCAAGTCGTTTTCCTTCTGTATCAACTGTAAATCCATATCACTACAGAAGAAAGGAACCAAACTGAGTTGTGAATCCAATGGTCGATCTAACTTATAGTCATTGGCAAGGATGGCCTTTACGTTCATTGCCCCATCCGTCTTATTACCATAAGAAAAGAAATGATCCGAGTCTTTGATGTTTCTTTGAAGTATCGTACTAGTATGACCTGGCGTGAGAAGATATTCCAATGCCGTAAAAATACTGGTCTTACCAGAACCGTTTTTGCCAGCCATAAACAAAGAACCTATTTGTTGTTTCCTGTCAACGAAACTTACCAAATAAGATTTTCCTTCATGGGTTTCAAACTTGCGGAAATTAGAAAACGTCAACTTCTTGATACGAAAATCATTGATGTCATCATTGGCTCTTTGAGTCCGTATCCACTTGTTAAAAGCAGCATCGTTGTCAGAGGCCAAATCGGCCACCAATATATCTTTATCCATATCGGGGCTTTTCGACAACCAGCCAAAAACTATTTTTGTTTCAGCCAATTCCCTAACCTCTCTGGGTAATCGTTCATAATAACGTCTGATTAAAAAATCCATATCTGGTAACTTTTTTGTACTATTTGTTTCAAGAACCCTCGGATATCTATTCCTTGATTTTTCGAACCGGCAACGTAGCTAATCAGGAAAGACAAATTAGGATTATTTTGATTCTGGATATATTGAAGTAATCTGTCACCAGATTTATCACAGAATGCGATTCTTACTGTTTGTATCAGTACCCAGAATCCCTTCGTATGTAAATGTCCTTGTTTCAGATTGATTGCTTCTTTTAGTTCTTGCTCATTTTTAAAGTAATTTTCCACATACCATTTCTGGGTATGAGTATATCCTGCCATAAACTTTGCTATCAAGCTTTTACTATCTCTAGAATACTCCAATCTGGCTTTGCCTAAATTTTCCCTTTTACCTGATGCAATTCCCTTTAACAGGTAAAACGCCTTTCTTAACAAATCTTCTTCCTTAACAAAGTATTCCTCTTCTTTATTAGCCTGAAGACCATATAATCTTGCATCAAAATAGGGAATATAATTATTCACATCATCAATATCAGGGAATACCTTATTCAATTCTTCTAATAAGTTTTCAATCTTATCCGTCAGAGTATCCGGAAATGCTGCACCTGAGAATAATTCCTCATCAAACAGGTTTTCATCAAGACCAACCAGTTCATCTTTGTTTGTTATGATCCCCAAACGAACAAGTACATCCAACACTTCCATTTTCTCCTCACCTATAGGAACATGCATTCTATAGGATCCTTCAGAAAAAACACACTCAGAATCATCCAGGAAGAAATCAGATAACCTAAGCTTTTGATGAATGTAACACAACAATCCAGATAGAAAAGATGTTTCCAGTTTCTGGGTACCAGTCAATTCTAACTCCTTCTTCAAAACAATCAAGGACAATCTCACCCAATGTGATATGAAATGCAGCTCATTTTCACCCGACCTAAAGACACGAAGCCAAACCTTATCAGATTTTGGTGTTTCTACACGGATATATTGCGGTACAATACTAGCTGCATCAATTTGTGCATCAATCCATGCATGCATATCCAACAGATTCTTTTCATCATCAAGATTTGCTTTCTTCAACAAAGAAGCTATCGATCCAAAGGTATGTCCATACTTCAATCTTTCGTAATTAACGGCATAAAAGATTCTATTCTTTTTATCCAACATGAAATTTTGAAGATAGAACTCACTCAACAGGACTCCAGGCACATGCTCAAACTTGTGCAAAAAACGCTCTTGCCATTCATTATACAATTTACGATAAGCCAAGTTTGCCGGCAGATACTCCTTTTCTGTTTCAAGTCCTTCTACAGGCTCTATGGAAAGTTCCTGAAACTGCATTTCATATACAATATTAAAACTATCGTAAAACCATTCGGATACAGCCTGTCCGATATTCTCTCCAAAAAGCAGCTTCAGTTCTCGGTTTCTCAGTTCCAGATTATCTTTGGAAAAATTCATATTAAAAGCATCACTAAAGCAACGCCTTATCATTTCCCATTTACCTACAAACACAGAAATTGAATAAATGAAATTTATGGCGACACATAGAGTTCTATATACCTCATCATTTCTTTTCTCTGTTAGAATAGCATTCTTGATAAGTTCCCAGGGCGTTTCATATTCCGTGCCTATGAAGAAATCATTATTGAATAGATATGCCTGCGAAATAGCTCTTGGGCAAATGGAAGAAATCAAGACTTCTCCCTTTCTGACATACAAGCGAAACTTTTCACATTCTCTTCCATCTGCAGAAAGTTCAAGGCCCAACTCTGAATAATCCTTTATTCCTTCTTTTTGGTTCCAGTCATGACTCATTTGATTGTTTATGGTATAAAGTTTCCATGCGTCCTTTTTGAAAGAACGAAAAAATCGATCCATATTGGGAACATACCCTTTTGGCAAAGGATATCGAAAGACCGGAAACTCCACTTCGAAAGGAGAGCATTGCTTTCTGAAATCGATACTGAGACAATTCACGAAATAGTGACCCGCATAACGAGGTACTGTTGTGGTTCGCAAATCCTTATCAAAAATCAGTTCTGCTTCTGATGCACGAACACAGCACATAGGGATGATTTTCACATGTGGAGCATAACCTTCTATCTGTTGATAGATAGCCGTGAACGTGGAACCAAAATAGATGGCATCATCTATCAGGATGATTCTTTTCACCTCTTTCCATTCTATAAAAGGAAGCGTAATCTCTGTGAATATAGTAAGTTTATCCCAGATGGCATCAATATCTCCTTTCTTCGTTCGAAGCAAATCGAGCAGTTTTGGAGTCTTACGTGAAATGGCACAAACATATACCTTGCCTTTCACGTCTTCATGATGAATGAAAGCATCTTTCACCTCATCCAGAAACTTCTCACAGAAAGTATTTATATATGAATTATAATTATCAAATAAAGCCATAATCAGGTATTTATTAAAAGGATAACTTCAAGCGCTTTACGAAAGCGTCTACATTTCGGTAATATGAGTGAAATCTATTCAGCGATATGATTATCCATGTGGTGCCAGCCCACACATTTATTACGAGATTTTTGATGCCCCGCCAACCTTAGAGCGAAGCGGTTCCGAGCACCGGAGGGCGGTTACATCCTCTCTCTTCGGGCAAGAGAGAGGCTTGGTGAGAGATGTGGAATCCTCCTTGGAAGGAGGAACTAGGTGGTTCGATAAATTTTACTTCCCCTAACTTTTCTAATACCAGCAATCATCAGCATACCTATTCCATATCCTACCACACTACCTAGCGTATTATGAAACAAATCATCGAATTCACACAAGCCTCGCTTGAAAAACAGTTGTGAAAGTTCTATGCAGGCAGAGAATGCAGCACCGAATAAGAATGATTTTAGCAATGCATTTTTAGTACAGATGAAACTTAGAAGGAACCCAAAAGGAATGCCTAGTGCAACATTGAGTAGATTCTCTTCTATCAATTCTTTCTGCCCATCAGCAATGGCCACATAACTCCAGAAAGGAGTAAGCTTATACATATATGTATCTCCCGATGTTCTATATATTACTGTCGAACCCAATATGAGAAACATATACTCAATAAGCAAAGTGGTCATTACACCGATTCTTGCTCCTTTGAGATTCTTAGCAAATGCAAATACCAAAACGATAATGCCGCTCATTACCAGAAATGACAACTGCACAACCATATTAGGTATGTCTTTTGAGACATCTGCCAAATGCTCAATAGAATACTCTACAGGATTACTCATCGCAAACATCATAATTAGAGATTAAGCACCTTCTCCAACACCTTTCCCCAGGCGGTCCCATCCCGCACAAAATGGCGCAGGGCTTTGATGCCCCGCCAACCTTAGAGCGAAGCGGTTCTGAGCACCGGAGGGCGGTTACATCCTCTCGTTCCTGAGGAAAGAGAGGCTTGGTGAGAAAGGTGGAGCCTTCTTTAATGGTAAAGAAGGACGGGATGATTTTAGAACACCCTTCCTTAAGGGTAAGGAAGGACGGGTAGTTTTTCGAAAAAAGCTATTCTTTCACAATTACTTCAAATGTCTTAAATATCAACTTGATGTCATACCAGAAGCTGGCATTCTTTACATACTCCAGATAGAGTTTAATCTTCTCCTGCATGATTACATGGATGTAATAATCCTCAGGATCAGCAGCCTTCTCCATTAACTCATTCTCATTTCTGAACTTGATGCTGGCAGGGTCAGTGATTCCTGGCCTTACATCCAGCACATGCATTTGCTCAGGAGTCCAATAGTTTACATAGTGACGAACCTCAGGTCTTGGACCCACCAGGCTCATATCACCAATAAAGACATTGATCAGCTGAGGAAGCTCATCAAACTTGTACTTTCTGATGTAATAACCTGAGCGGGTAACTCTTGGATCCCTACCACCGATGGTAACCAACGAACCCTTATCAGCCCCTACTCTCATCGAGCGGAACTTGAAGATGCGGAAATCCCTGTTATGTCTTCCCACTCTCACCTGACGGTAGAACACCGGTCCCTTACTATCCAACTTAATCCAGATAGCCAAAACCAAAAGGAGCGGACTCAATATGATGAGTCCGCATCCAGATGCAATGATATCAAATAATCTCTTCATAGAATCTTACTTCACGCATTCCTTGAAACATTCGATTACATACTCCAAGTCCTCATCCGTCATCTTAGTGTTCAGAGGCAGAGTAATCTCATTTTCAAACATGTGGAAAGCATTTGGGAAATCCTTGATGTCGAAGCCCAACTTCTTGTAGGCAGTCATCATAGGCAGTGGCTTGTAATGTACATTGGTAGCCACACCACGCTCAGCCATCATCTCAATCACCTTGTTTGTCTCCTCACGGGTCTTACCCAGGAGGCGAACGATATAGAGATGACCGGAAGAAGTATGCTCCTCGTTATAGTGAGGCAATACAGCTACATTCATATCCTTGAATGCCTCATTGTAACGTTCAATCATCTGACGACGACGCTCCAGCATACCCTTGTAACGGTTCATCTGAACCAGACCGATGGCAGCCACCACGTCTGTCATATTGCACTTATACCAAGTACCGATGATATCATACTCCCAGGCACCCAACTTCGTCTTAGCCAAGGCATCCTTGTTCTGACCATGCAAGCTCAACAACTGAGCCTTGCGATACAGGTTCTCGTTCCAGGTCTCCCCATCAATTTCAGGCACACCGCTGAAGGTATTCTCAGGATTCTTATCCAAATCCTTCACCACCTTCTCATTACCGAAAGGAAGATTCCAAGACAAGGCACCGCCCTCAGCAGTAGTGAAGTTCTTGACAGCATGGAAACTGAATGAAGAGAAGTCAGCGATACTACCCACCATCTTTCCATGACGTGAAGCACCGAAGGCATGGGCAGCATCACAACAGACAGCGATACGGCCAATCATCTTCTGAAGATCAGTCTTAGGAGTAAACATCTCCTTCTTGCTTTCCACGATAGCGAAGATGCGGTCATAATCGCAAGGGATACCACCGAGATCCACAGGAATCACCGCCTTGGTTTTAGGAGTGATAGCCTTCTCCAAAGCCTCGTAATTCATTTCAAGACAATCCTTCTGTACATCTACGAAGACGATGGTTGCACCCACATGGTTAACAACTGATGCACTTGCCGTATAAGTATAAGCAGGAACGATAACCTCATCCCCTTCACCTACACCAAGCAATCTCAGCGCCATTTCTGCACAAGCAGTCTGCGAGTTCAGGCATACAGCCTTCTCCACGTCAACAAATTCAGCCACTTCCTTTTCCAATTTCTTAGTACGTGGACCAGTTGTAATCCAACCAGACAAAATAGCATCACGCACCTCACTAGCCTCAGCCTCCGTCATATCAGGTGGAGAGAAAGGCACATTTCTTCTTTTCAAATCTGTACTCATAATATTTGATTTTTTGAAATATACTTCTTAAAGAATCATCAAAAAGAAATATAAAACAAGAGATTAATTATTAAAAATGATTTTTCTTCACATAAAACATCTTCTTCCAGCCATTTCCTAAGACATTCATAAAAACCCAGAAAGTGGCTACAAGAGGATTCATTTCTTCTGCCTTACGGAACAACGGATAATGAGCCCAAATACGCTTCCATAATGGTTTGGGAGTAATGCTAACTTTACGACGACGATACTTTGCCAGGTTTTCTTTCAGTAAATAACAATCAGCCTTTTGAACAACTTTCAGCCACATAGCCGTATCGTTATTCTTCTTGACATCATTAATCTGAATAAGACCTATTTTGCTTGCATCATACATTACTGCCAAACAACCAGGCCAACAACATGCATACATATCAAATTTACCTACTTTAGACAAACCTGAAACATAGATACCTAAGTCCTTGCCATCCTCGCTCATCTCTGTATATTCATGATAAGAGAAGGCATAATCATTCTCCACCATAAACTTCAACTGGTGCTCTAATTTCTCAGGCATCCATAAATCGTCTGAATCAAGGAACGCAATCCATCTACCCTTTGCTCTGCGAAGAGCATTATTGCGAGTAATAGCTGCCCCACTATTCCTAGGATTGCACTCATATTTGATGCGACTATCCTTATCCAGATATGGACGGATTACCTCAAGTGTATTATCGATAGAACAATCATCCTGTATCAGCAATTCCCAATTCTGATAGGTCTGAGCTTGAATACTTCTTATTGTCTCACAGATAAAAGGAGCGCATGCCCATGTGGGAGTGATAATTGATACTAATCCGTAATCATCCATAATACTAGTCTCTTCTAAAGATGTCACGTGTATAAACCTTATCCTTTACATCATCCAGACAAGCATCATAGCGGTTGGCGATGATGGCATGGCTCTGTGACTTGAAGGCTTCGAGGTTGTTCTCTACTCTACTACCGAAGAAGGTGCTGCCCTCTTCCAAGGTTGGCTCATAGATAATGACCTCGGCACCCTTTGCCTTGATACGCTTCATGATGCCCTGGATGGCAGACTGGCGGAAGTTATCGCTGTTTGACTTCATGGTCAAGCGATAGACACCAATCACGCAGTTGTGCTCCTTACTAGCATCATAGCTGTTGGCATCAGCATAGCTATAATAGCCTGCCTTCTGGAGTACGGCATCAGCAATATAGTCCTTAC
>ERZ1031933.493-NODE-493-length-11667-cov-6.526352_pt1 | contig 11667 bp, 9 predicted proteins | sample MGYA00517880_ERZ1031933 | MGnify/ENA primary metagenome ERZ1031933 (study PRJEB33719, sample SAMN04261283) | wastewater metagenome | biome: rural village; feature: human; material: feces | host: Homo sapiens | place: El Salvador | collected 2014-01-14 ... | reverse complement strand
GTATAGCCGCCAGCGGCGATGATCTTGTCGAAAGCCGAACGGTCTACCATGCAGTCCTTGATGATAGGGAAGGCAGCCGAGCGCCAAGGCTCAACGGTGATGACGTCGCCATCGTGGAAACGGCGCATGTAGAGCTGGCAAGTGGTAGCGCCCTGCGCTGGTCCGTGAGGATGACCGTTGATATAGAGTGAGCACATGCCGCAAATGCCCTCGCGGCAGTCGTGGTCGAAGACGAAAGGCTCGTTGCCACCCTCAATGAGTTGCTCGTTAAGGATGTCGAGCATCTCCAGGAAAGAAGTGTCGCCGGGGATGTCTTTCATCTCAAAGGTGTCGAAGTGGCCTTCTGCTTTAGGGCCGTTCTGACGCCAAACCTTCAGTGTGAATGATATATTCTGATCCATTGTTTTTCTTGAGTTAATGAACTTAAAAACTATGATTTATAGTTACGTGTCTGAACCTTGATGTACTGGTAATCGAGGTCTTCCTTGTAGAGCGCCGGGGCCTGGTTCTCGCCCTTGAACTCCCAGCAAGCCACGTACATGTAGTTCTCATCATCACGCTTAGCCTCGCCTTCCTCGGTCTGGCTCTCCTCGCGGAAGTGGCCACCGCAGCTCTCGTTGCGCTCCAGGGCGTCGTAAGCGATGAGCTCACCCATGAGGATGAAGTCGCGGAGGTGGATAGCCTTGTCGAGCTCGACGTTGAGGCCTTCCTTGGATCCTGGCACACGCACGCAGGTGTTGAACTGCTCGCGCACGTCCTTCAGCATTGCGAGGGCCTTCTTCAAGCCTTCGGCGTTGCGTGCCATGCCCACGTAGTTCCACATGATGTTGTAGAGCTCCTTGTGGATGGAGTCAACGCTCATCAGCTTAGACTTGTCGGCCTGCTTGTTCTGGATGTCCATGATGCGGTCTATCTCGGCCTGCACGTTCTTCTCAGCCTCCACGAACTCAGGAGCGTCGGTGCTTGGCTTCTTCACCTGAATCTGGTCGGAGAGATAGTTCTGCATGGTGTAAGGAATGACGAAGTAACCGTCTGACAGGCCCTGCATCAGCGCGGAAGCGCCGAGGCGGTTTGCGCCGTGGTCGGAGAAGTTGCACTCGCCCAGGGCGAAGAGGCCCTTGACGTTGGTCTGGAGCTCATAGTCTACCCAAAGGCCACCCATGGTATAGTGGATAGCAGGGAAGATCATCATCGGGTTGTCGTGAGGATCCACGTCGGTAATCTCCTGGTACATGTCGAAGAGGTTGCCATAACGCTGGTCTACCACGTCGCGGCCGAGACGGTCGAAAGCCTCAGAGAAGTCGAGGAACACGGCCAGGCCAGTGTTGTTGACGCCATAGCCCTTGTCGGTACGCTCCTTGGCTGCGCGTGAAGCCACGTCGCGAGGCACGAGGTTACCGAAGGCAGGATAACGGCGCTCGAGGTAATAGTCGCGGTCTTCCTCAGGAATGTCGCGGCCCTTGATCTCGCCCTTCTGCAGCTTCTTGGCGTCCTCAAGCTTCTTAGGCACCCAGATGCGGCCATCGTTACGAAGCGACTCCGACATCAATGTCAGCTTAGACTGCTTGTCGCCGTGCACGGGGATACATGTCGGGTGAATCTGCACGAAGCAAGGATTGGCGAACCATGCGCCCTTGCGGTAAGCCTGGATGGCGGCGGTGCAGTTGCAGCCCATGGCGTTGGTAGAGAGGAAGTATGTGTTGCCATAACCACCTGTGGCAAGGCAAACGGCATGTGCGGAATAACGCTCCAGCTTGCCTGAGACGAGGTCCTTGGCGATGACGCCACGGCAACGTCCGTCGACGATGACCACGTCCTCTATCTCCGTGCGGGTGTGAAGCTCCACGGTGCCGCGGTTCACCTCCTTCATCAATGAAGAGTAGGCGCCGAGCAAAAGCTGCTGACCGGTCTGGCCCTTGGCGTAGAACGTGCGGCTCACCTGCACGCCACCGAACGAGCGGTTGGCCAACATGCCGCCATACTCACGTGCGAAAGGCACGCCCTGGGCGACGCACTGGTCGATGATGTTGGCGCTGACCTCTGCCAGACGATACACGTTGGCCTCGCGAGCGCGGTAGTCGCCACCCTTGATGGTGTCGTAGAACAGGCGGTAAACGGCGTCACCGTCGTTCTGGTAGTTCTTGGCTGCGTTGATACCACCCTGCGCGGCGATGGAGTGAGCGCGGCGAGGAGAGTCCTGGATGCAGAAGTTGATGACATGGAAACCCATCTCGCCAAGAGAGGCGGCGGCGCTTGCTCCTGCCAGACCCGTACCCACGACGATGATGTCGAGCTTACGCTTGTTGGCTGGGTTCACCAGCTTTTGATGAGCTTTATAGTTGGTCCACTTCTCGGCCAGAGGGCCTTCTGGAATTCTTGAATCTATCTGAGTCATTTTTATTATGAGTTTATAGTTGTTGGGAATTATAGTCTATAGTTTGTGAGTTTTTCGTTTATAGTCTTGAATAGCATTTGGCTATAGGGTTCATCAACTAAAAACTAAAAACTATATTTGCTATCAACTATTAGAAGCTGGGCGCGAAACCAAACCAGAATGACAATACCAGGAAGGCGAACACGGCCATGAGGATTGTGACATAGGCGATGCCGATGCACTGCCAGCGCTTCAGCCAAATCTTGCCGCTCCAGCCCAAGGTCTGCATTGCTGACCAGAAGCCATGAGAGAGGTGGAACCACAGGGCCACGATCCACACGAGATAGAGCACAGAGTAGACAGGGTTGGAGAATGTCTCCTGAATCCAGCCAAAGCCATCGGCGGGAGCCGGTGTCGTGGCGCAGCCAGCGAGCTCGGCGAGCATCATGTGGGCCCAGAAGTTGTAGAGGTGGAGCAGAAGGCCTACCACGATGATAAGGCCGAGCACCAACATGTTCTGAGATGCCCAAGACACCTCGGGGCGACGGCTTGTCACCTCGTAGCGCTGTGGGCCACGAGCCCTACGGTTCTGTGCCGTGAGGATGAACGCGTAAACGATGTGGCACACTGCCAGGAAGGCAAGGCCAAGCGTTCCCAATACTGCGTACCAGTTGCTTCCCAAGAACTCGCACACCATGTTGTAGGCATGCCCAGAGAAGAATGCGGCAACGTTCATGCAGCAGTGGAAGGTCAGGAAGAGAATGAGGCAGATGCCAGTGAGAGACATCACCACTTTTCTACCAATCGGAGAATTGATTAACCACATAAATGATTGAGTTTAAAGATAATATTAATGTTATGTTTTTGTATTATAATCACTTTTGGGCACACGAATACCCCTCCTTAGACGCAAGGAGCGCGTTTCCGCTGCAAAAATACTATTTTTTTAGGTATTTTACAAATCAAAATGGTAAAAAAAACATATTACTTGTCTTGGTGAGGACGTATTGGCAAATCAGAGGCATTTGACCATTCGGGTTGCGGACGGTCACAGGGGCCACCCCAGCAAAGCATACGATGTGTATCAAAATGTTTTACAAATGGTCGTCTGAGAATCGATTTTTTTCAACCAAGGTGCCGCTTGCGTGGAAATGACGCAATTATGGGCCATTTTGATAAATGATTGATTATCAAACGATTGCGTTTTTAACGGTTCTTCAGCGTTGCAAATTAGCTTAAATGGCGTCGCCGTTACACTGTAATCGCGTCGCCGTTACACTGTAATCGCAGTGCCGTTACACTGTAATCGCGTCGCCGTTACAATGGAATCGCGACGCGATTACGCCGTAACGGCAAAAATTTTTGGCCGAAAACTTGCTGATGGTGTTGCCAAGAGGCGAAAGGCTACCCTTTTTCAGCTCTATTTGCCCCTGTTTCCAAGTGTTAAATTTCGGCAATAATATTTTACAATTCCGCGTGGGCACATGGTGCCTGTCATGGACTGACGTAAAGCTGTATTGGCTCATTTAGTAAACCATCACTCCAAATGCCATAAGAGCCAAGAAAAAGGCCAGAAAGCGCAATAAAACGGCCAAGCGTGTGGTTTACTTGCGCTTTCTTCGTAATTTTGCATCGCGAAAACAACACTTACACACCGCGAAATAACATTTATATATAGGTATATGCATGGACTTTACACCGTGTTGCTCTTGCTGACGAGCAACATTTTCATGACTTTGGCTTGGTACGGACATCTCAAACTGCAGGAGACTGGCGTGAGCAGCCACTGGCCGCTCATTGGCGTCATCTTGTTCTCATGGTGCATCGCCTTTTTTGAATATTGCTGCCAGGTGCCTGCCAACCGCATAGGGTTCGTAGAGAACGGAGGCCCGTTCACGCTCGTGCAGCTCAAGGTGGTGCAGGAGTGTGTGTCGCTGATTGTGTTTGCCATCATCGCCAACATCCTATTCCAGGGACAGGCACTCCACTGGAACCATATCGCGGCGTTCATCTGCCTCGTCGCCGCCGTTTACTTCGTCTTCATGAAATAGGCACCACCAACACTTATCACTACCATGACCTAATGACGCTACTCTTGCCGAACGCGACGAATCTTTCGGCAAGAGTGGCATGAGTGGCGCGCGCACCTGAAAAATGAGTATTACTTTATAAAGAAATTCGTTTCTTTTTCTTACTTTTGCGCCAAAACACATTTTCAACTATGATTTTTAAGTACGACGTCATCGTCATTGGCGGAGGACACGCGGGCTGCGAAGCGGCGTGCGCGGCCGCCAACATGGGCGCGAAGACATGTCTCATAACCATGGACATGAACAAGATTGCGCAAATGAGCTGCAACCCGGCTATCGGAGGCATAGCGAAGGGACAAATCGTGCGCGAGATCGACGCGTTAGGGGGACAGACAGGTATCGTCACCGATCTCACCGCCATCCAGTTCAGAATGCTCAACAAGGGCAAGGGACCTGCCGTGTGGTCGCCAAGGGCGCAATGCGACAGGGGAAAGTTTATCTGGGAATGGCGCGACAGGCTCGACCATACCGACAATCTCGACATCTGGCAAGACCAGGCCGAAGAGCTGATAGTGGAAAACGGCGTCGCCGTAGGCGTAAAGACGATATGGGGCGTGGAGTTCAGGGCCGGCGCGGTGGTGATAACCGCCGGGACGTTCCTCAACGGACTGATGCACATCGGCCACAAGCAAGTGGCAGGTGGCAGGATTGCGGAACCTGCCGCTTATCATCTCACAGAGTCGATAACAAGGTGGGGCGTGAGGTCCGGAAGAATGAAGACCGGGACACCCGTCAGACTCGACAAGCGCACCATCCACTTTGAGGACACCGAGGAGCAACCGGGCGACACCGACTGGCACCAATTCTCTTTCAGTGGGGTGCAGCATGCCCTAAAGCAGCTACCTTGCTGGACTTGCAACACCAATGAGGAGGTTCACCGCATACTGAAGGACGACATTGCCAATTCTCCCCTTTTCAACGGTCAAATCAAGAGCACAGGACCACGCTATTGCCCATCCATTGAGACAAAGCTCGTGGTGTTCCCCGACCGTGACCACCATCCATTGTTTATCGAGCCTGAGGGTGAGAACACCAACGAGATGTATCTCAACGGCTTCTCATCGTCGATGCCAATGGAGACGCAGCTGAAAGCCATCCAACAAATTCCCGCGCTGAGAGACGCCAAGGCTTACCGACCGGGCTACGCGATAGAATACGACTACTTCGACCCCACGCAGCTCAGCCACTCGCTCGAATCGAAAGTCATACCTCGCCTGTTCTTCGCCGGACAGGTGAATGGAACCACGGGATACGAGGAAGCCGCGGGACAAGGGTTGATGGCAGGCATCAACGCCGCGCTGAAGTGCGCATCGTTTGAGCCATTCGTGCTTAAACGAGATGAGGCGTATATTGGCGTGCTTATCGACGACTTGTGCACGAAGGGCGTCGATGAGCCTTACCGCATGTTCACCTCAAGGGCCGAATATCGCATATTGTTAAGGCAAGATGATGCCGACGCAAGGCTCACGGAAAAAGCCTACGGCATCGGACTGGCGAAAAAAGACCGATACGACCGCTGGATGAGCAAGAAGGGCATGATAGAGAACATCATCGATTTCTGCGATTCTACAACCATACACCCGAAAGACATCAATTCGGCGCTTGAGGCCATTGGCACCACCCCACTCCACTTTGGCTGCAAAATCGCGGATCTAATCAGTCGTCCCCAAATCACCGTCAAACAACTGGCCGACATCGTTCCTGAGCTTAAAGAGCAACTCGAAAAGCTAAACGACAGAAAGGAAGAAATAATCGAGGCCGCCGAGGTCAAGATAAAATATAAAGGATATATAGAACGCGAGAAAATCGTGGCAGAGAAAATGCGCCGCCTTGAAGATATTAAAATAAAGGGACACTTCCGCTACGACGAGATTTCGGAGATAAGCACCGAAGGCCGCCAAAAGCTTCAACGCATAGACCCGGACACGTTGGCGGAGGCAAGCCGCATACCTGGCGTTTCACCGTCAGACATAAACGTCCTGCTCGTTTTGCTCGGAAGATAAGACGTGCCAACCGCAGTTTTGACACGAAACAACGCAGACCGTTTCACGTGAAACAAAACAAAGCGTAAACATTTGAAAAAGAATAAGATAACACTTAAAGTAAAACGTAAAACATGAACAACCAGACATTGGTAGAAAACCTCCGTACCATCAAAGATTGGCCTATTAAAGGCGTAAATTTCCGCGATGTCACCACCCTGTTCAAAAACGCGGAATGTGTGAAAATCATCAGCGACATGATGTACGACCTTTACAAGGACAAAGGCATAACAAAGATTGTCGGCATAGAGAGCCGTGGCTTCGTGATGAGCTCTGCTGCCGCCATCCGATTGAACGCTGGCATCGTGCTGTGCCGCAAGCCTGGCAAACTGCCTTGCGACACCATACAGCAAAGCTACGCCAAAGAGTATGGCATAGACACGATAGAGATTCACAAGGACGCCATTACGCCCGACGACGTGGTGCTTCTACACGACGACCTGCTGGCCACTGGTGGCACCATGAAGGCCGCCTGCGACCTCGTGAGGAAGTTTAAGCCAAAGAAGATTTTCTGCAATTTCATCATGGAGCTCAACTCTGAGTTTCCTCATACACGCGAGATTTTCGACAAGGACGTTGAGATAACAAGCCTGCTCAAGTTTTAGTTCCACGTGAAACAAAACGAGGAAATGGTTGCTTGAAAACCGAGAGTTTGTGGGTATGGTTAAAGAAAACAACGAGAAAAGATTAGAGTACCTGAAAAACATAGTGCTCAATATGCCCGAGAAGCCTGGCAGCTACCAATATTATGATGACCTGCGCGAAAACGGTGGGAAGATAATATATGTGGGAAAGGCCAAGAACTTGAAGAGGCGCGTGTCGAGCTATTTCCACAGGGAAGTGGACAGGTTCAAGACAAAGGTGCTCGTCTCGAAGATAAAGGACATCTCTTACACCGTGGTAAACACGGAGGAGGATGCCCTTCTGCTCGAGAACGCTCTTATAAAGAAATACAACCCGAAGTACAATGTCTTGCTGAAGGATGGCAAGACCTACCCTTCCATAATCGTGACAAACGAGTTTTTCCCGCGAATATTCAAGACGCGACACATCAACAAGAAGCTCGGCACTTACTTCGGACCATACCCACACATCTCCTCTATGTATAATGTATTGGCACTTATTCAAAAGGCATTCAAGCCAAGGAGATGTCGCCAGCCAATAACACAGGAAGGCGTCAACATGGGCAAATACCGCCCTTGTCTGGAGTATCATATACACAACTGCGAGGGGTGTTGCGTCAGCAAGCAGTCGAGGGAGGATTATCTTGAGAACATAAGACAAGCCAAGGAGGTGCTCAAAGGTAACACTCGCGAACTGTCTGAATGGGTTTACAAGCGCATGATGGCCAACGCGGAGCTCATGAAGTTTGAAGAGGCTGAAAGGCTGAAGGAACGTTATTTGCTGTTGCAGGAATTCGTGTCGAAGAGCGAGGTGGTGAGCCATACCATCAACGACGTGGACGTGTTCACCATAACGGATGACGACAACAAGAAGAACGCGTACATTAATTATATTCACGTAAAGAACGGAACCATTAACCAGAGCTTCACCTACGAGTATAAACGCAAACTCGACGAGAGCGACGAGGACCTGCTTACGCAAGCCATACCGGAGATAAGGGAACGGTTCGGCAGTAAGTCGAAAGAGATTATCGTACCGTTCCAGATGGAGTGGAAACTGCGCGACGCGGAGTTTTTCATTCCTCAGCGGGGCGACAAGAAGCATCTCCTGGAGCTCTCCGAGATGAATGGCAAACAGTATAAGTTTGACAGGCTGAAGCAGACCGACAAGCTCAACCCTGAGCAGAAGCAGACGCGTTTGATGAAGGAATTGCAGGAAAAGCTGCACCTCGACAAGCTTCCTTACCAAATAGAGTGCTTCGACAACTCAAACATATCCGGCACGGATGCCGTAGCGGGCTGCATAGTGTATAAAGGCATGAAGCCCTCAAGAAAGGATTACAGGAAATACAACATCAAGACCGTTGTCGGCCCGGACGATTACGCTTCTATGCAAGAGGTGGTGAGGCGAAGATACACGCGCATGATTAACGAAAATGCCACGCTGCCCGACCTCATTATCACGGATGGCGGCAAGGGACAAATGGACATCGTTAGGGAAGTGGTAGAAGACGAGCTGCACCTCAATATTCCCATAGCCGGACTCGCAAAGGACGATCGCCACCGCACCAACGAATTGCTGTTTGGCTTCCCGGCACAAGTGGTAGGCTTGAAGACCGACAGTGAACTGTTTCATGTCCTAACGCAGATACAGGATGAGGTTCACCGTTTCGCTATCACGTTCCATCGCGACAAGCGTTCGAAGCATGCGCTGCACTCGGCATTGGATGACATTAAAGGAATAGGTCCCAAAAGCAAGGAAGCATTGCTAAAAACCTTTAAGTCAATGAAATACATAAAGGGTGCAAGCCTCGATCAACTTGCTACCATTATTGGCAAAGACAAGGCGCAAAAGGTCTTCGACGCATTGAATGAACCTAACTCGATGAACCAATACGATTCAACAAACAAAGACAACTAAACTAACAACTCGGTTCAATGAAGTGCTATGTTCGCATGGCAACCACGAAACTAAAATAGGAAAGCTAACACTATACAATAAACAAGCAATAAGAAAATGAGAGTAGTAATACAACGTGTCACAAAAGCATCTGTGACGATTGAAGGCAAGGTAAAATCAAGCATAGGCAAGGGTTACTTAATCCTTGTTGGCGTGTGCTCTGAAGACACAGAGGAAGACGCGGCTTGGCTTGTCAGGAAGATTATCGGATTGCGTGTCTTCGACGATGCCGACGGCGTGATGAACCTAAGCATTAACGACGTGAATGGTGACATACTTGTCGTTTCGCAGTTCACACTCATGGCAAGCTACAAGAAAGGCAACAGGCCGAGTTGGATAAAGGCAGCGCCCCACTCCATCTCCATTCCCCTTTACAATCGTTTATGCGAATTGCTGACATCAGCCTTGGGAAAACCTATAGGCACAGGCGAGTTTGGAGCGATGATGGAGGTAGAGTTGCTTAACGACGGCCCTGTAACGATATGCATGGACACGAAGAACAAGGAGTGATACCAACAAGACAATCCACATCGAATAAACGCAAAAGTTAATATTTTGCTCTAAAAAGCGGAAATTGGGCGCAAAAAAGCAGGCTTGAAATCCAACCAAGTGGCAGGACTTGACAGAAAAACGGATTCTTAAGGGCGATAAAAATAATTCGCAAGCAGCCAACACATTATACCACAGAATGTTACGGCAAATATTTATGATTATTTTATTACAGTCCAATATTGCGAAAGAGATGTAAAGGAAGCCGCCAAGCCTTGCCTTTTGAGTATTTGAGCAATTGCACGCAATCTATATTGCACGTAATCTATATTGCACGCAATCTATATTGCACGTAATGTATATTGCACGTAATGTATATTGCACGTAATCGCATAAGACGACAATAATACCATCGCGCGAACAATCAACAGCACAAGCGCGACAATGAGCAATAAAAAACGAATCGAAACCACGAAGAACAAAAAAATTGCTTATCTTTGCACAAGACCATAAACAGATGACAATAAAAGAAGCGCAAAACACCGTAGACTCTTGGATAAAGGAATATGGCGTGAGATACTTTTCTGAACTTACCAACATGACAGTACTTACTGAAGAGGTTGGAGAATTGGCTCGTGTCATGGCACGAAAATATGGCGACCAAAGTTTCAAGGAAGGTGAGAAAGACAACATGGGCGAAGAAATAGCCGACATCTTTTGGGTGCTATGCTGCATCGCCAATCAAACCGGCATAGACGTAACAGAGGAGTTTAAGAAAAGCATTGAAAAGAAAACCCAGCGAGACAAGGACAGACATAAAAACAATCAAAAATTAAAATAAGAAAACATGGGAGTGATAAAAGAAAAAATAACGAAAGACATCCAAGCCCAACGCAGCGAGGGCATTGTGAACAGCAGCAAGATTGACCAGGCCTTTGCCAAGTATGACCTTAACGTGGACGAAGAGGAGGTAAAAAACAAGGTTAAGAGCATCATAACTGACAAGGTGCCGGAAAACGATAACCTCGACGTGAAGAAATTCTTGTTAGGCTCTGTGGAGCTGACATCCCTTCACACTACCGACACCGAGGAAAGCATCCTCGCCATGGTGGAGAAGGTCAACAAGTTTGAAGCAGCCTACCCTGACCTTCCACACGTGGCCACCATTTGCACATACCCCAACTTCGCGCATTTGGTGCGCAACACGCTTGAGGTTGACGGCGTTGAGATAGCCGTTGTTTCGGGCTCTTTCCCGTCATCGCAAACGTTCATTGAGGTGAAAGTGGCAGAGACCGCTCTCGCCATAAAAGACGGCGCTACAAATGTAGACATTGTGTTGCCTGTGGGAAAATATCTTTCTGAAGACTATGAGGGCGTGGCAGACGACATCAATGAGCTTAAACAAACCTGTGGCGAAGTGCCGATGAAGGTCATCCTCGAGACCTGCGACCTCCCTACCCTATCCGACGTGAAAAAGGCAGCCATTCTCGCCATGTATAGCGGTGCCGACTACGTGAAGACATCAACGGGAAAAGAGAAGGCAGGAGCCACTCCAGAAGGTGTCTACGTGATGTGTCAAGCCATAAAAGAATACTACAACGAGACAGGTATCGTGATAGGTCTTAAGCCTGCCGGTGGCATCAACACGGTAATGGATGCCGTGGTCTATTACACCATCGTGAAAGAAGTACTCGGCGAGAAATGGCTCACCAACAAGCTCTTCCGTTTGGGCACAAGCCGCCTAACCAACCTGTTGCTGAGCGAGATAATAGGCAAGGAAACAAAGTGGTTCTGACAAGCCAATAAGCATTATGGTGCGAGAAACATCAATAGTTAGCAAAGATGACAGATGATTTCCGCATAGAGATACCACAATGAATAATCGAGTAGGAGGTAAATACTAATCATAGGTATTTATCTCCTATTTTCTTGTTCACCGACCTCTCACACCACCGACCGTTCCGAATAGCTATTGGGCTTTGGTTTGTTTTGCAACCTTACCCATGGTTAAATGCCTTATATGAAGTTTCTGTCCGTTAGGTCAGATGTTTGCCGCCGGCTTCTTTCAGATTCCAACTCACGATGGACA
>ERZ1031933.486-NODE-486-length-11804-cov-9.611456_pt1 | contig 11804 bp, 3 predicted proteins | sample MGYA00517880_ERZ1031933 | MGnify/ENA primary metagenome ERZ1031933 (study PRJEB33719, sample SAMN04261283) | wastewater metagenome | biome: rural village; feature: human; material: feces | host: Homo sapiens | place: El Salvador | collected 2014-01-14 ... | reverse complement strand
GATTTGCAGGTGGGCATGGTGGTGCCAGGCATCGTTACCAACATCACCAAGTTTGGTGCCTTTGTTGATATAGGCGTTCACAACGATGGTTTGGTTCATGTTTCCCAGATGTCCAACCGATACATCAAGGATCCGAGCGAAGTGGTAAAGCTCCATGAGCATGTGATGGTTCGTGTGGCAGAGGTTGATTTGAAGCGCAAGCGCATCGCCCTGTCGATGAAAGGTGTGAAGTAATAAGAAGAATAACTGGAAGTAGCAGGAGGGAATATGGATAATCATCAGATTACTGCCGATTGCATAGAGTCTGCCTATTGCTTCATTCACCAGAAGCTTCGGGTGTTTGAGTACTCTACCAATCCCACGCAGCGTGATGACATCGAGTATGCCATCTCGCAATATGTAGAGGGGATGAATCCCCAGCTTTATCAGCTTCTTTCGCAAGGCAGGAAGGAATTCCTTCTCGACCATGTGAATTTCGAAAGAGATATGCGGGAGGCGCAGGAGAAGCTGGAGGGGATGATGTAATGCAGGGGGATAGTTTATAATTTATAGTTTATAATTTATAGTTTTATCCCATAAGAATATAAAAAGAGGCACGCTTCGTTTTTTGAAGCGTGCCTCTTTGCGTTTTATCTTATTTCATCCCCGCCAGGCGTCCCGGCGGATTTGAACCCCGTCAGGCATCCCATAAAGTCTCCCGCCAGGCGTCCGGGCGGATTTGAACCCCGTTAGGCGTTCCATAAAGTCTCCCGCTAGGCGTCCCGGCGGATTTGCAATCCGCCGTAAAAAAAGGTTCGACCTATTAAACCGGGGGATTTGTAATCCCCCAACAAAAAATGCATTCTCCTTTGCTGCGGATTTCAAATCCGCAGAGCCTAAATAGGTTAGGACATTTTTTAACGCCGGATTTCAAATCCGGCGGGACGCCTGGCGGGCTTGCGTTTTTGTTTTACATCCGGCGGGACGCCTAGCGGGCTTGCGTTCTTGTTTTACATCCGGCGGGACGCCTGGCGGAAACAGGAGTTTATCTGATCATCTTTTTTCCCCTTTTCTTCGAGATGTAGATGCCTGGCTTTGATGGCGTCTCCACCCGTTGCCCCGAGAGATTATAGTACTTGTCATCTTCCGAATCATTCTGCCAGATGATAGGGTTGTGGATGGCGGTATCCTCACCCTTGGCAAAGACGAAGTGGATGGCTCGTTGGCCCATTGCCAAGATTTCCTGGTTGCTTGTACTTACCATGTCTTGTGGCAGCCAAGCCCGGTGAGCCTTCAGTTTTGTACCCGTGAACTTATAGAAGCCCAATCCCAGGGTGTTCTTATAGGAAAGTACATAACAGTTGATGTTGGTAGAAGAGATGTCTTCGTCTGTAGCATTGCCCTTGAGGATAGTCGGCTTGTCGCTTACACTGGAAGTAGGATAGAACGAATGCGTTACAGGGGTTGTTTCTGAAGTAGCCTTTCCATAAACAATATATCCCTGGTTGGCATTGATAATCTCCACTGGTGTCAGCGTCATGGTGAAGTTAGTAACCTGATCGGTTGCTGTTTCTTTATTATGAGCTGTAGCAGCATACGCTGTCACTCCCGCAGGTACTCTGGCGTTGAAAGGCAGACAGATGGTAGTCCAACCGCAAGCGTATCCGTCAACTTTGTAGTTACCCACAGGTTGGATAATCAGGTTATATGGATCGTGCTTGGTATATTCGATGTTTTTGGTAGCTATACCCAGACCACCTTGCTGGTTGGCAGCACGTACGCAATAAACGCCCGATTCGTCAAGAGTAATCTCACACTCTGTTGTATTCTTCTGATACAACCATTTTTCTGTCTTCTCATCCCATTTGAAGAGGAAGTAGCAGAGGGCTTCCTGCTGTGGCTGCCATTGCAGACGCTCATCGTTTAGCACGATGTTATCCTTCCACTCCAGACGGTTGGGTACATCGTTGTTTACTTCATCTTCTTTAATAACAGGAGATAATCCAGATGCTGCATCTATCTGCTTGCAGCGCACTTGTGGCTCGAAAGCATCAGAACCGCCCAATACATTGCGGATGTTGTAATCCGAGATGTTTGAGAGGATGCAGACGTCAGAGCCGGCAGCTGGTGAGCAGGCGGCAAGCGAACGGGGAGCAAGAGAAATCTCGTTGTCTGATTTATCCCTACTGTTGTATTCGTGGAATCTCAGTTTTAATCCTGCATCCTTCTTTCCCCAGCCGTAGTTGCGAGGCTGCGTGTACATCCTGGTATTGATGAATGTGCAGGCTGGTGAGGCTGGCGATTGACCCAAAGGGCGTGCCAGGGTCCATTCCTTGTCTTTAAGCAGGCTAAGCTGTTCTGTTTCTGTCTTGATATTACAGTTGTTGAACACATAGCCCCATTCCTGCATCTCCTCCGTATTCGGAGCCACGATGTTGTTGCCTGCCCGGTCACGGTGGATGAGGTTACATTTCTCAAACCAGATATTGCCATTGCCGCAAACCCAATCTGTCACGCCCGCAAGGTCGCAATCTTCCAGATAGCCACGGAAGTCGGAATTAGTAAAGTCGGAATAATAGGTATTCTGCCAACTGAGGAGCTTCACGTTCTTCATTACGCTTCGGTTGCCTTGCGTATGGAAGGCTACAGCCTGTTTGACATCTGAACTCTGATTCTTATAGTCGAACCGGTTCTCCAGGGTCAGGTCTTCAGCATAGAAGTCTGTAGCCTCTTGCATCAGCTGCAGGGTAGCAGTCTGGTTGATGCCTTCCTTTTCCGGAAGATTGTAGATTTTCACGCCTTCCTTGCTCTGTCCGATGAGCGAGATTTTTGGCTTTATGATTTGGGTTACGCCATTGTCGGCATTTCCTGTCAACTGATATTCTCCATTTGGCACAAAGATGTAATAGCGGTGACCATCTGTCTTGGTGTTGTTGTTTGCCGCTTCGATAGCCTCGTCGAGGGTACCATCCTTACCAACGATGAAGTCGAATGGATGCTTGTGATAAAAGGTTTCACTTTTCGCAATATGCAGTTTGATGGTCAGCTTCTGCAGGCACTCCTTGCCATAGATATCCTTGAAGATGGCCTCGCCAGCATTTCCACCCTCTGCTTCTGTGGCAGGGAAGTTAAGAGTGATAACGGATCCTGGCTCCAAATCCCAATATTTAAACACATGTTCTCTTTCGGCACTTTCAGTCTGGAAGAGCCCTCTCTTCACTGCCTGCATCGTGCGGTTGAACTTCAACTTGATGACACCATTGGCAGGCACATCAGAAGCCTCGATCTGGATATGAGTTTCTGTGGCATTTATTGGGTATATCTTGCCATTGATGGTAACTTGTGTCATGACAGGCGCATCAGCCGGTTTCTTGAAATCGAACTTCACGGGATAGGTAGCCACGGTGATACCATTCTTGTTCTTCACCGTTACGATGCATTCCGGATTCTTAACAGTAGCAGAGGTTACGGAAACCGTGCCCCCGTTGGTGGCTGTACCCGTTACTTCCGGAATCTCCTCGTCAGCGTTTTTCCAAGGAGCAACAGTAAAGGTAATCTCTCCCATTGACTCATATTGCTTTTTGATTTCAGCCGCATCATATGTTGTTTCTCCACAAGTGAGTGTAATCTCAGGCAATTTTTCTTCTTTTTGTGGTTGATAGGTTACGCTGAAACTCTTGCTGTATGGGCCCTCGGTAAATTCTACGTTTTGTGTAGCGGTAGTTCCCGAACAGATAGCTTCTGCTACATATTTATCATCCAGCGTTACCTCTGTTCCGGCAATCTTTACCTTTTTATTACCTTCCGTAGCCACTAGTTTGGCGGTGCAGTTTGGGGTAGAAGGGAAGGAGATGATAGAACCCGCATTAATCTGCATTCGTTCTGTTCGCTCGGTGGTATTGTCGAATTTACCATTCGTTGCATCGAGGTCTAGCTTCAGGTCTATGCTTTTCTCTCCACCCACAGTTCCCTGTCCTGCATCGTCACCAAGCTTCATCTTAAGCTGAGTAACGAGAATACCCTTTGTTTTCTGAAGGTTGATGCTTGGTGCCCCCTTGTCCTTGGTAAAATACCAGGTGACAGTGGTTGGTTGCTTGAGAGCGAGGATATTGAAGGCATTCGGTTCGAACACCGGATACAGACGGATGTTTTCGCCTTTAGCGATATACTGTTTGCCTATACCATAGATAAAATCATCTCCTGTTGAGCCATCCACGTCGGTTTCACCCTTTTTCGATTGATCTATCCAATAGCTCAGCGTGTTTCCCTCGTAGTAGAGGGTGGTGTTTCTCGGGATGGTAAATTTGTCGCCTTTCTCCACCCAGGTAGCTTCAGGGGCAGTACCCATGGCATACGAGCCTGCATTGTAGGTAACGTAGTAGGTATTCGTCTTTTCCTTGAAATAAACCAGCAGGTGGCGGTGGTTGGTGATGTCGAACTCCAGTTCGTATTTGGTGCGGATGCTGTCTTCTGCCAGATAAGTCGTTTCGCCTGTGCGGTAGCATTCTGTTTTTTTCAGAACGAATACGGTTTGCTGGGAGCCGCTGGCAATACCCCAGGTTCCATCATTGTTCTTCTTCACTTTCTCTGTGGTAGAAGCATCCTGCATCTTTACCATATCCACCGTGCCGTCATCGTTTATCTTCAGTACGGCGAGCGGTTCTCCGTTTGCATCCGTCTTGGCAGGATCCACAATCTTATCCAGTTTGTAGCCCTTCTTTCTGTATAGGGTCATTCTCACTCGCTCACCTTGTCTAAAGGCGATGCCGCCGTCTGGCAGGTCATTGGTTTCGTGTCCTTCTCCCTTGTTGGCGGTTTCAATCTTGTCTATCTTACCACGGGCTGCATCTTCGGTTTCGGCATTCAGTTTCACCCAGTTGGCTGCCTGTGTTCCCAGTTCTATCCACTGGTAGTACGAATAGTCATCGCCAATGATGATGCGAAGACGGGTCTTGGCACTTGGAGTGGTATAGCTATATACATACATGTGCGCTTTGGCACCCTTTTCCTCTTCCTTCAGCGAAGGCAAACCGGCGTTCTTACGCTCTATGTCGGTACGTTCTTCGTCGAGGGTAGGCACCACACCGTCGATGGTGGTGGAGGTTATCTTGGAATACGAGAGGATGGAGATTCTGGTTCCTGTTCCTGAAGGAAACCAGAAAGTGGTGCCAGGACCGAAGGCACACCAGTTGTCTAAATCGGTGTTGCGGATAAAGCCCTTGCTGCCCGTCTGGCACCATAAGGCTGCGGCGCGCCAATGCGGATAGTCTTTACCGCTTTCACGCACTTTGACAAATACTTCTGATGTCCAGAAAACATTCTTATTCTCTTCGATGTTTACCGCCTGTGCGCATACCTTTCGGTTTTCTCCGGTATTCGGATCGGGATATTCCTTTACCTTGCGTCCAAAGTCATAGCGGATTACAGGACTGCTGGTACGGTTGTTCTGAGTGGCTGGGTTTATTCTGAATACAGGTACGAGAACGAGCTTTTCGTCATCTTGGCTGAACGAATAGGTTTTGCCCAGTTCGTAAATCTGTTTGAGGTCAGTCTTGAGTGCCCAATGGTCGAGCGTATAATAATTCTTGTTCATCGTTCCATCATCATTCACGCTCTTGAAGAGGGTGTAGTTGGTAGGAATGGTGAAGGAGCGCACATTTTTCATGGCACTTGGCAGTTCGCTTATGATGGCTTTTTCCAGTTCCGGCACCATATTCTGATAGTTCTTCTTCTGGTCTTCTCCATCCACTTTGGTTCCTGGCTGATATTCGAAGGATACGCTTCCCTGGTGACCTAGAGCGAAATGGGCGGTGAAAGTTCGGTCGATGAAGGTTTCAGTGGTATTACCCATGGTAAACTGATAGGTGTACCATTTCTGCTGATTTCCATTTTCATCCTGCCAGTAATCAATCATATAGTCGGTGATTGTCTCGCCATCGCAGGTTACTTGGGTGCCTGCGGTGTACCAGCTCTCCGCCTTTACCACCTTACCGTTTTCCTTGGTCTCGTTATAGAAGTTGCTGTACTTTGGCGAAAGTTCCACGCTACCCAGTTTGGTATCCGAAGAAATGGCAGTTACCTTGCGCATCTCCTGTCGCTGATAAGTAACAACGATAGGGATGATGTTGTTGAATTTCGCGAGTGCTTCGCTGGTGATGGTATAACTGATGGTTGGATTCTCAGGATTCTCTGTATTCTCCTTATTCTCTTTCATCGGCAATGGGGTATCGCTGCCTTCCACCTTGAAGCCGGTTACGGTGTAGCCATAGTTTGCCTTTGCCTCCAGCGTAATCACGTCGCCCACCTCAAAGCGGTTGCCTCTGTTGGTATGGGTTGAGGTGGAGCTGATATTAACGGTACCCGCATTCTCGTTCTTCTCGTTCGGGAAATTTGTAGGGTCGGCATTGCTGATGCTGTTCTTGCTTATCACGTTAGGCAAAACCGGATAGGTGGCACTGATAGACTCGTAGAAGCCCCAGGCTTTGGTAGAACCCGCCTTGATGATGTTGATATGCAGACTGGTGGCATCACCCTTGTAGGTAAAGGTGATAGTTTTGTTGTCAGCAATCTCGATATCGCTAGCCGGTACGGTGAATTTGTTGTTGTCTGTCACCGTGATTCTGGCAGCCTGGGCATCATTGGCATCCTTACTGAAATAAGCCTCCGTATGATCGTTGGCGGTATCCTTTTTGGCAGAAGCCTTCACCGTTACCTTCATGCCATACACGGCAGGCAGGGTGAAGATGGTTCCGTTGTTCACCTGTGCTCCCTTTCCTTTCAGGGCATTGATGCGGGCATCGTGGTTATCAATCTTTGCCGTAGAGGCAGAGGCATCCATCAGCAGGTTTACGTCTTGCTTTACCAGTGTGTTGTCATCCACAAAGATGCTGCCTGTGCTTGTATAGCCCTTGGTGCCCGAACTATGCTGCATATTGATTTCAGGCGCTTCGCTGCTATCGAAAGGCCATGTTACGGTTGTCTCCCGGTTGGTATCGGTGAGGTCTAGCTTGTTTGCCGTCATCTTCGGGGTGAGAGTCACATCCTTGGTGAAGGCATAGGTTTCACCTGCCTCGTAGTTGTTTTCGCCATCGGTCCAGTATTGGAAGGTGTGGCCTTCCTGGTAGAACAGGGCGTTGGTAGGCATCTGTGCCTTGCCCTCCACATCGCATTTGATGCTGGAAGGGATATCGCCCTTAACACTCTTTCCCAAGAAGGACACGATGATGAGCTTGATGTTGCGCACATCAAGACTGCGGATGTAAGTGCCCGCTGGAATTTTCAGGGTCAGGGTAGTAGGGGTTCCTCCGTCGTAGCGGATGGTATGGATTTCTCCGTCTTCGCCCGATGCGCTCCGGTTATTGAAACTGGTCAGCAGATTGCTGCCTTGATACACCTTGATGGTTCCTGCCTGGCTGGCATTGCATAGGGGCAGGTTGATGCTGGCAGCCTGGGCCACTTCCAGCTGGATGGTTCCACCCTTTGTGAAGTACCAGCCGTTGGTGGTGTTCTGCCAGGCTCCGCCATCTATCTTAATCAATCCGTCATGATCTTCCGGATAGAAATATTTCTTGGTGAGGTCGTAAGCGTGTTCATCGCCATATTGGGTAGTTTCCTTAGGAGTAGCCTTGGCATAGAGATGGAGGTCTGTAACGAGTTTTTTTCCCTCTGGCACTTTGGTGGCAGATACCTCAGTATTGTTGAACCAGCCACGGAATACGTAATTTTCAGGAAGCTTCAGACTGTTTTCATTAAATTTGTATTTCAAAGGAGTCTTGGCGGCAACGGTTTCAGAACCGATGGACTGTCCCTGGGTGTCGTAATACCAAACCGTAACCTCTGGTTTCAGCTCTACGTTTCCCAGGATGGTGAGGTCGGTGACGTATGCGTTTTGGTTAAGACCACCCGAATAGTTCTCGAATTTAATCTGGCAGTTGGTACGGTTCACTTGCAAGGTAAGGTCTTCTCCTGCCTTGTTTACGATGGAAATATCGTGGAGTACCACCCAGTCGGCATCCCCATCTCCTTTCACTGATACCTTGATACCACGTTTGTCACCCGTAGCAGCCTGGTGCAGTTTGATTTGGGTGATGCTTTTGAGAGCAGAGGTTACTACACTAGGTTGGGCTGCCGAATATTCAGAGGTGTATTTGGCAGTCTGCATGTAACCTTGGTTCGAGGAAATGATGCTTTTAGGATAGATACCTACACCATTCAGGGTAAAGGAAAACGTATCTCCAAATTCGGTTTGCTTGTTGACAACCACCTGATTGGCTTCTTTTCTATTAATCTCTTTGGTCCAATCTGTGAAGTCGGTGGTATAAATCACCTCCTCGGACACCGTCCCGTTTTGTGCCCATGCACCACCGGTCCATCCCATCATGAGCAGTATCATGATGGAACGCACCAGGTGTAGGGTTATTATTTGTTTCTTTGTATTCATATTTGCTGGTTTCTTTTTTACTTTTATCTTACGATCACCTTCTTATTTCCGAAGATGTAGATGCTAGGGTAGAAGCCACTATAGGTGGCGGTGCCCGGCTGAACATCCAGGATGCGGTAAAGCTGACCGGTGGTTGAGAATACCTGGAGCTGGGTGGCATAGGTACTCTCTATGCGGATTCGCCTGCCTCCTATAGGCTGCACGATGAGATAGTTGCCCGATGGGTCATCATCATCGGTGATCTTCACATCAGGTTCTATCTTTTCGATGCCCGTGGTATCTGCGATGCGAATCACGGATGGGGCAGCAGATGAGCGTGCCTGCGATGCGGTTGCCGCAGGTGTGAGATAGGTGCGGAATGGCATGACGGTGGTAAATGGCGAAGCATCAGCAAATGTATCGCTGAATGCCGTACCCTTATCGTTCATGCCATAGATGGTTCCGTTTGCCACCTTTTGTGCCTTGAAGGTTCCCATGTGTGAATAACCGTTTACATTCAGGGTTCCCGTGGATGTGGTGATAGGAATTTCGATGGCACCCTGTTCTACTACTTCTCCGTCCTTTGGCTCGTACTCCATGCCGTAAGCATGGAAGGTAACCGTCTGTGCCGGGGTATTATCGATTCCCAGATTTTGGGTGTATTCGTTATAGAACTTGCTTGAGAGGTCAAATTCATAATAACGGTAACCTGGGAAACGAACCACATACGGAATGTTCGCTGTCAAGGCAAGATAATCATTATATGTATGTGCTTCGTTATAATATGGATTATCCACCTTATTATATAGCTTGCTTTCGTATGTACTTACAAAGAAGTCGTTCTTGAAGCTGTAATTCCAGCTTGCGGCATTCTCTGCCTGGAAGAGTTTATCTGTAGTATCAGGACGCTGTAAGAGTCCCGCTTTTTTACTGCCCGGACGCTGGAAGGTAGCGGTGGCTTCCTTGGTGTTTACCCCAGTCAATCCTCGCAGCCAGTACTCATGGTGCAGGGTGTGAGTATTGTTGTCTGGGTCATCCAGTTCTTCTGCTGTTGGTGTGCCATAGAAATGGGTAATCTCACCATTTACCTGCGCCTCTACCTTGTTCACGGTGAATGGCAGGCTGATGCCTTCCCAGGCTCCCGTGGTCTCCTCGGCATAGTACATCGGTTTGCGCACATACCAGGCATGCTTGGTCACCGTGAATGGGATAGGGGCGCAGAAGTCGTTGTTGATGCAACTCTCATTCTCGCTGTTCTTTCCCTCAGGTGTGCGCTCCACGAGATGGAAGTAAGGGGTGGTGAAACCACCGGTTGTTCCATTTCTTACAAGATGATGACCCTTAATCCGGAATTCTTCCTTTTCTTCATTATAGTTGAGCGCCGCATTAACGATGTCGTAAGCCTCGGTTGTGTTTGCCTTTTCGGTATCTGCCGCCTCTGTACTGTTTGCTGCGGTATATACCAGGAGGTTCTGGCTAACTTCAGGCTTGATCATGAGGTCGTAGAACTTCTGGGCATTGTCGGCCACTGGCGGGTAGAAGATGCCACTCAGATTGCTTCCGTCGTTCTGGCAAGTAAAGTCTATCGCCGTTGTTGTTGGCTCATACACGTAGGTACTCCATTGACTCGTCGTACTGTTGTAGGCATTGTAATGGAAGGCATTGAGCTTGGTGTCTCCGTAATAACCGGCTGTGCGATATACACGATTGGTCATATAATCTACTTGTCGGGAAGTAATCTCGGTAGGATAGTTGTCTGGAGTCAACTGCAACGACTGTCCCCAGAAGAGGAAGTCGTTCATCTTCTCGACGTCTTTTCCTGTGCCATCAGCCTCTGTCTTCGTCAGGTTGGCGTTAAACAGTGGCAGGTAATCGCCGGTTCTTGATTCTGGCATCGTTACTGTGGCAGCCGTGTAACCCTGTGCACGTGCCTTGTCTATCGCATGCGTCTGGTCGTGACGTGTCAGACTCTTGCCGTAGTTCGGAGTCTGGGCACTGCTGCCACCCGTACGCAGATAGACGATACCTGTGTTGTTGCCGGTATAGGCATCCGAGCGGTTGGCATACTGATAGTCGCCGTTGGCATAGTAATCGTAGATGTACTTCAGTGCCGCCTTGTCTTCAGCTTTCGTCATATCGTTGCTGTAGCGGGCACGCAGGTAGTATTCGTTGAGGTCGTATGCCACCCTGCCATATTTGAAGTCATCGTATGTATAACCCTTTTCGGCAGTACCATCCATTCGATAGACGATAGGGGTGGTGCTTCCTACGGATGTTGCACTTCCTGCAGATGTGGTGCTTGGAGTAGGATTATACTCAAAGCAGCAGTGGTAGGCACCATTTTCGTGATTGCCAAGGGTAGCGATATTGCCGTTTTCCAGACCGAGATTGTAAATCTGTCCCTGGTTCTCCAGGAAGAGTGCCTTGTCCTTGCTGAAGCCTTTCAGCACATGACCGTTGCCATGGAAGGTTCCCCTGAACACGGCACCAGTTCCATCGATATTCTCTCCGATGGTCAGGTCGCGCTGGAGGATAAACTGGGCATAGGCACCGCCATCATTATCTTGATTCTGCAGGTATTTCTTGAAAGCCGTCAGGTCTTGCTGGTTCTTGATGTAGATGCGAGGCTCCGCAAAATACTGTGGCTCACCCTTAGCACGAGCCTCTGCTGCCTCCTTTGCACGCTTCACAGCCTCAGGAATATGCAGGTCCACCTTGTTAGATTGCGGATCCATCTCCTGATAGTTGTGAACCACCAGGGTATCGGATAGCTGCACCGGAACGGTGAACAGCTTCTTGTCGAATCCCGTCATGGAGATAGCCAACTGCACGCCGTAGCCATTCATGAAGTAGTAAGCCGGAATCTCCAGATAGTCTTCCGTTTTGTCGTAGTAGGTTCCGGCAAAGAGGTCGGTTCTATTCTCATCGATGGCTGTTCCCTGCTGATAGGTATTCTTGATAGAAGTATCTTTCAGCCAAGCGTTTCCATCCTTACCATCTTCACCTTTTTCAAACTCCGTAGTAGGGTTGCCGTTCTCGTCTCGCTTCATCTTTCCGATGTGCCAGTAGTAGCCGTTGGCAGCAAACGATTCGTCGGCATCAATCTTCACCAGCTTCTTGTTGATTCTGATCATCTCTCCCGGCAAGGCACAGTTTTCGATGCTGATGTTACCGCTTACGGTAGGTCCCTGCACATACTCAATGGTGAGATAGATGGTGTAGGTATATTCACGAGGAACATAATACTGTACCTGTTGGTTAGCACCGATGGTTATATCTGAAAGCGCCATCTTTTTATACACCTTGCTAGTCGTGTCATATACATAAAGTTCCTTTACCTTTACATACTCATCAGTCTGTGGCTGGTAATAGGTAGCTTAGAAGATCGGAAGAGCGGTTCAGCAGG
>ERZ1031933.481-NODE-481-length-11843-cov-6.517984_pt1 | contig 11843 bp, 5 predicted proteins | sample MGYA00517880_ERZ1031933 | MGnify/ENA primary metagenome ERZ1031933 (study PRJEB33719, sample SAMN04261283) | wastewater metagenome | biome: rural village; feature: human; material: feces | host: Homo sapiens | place: El Salvador | collected 2014-01-14 ... | reverse complement strand
AATCTAGCAAGAATGCATTGATTCTTGGCTTATATTCCTTGATGGTAAGATAGCCACTTTGGAAAATCATAGGCAGAGGCTTTTCTACGTCGGCTCGATAGTCGATGAACTGTTCGGGCATGTAATATTTGCCTGTCAGTTCATCAAGATTCTCATCAAAGTGATTGAGCAAGCGAATCAAGTAACTAGGCGTACCCGTACGGAACCAATAGTTCTGGATGTCTTTTTTCTGCAATGTGTTTAATATGCTGAATGGATTGTAAACGCCTTTCAGTCGCTTGCTGAAATGATAGCCATCAAAGCGCTGCTTCAACTCTGCTCGCATCTCTTCCACCGAACAGCCGTAGATGTTTGCCATTTCGACGATAGGTTCCTGGAAATATTGCGTAATCTCCTCGTCAGTAAGTCCGCAAAGAGTATCATACTGAATGTCCATGCTGATGTCGTTAGGTTGGTTGAAGTCGCTGAACACACTTACCTGTGAGAATTTGGTGACACCAGTGAGGAAAACAAACTGTAGATGCTGGTCTGCTCCCTTGAAAGTGGAGTAGAAGGCGCGAAGCATAGCTCGGTTGTATTCCTCCAAGGTGATTTGCTTGCCGAGGTGATCTATGGTATATTCCAAGTCCATTACGTCGAGTAAAGGCTTGTCGTATTCATCTACCAATACCACGGCACGGAGCCCAGTCTGTCGATGAGCCTCTTCCAAAACTTTCTTGAATCGCAAGCTGTAATCTGTAATGGATGTTTTCTCTATCTGGTATTTCTTCTCCCATTCCATCAGGTAAGATTCAAGTACTTGATTGATTGCATCTGCATTCACGTAAGTACCTGTTCCGAAGTCAATGTGAAATACCGGGTAGGTCTTCCATTCCGTTTCCAGTTTCTCGATGGCAAGCCCCTTGAACAGTTCTTTCTTGCCCAAGTAATAGTTTTTGAGTGTTGAGACGAGAAGACTCTTTCCGAATCGCCTTGGGCGACCCAGAAAATACACTTTCCCCTGATGGGTTAAAGCATAAATCATTTCTGTTTTATCTACATACTCATACCCTTCTTCTCTGAGGCAGTCGAATGCTTGTATTCCGATAGGATATTTCATCATTTTCTTCTTTTTAATTTTTGAATGCAAAGCTAATCATTTTTTTCGAAACTGCAAAGAAAAACAGGTGGAAAAAGAAGATTAGCTGATTGTTTTCTATTTTAGTGCCAGTAAATACGATATTTTTATCTTTTTGGACGATATTTCACTTCTTTTAGGGATATTCTTCGTACCTTTGCCCACAAAATAACAAATTCGTAAAATCAGAACAGAATGAAACAAATCTTCTTTTCGCTGTTTTTGTCGGCAGCTACATTGCCTTTGGCTACCACGGAAGCCTTGGCGCAGAACCATATCCCGGAACCAGCAACGGCGGCGCAGAAACTCATCTTCGTGCCGGATTCTCTGAAGCCATACAACTTCAACGACGACAACGCTAGATGGTGCTGGCGACATAGTGCACAGACTCAGAATATCGTGTATTTCTGGGAAAAGCCTTTCGGAGACAATACACAGAACCCTCCTTCGCTCGAAGGACACCCGATGAAGTTTGACCTGGGCAACCTGCAAACCCAGGTGGAGCGATTCTACCATTTCTTCCGTGACACCCTGAAGTTCTCTCTGCCGGGGAGCAAATGCGACCGATATAAGATGATGGTGATGGTGAACTATTCGCTCGATGGCACGGCCTATGGAGGTACCTATGATGATTTCATCGGTGCTCTCTGGGTAACGCCCAACCGTATTCAGGACAAGAAACTCAACTGTCTGGCGCACGAACTGGGGCATAGTTTCCAGCTCCAGATTATGGCAGATAAAACCGGAGAGGCTTGGGGTGGAAGCGGATTCTTCGAGATGACGTCGCAGTGGATGCTGTGGCGCGTGAACCCCGACTGGCTCACCGAAGAGAAATTTCATTTCGATGCCTTCCGGAAACTCACCCACAAGGGCTATCTCCACATGGAGAACATCTACCACTCGCCATACGTAATAGAATGGTGGGCGGAGAAGCACGGACTGGAAAGTATCGCTCAGCTCTATCGTGAGGGAAAGGTGGGCGAAGACCCTGTGGTTACCTACAAGCGAAAGTATAAGATGAGTCAGAAGCAATTCAACGATGAGATGTTCGACTGCTATCGCCATCTGGTGAACTTCGACCTGGATTATGCCCGCAAGGAGACCCGTCCTTATGCCTGCACCTTCGACACCCAAATGGTGAAGCAGAAGAACGGCTATCTCCGTCCGGATACCACATTGATTCCTGAGAACTATGGCTTCAATGCCATTAAGCTGGATGTGCCGGAAAAGGGCAAGAAGGTGGTAGTGGATTTCAGAGCATTGGATGCTGCGGGTAAGCCATTCGCAGCTTCCAGGGATAAGATGGCACGAACCATCGGTTACCGTTATGGTTTGGTGGGAGTAACCGCCGATACCGATGAATGCATCTACAGTCCGATGGGTGAAGCGATGAAGGGAAAGGTGTCAATCGTGGCTCCTAAGAACCAGTCGTTGAAGGCGCTCTATCTCGTGGTGATGGGAGCTCCTGTGAACCATTCGCTCGACCCATCTTCCCGCAAGTTCCCTTATGAAGTAAGAATCAATTAAGAATCAAGTAATAATTATCTGCATAAAATTAAATATATATCATCGCTTATTGATTTCAGCAGATAGGGGATATGTTGCCCGAAACGATGAAAATTGCACGATATTTTCATCATTTCGGACGATATTCCCCCTTTTTTAGATATATTCTTTGTACCTTTGCCACAAAATTACAATAACGAAATCAGAACAGAATGAAACAAATCCTATTTTCGCTGATTTTATCAGCAGCTGCCATGCCTCTGATTACCACAGAAGCCAGAGCGCAGCAGAACCCCTACGAAGCCAGCAGCCAGGACATGGTGGCTCGTTACAACAAGGCTTATTCTCTGCCTCGCACATTTGCCAGAGATTCCGTTTTCCACTGGGCACAGAACTCAGCCTGGTGCGATTCTTCGTATGTGCTGCACTATGAAATCTCTACCCCGCAGGGCAGAAAATATATTTCCTTTGATGCTGCTAAGGGCACCAGCCATACCTACGCCTCTTACCAGGAAATGGAGAAGGCGCTGAAACTGAAGAAGCGCCCGGAATGGAAACCGCAGTTTGGCAGAAAGAAACAGCGCCACTGGATGGAGGTGGATGAGGAGCAGGATGCCTATCCCGTACTTTCGCCCGACGGCAAGTTGGAGGCCTACATTGAAGGCTACAACGTGGTGGTGCACGAGGCTGGCAAACCTTACACCGAGGCGAAGCGAATCCTGACGCAGGATGGTACCATCGGCTGCTATTACAGCAACCGCATTCAGTGGAGTCCCGATGGCAAGCGCATCTTCGTCTGCAAGCGTGTACCCGTGGCCAAGCGCTACGCCTACTATGTGGAGTCGTCGCCTGCCGACCAGTTGCAGCCTATCCTCCACAAGCAGGAATACGCCAAGCCGGGCGATGCGCTGCCTCAGTATTACCCTGTGATCATCGATGTGAATACGGGCAAGAAGGTGGAGGCTGACAGGCATCTGATAGAAAACCAGTATGACCTTGACTGGATGCAATGGACTCCCGACAGCAAGGAGGTGACGATGGAGTACAACCAGCGTGGCCATCATCTCTACCAGATGCTGGCTATGAATGCCGAGACCGGAAAGTTGCGCACCGTGGTGGAGGAAAGTTCGGAGAAATTCATCAACTATCCCCGTCTCTGGCGCCAGTTTGTAAAGGATGGCAAGCAGCTGCTCTGGATGAGCGAGCGTGACAACTGGAACCATCTCTATCTCTACGATGTGCAGAAGGCGAAGGTAATCCGTCAGATAACCAAGGGCGACTGGTTTGTGCGCGGCATTCAGCGTGTGGATGAGGAGAAGGGTGAGATTTATTTCTCTGCCAGCGGCGTGAACAAGAACGAGGATCCTTATCTGGTACATTATTATAAGATAGGTATGGATGGCAAGAACATGGTGGCGCTTACTCCTGAAGAGGGCAATCACAGTGTGCAATACACCCACGATTTCCGTTATCTTCTGGATACCTATTCGAAGGTGGACCAGGCTCCGGTAACCGTGGTGCGTGATGCGCAGACGGGCAGGCTGCTGAAGACCCTGGAGAAGGCTGATATTTCTACCCTGAAGAAGCACGGATGGCAGCAGCCGGAGGTGTTTGTGGCGAAGGGAAGAGATGGCAAGACTGATATGTGGGGCATCATCCAGCGCCCTACCAACTTCGACCCGAACAGGAAATATCCGGTCATCGAATACATCTATGCGGGTCCGGGCGATGCCTATACGCCAAAGAGTTTCATGGCGTACAACTGGTACACTACTTCGCTTGCCGAACTGGGTTTCATCGTGGTTCAGCTGGATGCGATGGGCACTTCCTACAGAGGCAAGAAATTTGAGGAGGTGTGCTACAAGAACCTGAAGGATGCGGGCTTCCCGGACAGAGAACTCTGGATTAAGGCTGCAGCCCAGAAATATCCTTATATGGATGCTGACAATGTGGGCATCTATGGCTGTTCGGCTGGCGGACAGGAGAGTACCACCGCCGTATTGCTGCATGGCGATTTCTACAAGGCTGCGTACAGTGCTTGTGGCTGTCATGACAACCGTATGGACAAGATTTGGTGGAACGAGCAGTGGATGAGCTGGCCGGTGGATTCCAGCTATGTGGAGTGCAGCAATGTGGAGAATGCCCACAAACTGGAGCGCCCGCTGATGCTGGTGGTTGGCGAGCTGGATGACAACGTGGACCCATCGAGCACCTATCAGGTGGTGAATGCTCTGATCAAGGCGAACAAGGATTTCGAACTGGTGGTAGTTCCGGGTGCCCATCACACGGTGGGTGAGAGTTTTGGCGAACACAAGCGCTACGATTTCTTCGTGAAGAACCTGCTGGGCGTAAATCCTCCGAAATGGAGCGACGTAAAAACCCGATAAAGAGGGGGAAAGCCCGATAAAAAGGGAACTCCCGATAAGAAGAGGGAAAATCGAAGCTTCGGATCAAATCAAAATGAATAAGATAACAAGACAATATCATGAATATAAAGAAGATTATTGATCGCTTGGAAAATTCTGCATCAAAGCATCGTCTAAGAAGGGCGGTGCTTGTTGCGTTTTCCCTGCTCAGCCTGGGAGCATCGGCGGCGGTGCCGGATGCCAACATGCTGATGACCCGCTCCGTCACCATGAACATGGGATTGCCCAGCAATTCCGTGCGCTGCATCGTGCAGGACAAGAACGGATATATGTGGTTCGGCACTGACTACGGGCTCTGCCGATACGACGGATATACCGTGCAGACCATCTACAACACCAAACTGATAGACCAGTATGTGGGGGCTTTGCTGCCCACCGACGATGGTTTGCTGGTGGGAACCAGCCAGGGTGCCTATTTTCTGAGTTTCAAAACAGAGCAGTTTGAACTCCTTGATAAGGAACTATCAGCGCATGTAGTTCATTTCTCGCTGGATGGAAACCGCAACGTGTGGATTTCTACCCACGGTCAGGGCGTGTTCCGATACAACCTCACCTCCCACGAATGCAGGAATTATCCGATGAAGGGGAATCAGGGGCTTGTAAACTGCACGCTGGTAGATGTGAACAATCAGGTGTGGGCACTCTGCAAGCAAGCCAACAGAAACCATCAATTTCTGCTGCGTCTGAATAAATCTACCAACCAGTTTGACCCTTTCAGACTGAAAGATGCCGACGTGCAGCTCAGTGGTATGGCGATGCTCGCCAATCCCGACGGAAGCATCCTGGTGGGTACTTGGCAAGACGGACTCTATCAGGTGAATGCCGATGGCACCACCGAACAGATCATCTCGCTGCTCAGCAATGCCATGCACCATATTCACCAGCTCTACAACGACCCCAACCAAAAGGTACTGGTGGGCAGCGACGACGGACTGGTGGAATACGATTTCCAGAAGAGAAACTGGCGCATGATGTCGGAACTCAAGGGAAATTCCCGGAGTACCAACGATCGCTTTGTATATAGCATCTCCTCCGACCGTGAGGGCGGTCTGTGGGTAGGAACCTATTATGGCGGCGTGAACTATATTCCTTCTTCGGCTTTCGTGAGCCGATTCCAGACCTATTATGCCAGTCAGGAAGGCGGCGTGAGAGGAAATGTAGTGGGCAGGTTTGTGGAAGATGCCAGTCGCCGCATCTGGATAGCCACCGATGATGCGGGCCTCGACTGCTTTGACCCAGCTACCAACCGGTTTGTGGATTATCCCGGCAAGGCGCAGATGGGCAAATACAATGTTCACGCCTTGCTTGCCGAGGGTACTTCGCTGTGGGTGGGTACCTATGGCGCCGGACTTCTGCGCATGGATATGGGGTCGGGCAATGTGCAGATTTATCAGCTCGACAATTGGACTTCGGGCAGCAGCTGCTACTGCATCTACCGTGATAGCCAGAACCGACTCTGGGCTACTTCGATGGAGGGAGTCAATCTCTTTAATGAAAAGAAGAATCGCTTTGAGAAGGTAAGGTCTTTGAAAGGACTTACCATCGATATCAATGAAGACAATAGGGGTGATGTATGGTTTGCTACTCAGGGTGCAGGTCTCTGGTGCTTCAACCGCAGCAAGGCATGGCGCCAGTACTTGCATAAGGAGAACGATGCCAGTTCGCTGCTCAGCAACCAGGTGAACAGTCTGTGCCGCAGCGACAAGGGACGATTCTATGTTGCCACCAACAAGGGAATCTGTGAATTCCTGATGGATACTGGCAAGTTTGCCCTTGTTGAGGTGGATGCTCCAAGCCATGATTTCGCCAGCATCGTGGAGAGTCAGGGCGAGATGTGGCTCTCTTCTGCCAAGGGAATCGTGAGATATGTGCCGGGCGAGCCACCCCTGGTGTTCAACAGTTACGACGGATTGACCTGTGACCAGTTTCTGCCCAACAGCGGGTTGTTGGCTTCGGATGGTCGCGTGTATTTCGGAACCACCCAGGGCTTCAATACTTTCTTTCCTTATCAGGTAAAGATCAATCATGTGGCTCCGCCGGTGTCTATCACTTCGCTCGAACTCTTCAACAAGCATGTGGAGGTAGGTTCCGACAAGCTGCCGGAGTCGCTTGGACACATCGACCAGTTGGACCTCTCGTATGATGATAATATCATCAATATCTCGTTTGCGGCGCTGAGCTATGTGTCGCCCGAAAAGAACCAGTATGCCTACATGCTCGAAGGTTTCGACAAGGAATGGACCACCACGCATGAGCATCGTGCCACCTACACCAATCTGCCTTATGGCAGCTACACCTTCCGTGTAAAGGCAGCCAACAACGACGGTGTATGGAGCAAGGAGGAGGCGCAACTGAAGATAGAGGTGCATCCGCCGTTCTGGTGGACCCTGCCAGCCAAGCTGCTCTATCTGCTGCTGCTGGGCTACGCCATCTATCTCTATACCCAGAGCCGACTGAAGCGTGAGAAGCGTCGCCATCAGCACGAACTTGATGCGCTGGAGGAGAAGCAGCAGCAGGAGGTGCGCGATGCCCGACTGCAGTTCTTCACCATGATAGCCCACGAAATCAGAACCCCGGTTTCGCTCATCATCGGTCCGCTGGAGAACCTGAAGGGCGAATGGGCGAAGCTGAGAGTTTCGGCCAGGGAAGGAAAGGTGATGAACGAAACCATAGATGTAATTGATAGAAATGCGCAGCGACTGCTGAACCTGGTGAACCAGTTGCTCGACTTCAACAAGGTGCAGCAGAGCGGCATGCAGGTGCACTTCAAGCTTCAGAACATCTCTAAGCTGATAGCCGCCGTGGTGGAGCGATTTGAGCCAACCCTGCGGAAGAACGGCACCAAGCTGGAGGTGAATTATCCGAAGAACGATTTCGCTGCCGTCATCGACAAGGAGGCGATAACCAAGGTAATCAGCAACCTGATGACGAATGCCAACAAATACACGAAGAACTACGTGTGCCTGAGCTGCGACATGGCTGACAATGAGCATTTCCGCATCGTGGTGACGGATAATGGCGATGGAATCGCTGCCGATGAGCAGGAGAAAATCTTCTCAGCCTTCTACCAGGCGAAGGACAACAAGCCTGGCACGGGCATCGGTCTGAACATCGTGAAGAACCTGGTGGAAGCACACCATGGCACGGTTGAGGTGGAATCGGAAGTGGGCAGGGGTGCCAGCTTTGTGGTTACGCTGCCTATCCGCCAGCAGGATGCCGTAGTGGGCGAGGACGAAAAGAACGACCTTGCCAGTCAGGTGGTGGATGCAGACAGTTATGAGGCCGAGAAGGCTGAGGGTGATGAGGCTGCTTCCGGCGACGGCATGGCTTCTGATGCTTCCGGAACTTTGGATGGCTCCGGAACTTCGGGGGGCAAAAAGACGAAGACGGCGATGCTCGTTGTGGAAGACGATGCAGACATGCGCCAGTTTATCGCCTCGAACTTTGCCGGCGATTACCTGGTGTTCACGGCAGAAAATGGTGTGGAGGGATTGCGCCAGCTGAAGCTGCATCCTACGATAACGCTGATAGTGAGCGACTGGATGATGCCTGAAATGGATGGTGCCGAGTTCTGCCGACGGGTTCGCCAGGATGCAGCCTTTAGTCATATTCCGTTTGTCATGTTGACGGCAAAGACCGACGACAGCAGCAAGACGGAGGGCATGAATTGCGGTGCTGATGCCTATATCGAGAAACCGTTCTCGATGAAGTATCTGGAGGCTTGCATCCGTAACCTGCTGGAGATGCGCCGTCTGCTGCAGACCAAGTATTCGCACATGCCGATGGAGCCTATCACCGAGGTGGCTTCCAATGAAATGGATAATGAATTCCTGGTAAGGATGAACGAACTGATAGAGGAGAATATCACCAATCCTTGTCTGAGCGTAGTGTTCCTGGCAGAGCAGATGAGCATCAGCCGAAGCACCCTGTTTGCCAAAATCAAGGCACTGGTGGATGTAACGCCTAACGAGATGATTCAGCTGGTGAAGCTGAAAAAGGCTGCAGTGTTGCTGAAGAGCGGCAAATACCGCATCAGCGAGGTTTGTTATATGACGGGATTCAGCAGTCCTAGTTATTTCTCCAAATGTTTCCAGAAGCAGTTTGGCATGAAGCCAGGAGAATTTATGGAGCAGGGGTAATATATATAATAAGGTGTATATAAAGAAAAGTGGCATCATGGTTGGTTTCCATGATGCCACTTTTCTTTTGTCTGATTTTTCGTTGCTTATTTTTTCGTTGCTTATGGAATAAACACTTTCTTGTTTCCTACAACATACATCCCGTGTGACAAGGATGCGGTGGCTTCCTTTGCCGGGATATTCTGCTTCACCATCTGGCCCATCATATTATAAACATTCACCTTCTCATTGCCGCCAGTCAATATCTTGACAGCCTCAATGGCGGTGGCGTTCTTCTCATCATACTCAATGCCGGTTAATTCGGCTCCCGACTTGCTGGCATCGAAATGGATGTTGAATACGAAGGATACGGTGGCACTCTCGGTGGCGCTCTTCTGGTATTTCAGCGCCTGGCGGATGGTGCGGGTGGTTCCGTTGCTGTTTCTGCCAGGATACTGTCCCAGGTTGAAAGTCAGCGATGATGGCGAGAACTCGGCAAAGGTATAACCGTTGGCGTAGCTTGAAACATTGCCGTTGGCTGCATACCAGTAGCCATATCCGTTGGCTGTAGGATTCTGCTTTACCAGCGAACCGCCACGGTTTTCGGCATAGAACATAATCTGTCCGTCCTTAGGACCCGTAGCAGAATAGTTCACGATTTTGCCGGTTAGCTCATTGCCTTGCAACTGGAATGCGGTGCCCAGCATGGCATTTGCCTTGCCGCCCACGCTGACGCTGGTTCCGGCGTAGGAATTCTGGGCAGGAAAGTAAACATCGTAGGTGAACTTGGCATCTTCTATGGCACGGCCATCGATGGTTGGCGCCATATAGACTATCGCCTTCGAACCGATGTCGGTGCCTTCGAGCTTGAAGCTGTAAGGCCACATATCGTCGTTGATGCTGATTTTCTCATCCCAGAGATGGCTGAGATACTTGGCTGGAGCCGGACTTACCACGAGCCACATCTTGTCTGTGTTTTCAGGCACGGTCATCGAAATCTCCTCGGTCTTTTGGGTGTTCTTTACGCAGTGAATCTCGTCATCGTTGATGTATTGGCGGGTTCCATCCTTGAGCAGCACCACATAGCCGATGCGGAATCCTCTGTAAAGGCCGTTGCTGTTGTTTACATAGGTGCGCTTATCGTAGGTTACGAATTTATCGCCGTTGAAGTATTCTCCAGGGTCGGCATTCGCCAGTTTAATGGCTCCGGCACGCATCTGTGGTGCCGTGAATTTCGTAGTAACCTTGGTTCCGGCTGCCGGTACCTGCAGAGGAATCACGTTGAAACCTGTGCTCTGAGGACAGCTGGCAAGTGCCACCTGATACTCCTTGTTGCCTATGGCCGAGCAGCGGTAGCTGAAGTCGCCGATGAATGCATCGCGGTAAGGCTTGCAGGCATCGAGATCCCAGGTCACCAGGCGGCAGGCATAGTCGAAATACATCTTGTAGAGTTCATCAGAACTCAGCTGCTTCAGGTTCATCAGCGTCTCGTTGAAATCGGGTGCCTTCTTGCTCATCTTGTGTTTCCACACCTGCGATACGATGGTGAGGTCGTTGTAATACTGGGCAAGATAGTAGAGGAACCAGTAGCTCTGGTAGCGGTGCCACTCGTGGGTGAAGGCATAGTTGTGGGTGTTGCGGAAAAGACCGATGCTTTGGTCGTACATCAGTTCCGGGAAGGAGATGAGACCCTGCCACTGGGCGCACTGTTCCCAGATGCCAGCACCCTGACCGATAGGGTCGTGGAAGCCCACGTTCACATTGGCGATGCTTCCCGCCTTCGATGCATCGGAATAGCACATGTACTGGAAGGAGTGACCCACCTCGTGAGCTACGGAATGACCCACAGGCTGGCTGGTGCCAGGACTGAGCCAGAGGGCTGGTACGGTGTAGTCGTATCCGGCTCCATAACATATCCAGTCGGTGGTATGGTTCAGCAGAATCATACTCTTGTATTTGTTGACGTATGAGTCGGCTGAGTTGGCGAATCCCAGTTTTTCTACATTTATTTTGTAGAAGGATTCAGCCTGCTGGAGCAGATAGTCGATATCTACGCGATAGGTAGCATCGGCGTTGCTGGGGTTGGTTTTGCCATAGTTCTTGTCCCAATATACGATGAAGTTTTCCGACTCTTTGCTTCTTGATTTCGACCATGTGTATTTGTTTTCCGGGTCCGACTCCTTGTAAATCATGGAGTCTTTTCCGAAGCTGATGGAAGGGTTCTTCCATTCGTAAGGCAGGTATAATGCTTTCTGTGCGCACATGTGGGCTGCAGGCATTAAAGTTGCCGATAAGAGGAGTAATAATTTCTTATTCATATTCTGATTCTTTTAGTTTGATGTTTGGTTTCGGGTGCAAAATTACAACAATTAATTCTAAGTAGATGCTATTTTCGTCTAAAAGACTATCATTATAGTCTAGAATATAGTTTAGAATCAACAAAAATACAGGGAGATACAAAAAAAGTCGGGAATCATACATGAAATCGTATGTCCCGACTTTTTTATCTTTTAAAATCTTTCTTCCGAAAATCAATCTTCTTTATTTCTTCGTTGCTCTGATAAAGAAACCTATCAGGCAGATGTAGGCGATGAGCGAGCAAACCTCTGACATTGGGTCTGCCCACCAGCTGTCTGCGATGCTGGCCTCAATGCCGCCAAACTTCAGCAGGGCGCT
>ERZ1031933.479-NODE-479-length-11869-cov-5.703403_pt1 | contig 11869 bp, 9 predicted proteins | sample MGYA00517880_ERZ1031933 | MGnify/ENA primary metagenome ERZ1031933 (study PRJEB33719, sample SAMN04261283) | wastewater metagenome | biome: rural village; feature: human; material: feces | host: Homo sapiens | place: El Salvador | collected 2014-01-14 ... | reverse complement strand
ATTGATTTAGATAAATGTTCAAAAACATATGACAGCTTTAAAAAATTACACGATAAAGAAATAGAAAATATAAGAAATGAGGTGAAGTTGAGAGAAAGGAGAAATATTTCCAGCTATGGAATCGCATAATAGGTGCGAATGACAAGTAAACATAAAAAGGTGTGATAGTTCGCACCAAAAATAAAGAAGGTCAGGGCATGTCCTAAACTATCAATGTTGCAAATTCAAGGTGAATTTGTACGATAGTAAAATGTTATGGGAATCAGATCCAGTGCTTTTGCGCCGTGTAAGTACTTTTTGCACTTGCCGCCGTAACTGAGAAGGTCTTTAGTACTATAACACTCACAAATTACGAATATTTTGCAGTTGCAATCCTCGTAGACAAGTGGGTTGCCAGATAAGCATATTTATAAGGTGGGTTTGTAATAATACGTTGCAATCCTCGTAGACAAGTGGGTTGCCAGTCCGGCTGTAGCATAATCGGGAGGTATAACTTATGGTTGCAATCCTCGTAGACAAGTGGGTTGCCAGGGTTTGATTATAACATAATGGTCAAGACAGAACCGGTTGCAATTCTCGTAGACAAGTGGGTTGCCAGAGATCATCAACATCAGGCAAATCCATAAGTCTTTGGTTGCAATACTCGCAGACAAAAAAAGTAAATAAGTTTAATCGGGAAATGCTACAGATTGTGCATTTCCCATTTTTATGTTGTCAACCAAATAGCAGTTAATATTTGTTATAGCTGCCTCGCTTAAATTTTACAAAAAAATGCTTGACAAAAAGCGAGCGGATAGTTTATAATGTTTAATCGTGGGACATTCTGTAATTGCGCCCGTTTTTGGGGATATTATTGATGTTTCACAGGGCTTTGCAAAAGCAAAGCAGTTTTATCAATTCTTATATTTTTTGAAAGGAGGACAAATAATGCCTACATTTAACCAGTTGGTACGCAAGGGCAGACAGGTTTCCGAGAAGAAGGCAAAGGCACCTGCTCTCTTAAAGGGTTGGAACTCAAAAAAGCGTGTTGCTATTGATCAGAGCTCCCCACAGAAGAGAGGTGTTTGTACTGCAGTAAAGACCGCTACACCTAAAAAGCCTAACTCAGCGCTCAGAAAGATTGCCAGAGTAAGACTTTCTAACGGTATTGAAGTCAGTTCCTATATTCCCGGCGTAGGTCACAACCTTCAGGAACACAGCGTTGTTCTTATTCGTGGTGGCCGTGTTAAGGACTTGCCTGGTGTTCGTTACCACATCGTTCGTGGTACACTCGATGCTCAGGGTGTTTCGGGCCGTATGCAGAGCCGTTCAAAGTACGGTGCTAAGCGTCCGAAGAAGGGTAAATAAGGAATTGACAAAACTCTCTTGACTTAAATTATTTAAGTTCTGCTATGCGGCAGGAATTTTACTATATATTATGGTAGAATGTCTTGTTGGCATACGGGAGTTTGTCGCTTTCGAGTACCTATGATATCTCAATTATTGTGAAGGAGGGAAGCAAAGTGCCAAGAAGAGGTTCTATTGCGAAGCGTGACGTATTACCAGATCCGCTTTATAATTCAAAACTCGTAACTCGTCTTATCAACAACATTATGTACGACGGTAAAAAGGGCGTTGCTCAGAAGATTGTTTACGGTGCATTCGATATTATTGCTGAAAAGACAGGTAACAACCCGCTTGAGGTTTTTGAACAGGCTATGGAAAATGTAATGCCCGTTCTCGAAGTTAAGGCTCGTCGTGTCGGCGGTGCTACTTATCAGGTACCTATGGAGGTTCGTCCTGAAAGACGCCAGACACTCGGTCTCCGCTGGATTTCTACTTATTCAAGAGCTCGCAGCGAAAAGACAATGAAGGAAAGACTTGCAGGAGAAATCCTTGATGCCACAAACAGTGCCGGCGGTGCTTTCAAGAAGCGTGAAGACACTCATAAGATGGCTGAAGCTAACAAGGCTTTCGCTCATTACAGATGGTAATTTTATCATCAGCGTTTATTAGGAGGATTTTATGCCAAGACAGGTTTCACTTGAAAAAACAAGAAACATCGGTATCATGGCTCACATTGATGCCGGTAAAACCACAACAACTGAGCGTATCCTGTATTATACCGGCGTAAACCATAAAATCGGTGAGACACACGACGGTGCTTCCACAATGGACTGGATGGTTCAGGAAAAAGAGCGTGGTATCACAATCACCTCTGCTGCTACAACTGCATTCTGGTTCGGCAGCAAGCATCAGTATGACAAGCACAGAATCAACATCATCGACACCCCCGGTCACGTTGACTTCACTGTTGAAGTTGAGCGTTCACTTCGTGTTCTTGACGGTTCTGTAACAGTCCTCTGCGCAAAAGGCGGCGTTGAGCCTCAGTCTGAAACAGTATGGCGTCAGGCTGATAACTACGGCGTTCCGAGAATGGTTTATGTAAACAAGATGGACATCATGGGCGCTAACTTCTACCATGTTGTTCAGATGATGAAGGACAGACTTAAATGTAATGCTGTTCCGATTCAGCTTCCGATCGGTGCTGAGAGCGATTTCAGAGGCATCGTTGACCTCGTTACTATGAAGGCCGAAATCTATCACAACGAAGACGGCACAGACTACAGTGAAGAGGAAATTCCGGAAGAGATGCAGGATCTCGCTAACGAGTATCATGAGAAACTTATCGAATCAGTTGCTGAACTCGATGAGGATCTTATGGAGAAATACTTCGGCGGCGAAGAGCTTACAATTGACGAAATCAAGAGCACAATCAGAAAGGCTACTATTGACAACACAATGGTACCTGTAACCTGCGGTTCTTCTTACCGTAACAAGGGTGTTCAGATGCTCCTTGATGCTATCGTTGATTATATGCCTGCTCCGACAGATGTACCTGCTATCAAGGGTGTTGACCCTGAAACAGGCGATGAGGTTGAAAGACAGTCATCAGATAAAGAGCCATTCGCAGCTCTCGCATTCAAGATTGCTACTGACCCGTTTGTTGGTAAGCTCTGCTTCTTCAGAGTTTACTCCGGTACAGTTTCTGCCGGCACAACTGTTTACAACTCAGTTAAGGACACCAACGAGCGTCTCGGTCGTATCTTGCAGATGCACGCTAACGACAGAAAAGATATCGACTGCGTATATGCAGGTGACATCGCTGCTGCCGTTGGTCTTAAAAATACAACAACAGGTGATACTCTCTGTGATGAGAAGGCTCCTGTTATCCTTGAGTCTATGGAATTCCCTGATCCTGTAATTCGTGTTGCTATTGAGCCGAAGACAAAAGCAGGTCAGGAAAAGATGGGTATCGCTCTTGCAAAGCTTGCAGAAGAAGATCCTACTTTCAAGGCTTATACAGACGAAGAAACAGGCCAGACAATCATCGCAGGTATGGGTGAACTCCACCTCGAAATCATTGTTGACCGTCTTCTCCGTGAATTTAAGGTAGAAGCAAACATCGGTGCTCCACAGGTTGCATACAAGGAAACTATCCGCAAGGAAGCTTCTGTTGACGAAAAGTATGCTCGTCAGTCAGGTGGTAAGGGTCAGTACGGTCACGTTAAGATCAATATCTATCCTAACAAGGACAAGGGCTATGAGTTCGTTAACAACATTGTCGGCGGTGCTATTCCAAAGGAATACATTCCGGCTGTTGACCAGGGTATCCAGGGCGCAATGCTCAGCGGTGTTGTTGCAGGCTACAATGTAGTTGATGTTAAGGTTGAGCTTTATGATGGTTCTTATCATGAAGTCGACTCATCAGAAATGGCATTTAAGATTGCCGGTTCAATGGCATTCAAGAACGCTATGAAGAAGGCAGATCCTGTACTTCTCGAACCGATCATGAAGGTTACTGTTATCACTCCTGAGGAATACCTCGGCGATGTAATCGGCGACCTTAACTCTCGTCGTGGTATGATCCAGAGCATGGAAGCTGACAACGGCGTTCAGAGAGTTATCGCTCATGTTCCGCTTTCAGAGATGTTTGGTTACGCAACAGATATGCGTTCCAAGACTCAGGGTCGTGGTCAGTATGTTATGGAGCCTGACACATATGCAGAGGTTCCGAAGAACATTGCTGAAAAGATTATGAGTGAAAGAGCTAAAAAGGACTAATCATACCTTTTAAAGCACTTTTTTCAAAAATGTATTGATTTTTTTAGAAAAAATTGATACAATATGATTAAATCTATTGTAAATTCTTTTTACAACAATAAGGAGGAAATTTCCAATGGCAAGAGAAAAATTTGAAAGAAATAAGCCCCATGTTAACATTGGTACAATCGGCCACGTTGACCATGGTAAAACAACACTTACTGCTGCTATCACAAAGGTTCTCAACCTCGAAGGCGATGCTGATTTCGTTGATTACGCTAACATCGATAAGGCTCCTGAAGAGAGAGAGCGTGGTATCACAATTAACACAGCTCACGTTGAGTATGAAACAGACAAGCGTCACTATGCACACGTTGACTGCCCAGGTCATGCTGACTATGTAAAGAACATGATCACAGGTGCTGCTCAGATGGACGGCGCTATCCTCGTTGTATCAGCTGCTGACGGTCCTATGCCACAGACAAGAGAGCACATCCTTCTTTCTCGTCAGGTAGGTGTACCTTACATCGTAGTATTCATGAACAAGACTGACCAGGTTGACGATCCTGAGCTTCTCGAGCTCGTAGAGATGGAGATCCGTGACCTCCTCAACGAGTATGAGTTCCCGGGCGACGATACACCAATCATCAAGGGTTCAGCTTACCTTGCTCTTACAAGCACATCTAAGGATCCTAACGCTCCTGAGTACAAGTGCATCCACGAGCTTATGGATGCTGTTGACGAGTATATTCCAACTCCTGACCGTAAGGCTGACCAGCCATTCCTTATGCCTGTTGAGGACGTATTCACAATCACAGGTCGTGGTACTGTTGCAACCGGTAGAGTTGAAAGAGGTCAGGTTAAGACCGGTGAAGAAGTTGAAATCGTTGGTCTTACAGACGAAAAGAGAAAAGTTGTTGTTACAGGTCTTGAAATGTTCAGAAAGACTCTTGACTTCGCTGAAGCAGGCGACAACGTAGGTGTTCTTCTCCGTGGTGTTCAGAGATCTGAAATCCAGAGAGGTCAGGTACTTGCTAAGCCGGGTACAATTCACCCACACACAAAGTTCCGTGGCCAGGTTTACGTTCTTACTAAGGACGAAGGTGGCCGTCATACTCCATTCTTCAACAACTATCGTCCACAGTTCTACTTCAGAACAACTGACGTAACAGGTACAATCTCACTCCCAGAGGGCGTAGAGATGTGCATGCCTGGTGATAACGTTGAAATGGACGTTGAACTTATCACTCCTATCGCTATCGAAGTTGGTCTTCGTTTCGCTATTCGTGAAGGCGGCAGAACAGTAGGTTCAGGCGCAGTTATCGCTATTAACGAATAATTTTAACCGATTATCGTTTATTTTCTAACATTCAGAGCCGATACATTTGTATCGGCTCTTTTTGTGTTCGCATCGTGTGCAAACATGATACGATTGCCGAACTCGGTTCGCTGCTACAGATAAAACTTGACTTTGCGATATTTATATGCTTTGCACAATGATCTAAGACAAAAAGTGTAAACTATGTCCTTGTATAAAGTGTAAACCATGTTGTTGTTGACATAATATCCGCCCCTACAAAATTGTGAAAACAATTGCAATACTACGCTCGGGCATAATATGTTTTTTGACATTACAAACTGTCTACACGAATTGGAAACGGCGGCACGCCGTGCAACAGCAAGTTGCTTGTGAAAAATCACGCTCTGCATTATAATATACGCAAGAGGTGACGGCTATGGATACAAAAGAAATTTTACTGAAATTAAGAACAAAATCGGGCTTTTCTCAGGATGAGCTGGCTGAAAAACTGTTTGTAACACGACAGGCTGTTTCTCGTTGGGAAAACGGCGACACAGTTCCAAATACGGAAACATTAAAACTTCTCTCAAAGCTTTATAATGTGTCAATCAATACCTTGCTCGGGTCTCCGAGAGAACTCATTTGTCAATGTTGCGGTATGCCGTTGGAAGATGAGATTATCAGCAGAGAGAAAGACGGCTTTATGAATGAAGACTATTGCAAGTGGTGCTATGCCGACGGAAATTATATGTACAGCGATATGGATGATTTGATTGATGTCTGCGTCAAAAATATGGCAAATGAGGAACATTCCGAAAAAGAGGTGCGTGAGTATCTGTTGAGAACACTCCCGAAGCTCGACTATTGGAAAAGATATAAGGAACTCGGCGGAAACAAGGCTTTTGAGGAATTTAAAAATGTTCTGATTGATGAGATAAATACCTTAAATGTTGACGGTATGCCAAAACTTGCAAAGCTGAATGCACTTGTCGGAAAATGTGTCAACTTGGAGTACAGACTTCCGAACGGCAACACGGTTAAGTTTTTGGACGATAACGCAACATATCTCGGCAATCAGCTTGAATGTGAGTTCGGCGGTGACAGATATTTCGGCATTGTTGCAAATCCCGATTTCATCCTGATTTCAACTTATGAGGAAAATCTTAAAAATCCGGAGCTTGTTTTGTACAAGAAAAGATAACAGAAAAAGAGGTGTCAGCGTTTGCGACACCTCTTTTTGCAGTTGTAATTATTGAAAAGTCAGAATAAGGTAATCCCGAACATATGCAGTACCCATAAAACCGCACCGAAAAAAACAGATGCGGTAACACCGTAAACTATGACAGGACCTGCGATGATGAACAGTTTTGCGCCGAGTCCTGCAACATATCCCTCGGATTTGAATTCAATTGCAGGCGATGAAACAGCATTTGCAAAACCTGTAATCGGCACAAGCGTACCTGCACCGCCATGCTTGGCGATTTTATCGTAAACACCGATTGCTGTCAGCAAAATTCCTATGAAAATCAGCGTTACCGATGTCAGCGTTTTTGCATCATCCTTGCTGAGATCAAGCATTGAATAGCTGTCGGTCAGAACCTGACCGATAAGGCAGATGAAACCGCCGATGAAAAATGCCTTAGTCCCGTTCACAAAACATTTACTTTTCGGTGAATTATTTTTCACAATCGTACTATATTCTTTTTTTGAAATCATAAAATGCCACCTTTGCACCGTTAATTAATTTACATATATTTTTGCCGTATAAATTTCAATTATGTTTGAATTATCACTTTATTTTTTTTGACTGTTGTAGTATACTTATTAATATGTACAGCTATGTAAAACGAAATGAGGGGAAAGTAATGGAGCATTATCTCGATAACAGCGCAACTACGAAGGTGTCGCAAAAGGCGGCAGAAAAAGCGTTTGAGATAATGACCGAAAATTACGGCAATCCTTCGTCACTCCATTTGCGTGGAATGTATGCTGAGCAGGAGCTTGTAAAGGCTCGAAAAGAGGTTGCAAGAAAGCTTGGTGCAACTGCCGACGAAATCTATTTTACAAGCGGCGGTACAGAGGCGAATAACCTTGCAATTTTCGGTGTTGCTGAGGCTAAAAAACGCAGAGGAAAGCGGATTGTTGTGTCTGCCGTTGAACACAGCAGTATTATGGAATCCGCAAAAAAACTTGAGGATAACGGCTTTGATGTTGTCTACATTATGCCCCGTGAGGACGGCACAATTCACAAGGAAGATGTGCTTGAAAAGGTTGACGAAAACACAATTCTTGTGTCTGTAATGTGCGTCAATAATGAAACGGGCGCAATTATGAATGTTACGGATATTTTTTCTGCCGTAAAGGCGAAGAACAGCGATGTAATCTGCCACACGGATGCCGTTCAGGCGTTCGGCAAAATCTCGCTTTCTGCGTCAAGACTTCATGCGGATTTAATCAGCGTGAGCGGTCATAAAATCCATGCCCCGAAGGGTGTGGGTGCGATTTTTGTGAAAAAGGGTGTACGGCTTGTTCCGTTTCACTACGGCGGTGAACAGGAGAAAAAACTCCGCCCCGGCACAGAGGCAATTCCGCTGATTGCCGCAATGGGTGTTGCCTGCGGTGAATTTAACATAGATAAAAATTACGATTATGTTTCAAAGCTTAACAGCTACGCAAAGGATAAGCTATTAAAAATTGACGGTGTGAGCCTCAACTCCCCCGAAAACGCACTTCCGTATGTGCTGAATATCTCGGCAGGAAAGGTCAGGAGCGAAACCATGCTCCATTTTCTTGAAAATCTTGAGGTCTATGTGTCCTCGGGAAGTGCCTGCGCAAAGGGCAAACCGAGTTATGTGCTTGAGTCAATGAATATCGGTCGTGACAGAGCCGACAGAATCAGCTTTTCAAAATTTAACACAGAGGCAGATATCGACGCACTTTGTTACGGTATTGAAAAGGGAATGAAAACCCTTGCTCACAAATAAAATCGTATGAATACATATTAAAACAAAGGAATACATTTTATGAAGGAAATTTTACTTTTGAAAGACGGCGAAATTGTTCTCAAGGGACTTAACCGCCGTTCATTTGAAGATGTCCTCAAAAAGAACCTCAAACACGCATTAAAGAGTGCAGGCCATTTTGAGATTACATCCGCACAGTCCACAATTTATGTAAAACCGCTTGATGATGACGCAGATCTTGAAAAGGCTTGCGAAATCGTTTCAAGGGTGTTCGGAATTATCGCTTTTTCAAGAGCCGCCGTTTGTGAAAAAACAATCGAATCCGTTCTTGAAACCGCTCCGAAATATCTTGAAAATCAGCTTAAAAATATAAAAACCTTCAAGGTTGAGGCAAAGAGAAGCGACAAGAAGTTTCCGCTTAAATCTCCCGAAATTTGCAGAGAGGTCGGCGGTGAAATCCTTTCAAAGTTTCCGCATCTCAAGGTTGATGTTCACAACCCCGACCTTGTTGTAAATGTTGAAATCCGTGACTTCGGCGCTTATGTTCACGGTGAGCCGGTAAGAGGAGCAGGCGGTATTCCGGTCGGCACAGGCGGCAGAGCCGCAATTCTCATCAGCGGAGGTCTTGACTCTCCCGTTGCCGCTTATATGATGGCAAAAAGAGGTATCAGACTTACTGCAATTCACTTTGCAAGTCCGCCCTACACAAGCCCCAGAGCCGAAGACAAGGTTGTCAGACTTCTACGCAGAGTCAGCAGATATGCAGGCGATATGGTTATGTACACCGTGCCGTTCACAAAGCTGCAGGAGAAAATCAAGGACGAATGTCCCGAGGAACTTTTCACAATCATTATGCGCCGCCTGATGATGCAGATTTCAGAAAAGATTGCCGAAAAGTACGAATGTCAGGCACTCATCACAGGCGAAAGCCTCGGTCAGGTTGCAAGCCAGACAATCGGTGCGCTTTCGTGCACAGATGAGGCGACCGATATGCTCGTGTTCAGACCGCTCATAGGTATGGATAAGCAGGAGATTATCGACATTGCCTACAAGATTGATACCTACGATATATCAATTGAGCCGTATGAGGACTGCTGTACCGTGTTCACACCAAAGCATCCCCGTACAAGACCTGTTCTCAAATATGTAAAAGAGGCTCAGGAAAAGCCGAACTTCGGACCTCTTGTTGAGGAGGCTCTTCAGAACCTAAAAGTTACAAGAATTTCGGCTGATGATGAATAATCAAACGATTGAAAGGGGAATTGACATGGATGTTGAGATTTTTTCCTTAACGGGCAAAAATTCCGCTGACCTTTCTCAAACAAGCGGTGAAATTGCAAAAAAGCTTGAACAAAACGGCTTTTCCGTAACCAAAGTAAAAAGCGTTTCACCTTCATATTCTAAAATTATTTCTGCACTTAACGAGCTTGCAAAAAGCGAAAAAGCGCCTGATCAGGTTGTGATTGCAGAGGCTCTTACAACAAAGGACAGCACATCGTTTCGCAAAAAGTTTGCCGAGGTTGTTGCGGCAGCCGAGAAGTATGAGAATACTCCCGTGCCGAAAGACTATTGGCGAAAGAGAAATCTTGATTTTCTTGATGCCAAAAAGCGTAAGGCAGACAAGGAAGAGATGGAACAGCTCGAGGACAAGTACAGAATGTTCCGTAAAAAGTCGAGAATTTTCAGTCTTAAAGATATGGGCAACGGCTATCTTGGCTACTGCTTTATGTACCGTGGTATTCAGGTTGCCGTTCTTCCAAAGTCGGCTCTTGCAGGTGAAAATCCCGAAGATATGGTTTGTCTTGCCTGCATAAGAGCAAAGTCAAACTTTGAAAATTCTGCAATTGACTATCCTAACGGTTTCAGCGACAAGGAATTTGTTCCGGCAAAGACAGGCTTTGTCAACAACTTCATTCCTATGCGTGGTGACGGTTCAAAGGAAGTTACAAGAAAATGCGTTGTAATTGTTTCGTTTCTCGTGTTTCTTACGGCACTTTCGCTGTTGTTCTACAATATGATTTACCTCAGCCTGAGAAATGCCGAGCTTAACGGCGAGATTCAGCGAATTGCTCACAGCGTTGATGACGGTGAAACAACACCCGAAAAGAAAAAGGATGACACAATCAATTGGGATAAACTTTTGAAAATCAACGATGAAATTGTCGGCTGGATTCAGATGAAGGATACCCACATTGACTACCCCGTTCTTTGGCATAAGGCAGACAGTACACCGCAACAGTATTACCTTAACCACAACTACAAGAATGAGTGGGACGGCTTCGGCAGCGTATTTGTTGACTACCGTTCAACAAAGGGTACAGACGGCAAGAACCTTGTTCTTCACTCTCACCACATTCAGGACGGTTCAATGTTCGGTGATCTTATGAAGTTCGGCGGAACAACGGGGGATCTCGATTTCTACAAAGAAGTTCCGACCTTCCGTTTTGACACTCCAAAGGGCAAAGGTACTTATAAGATTATCTCCGTGTTCAAGACAAACACTCTTACCGCACATGGCGATTTCTTCAACTACATGATAAGCGACTTTGAAAATGACAAGGATTTTATGAACTATGTTTACAATGTCCGTGTTCGTTCACTCTTTAATTGTCCTGTTGATGTAAACGAGGACGATGAGCTTGTAACTCTTTCAACCTGTTCGTATGAGTTCACAAATTTCAGAACAGTAATTGTTGCAAGAAAGGTAAGAGCGGGTGAGTCAACAAAGGTTGATGTTTCAAAGGCATCGCTTAATAAGAATGCAGTATGGCCGCAGGTTTATTACTCATCCTACGGCGGTACAAGACCTACCGTCACAGACTTTGACACAGCTTACAAGAAAGGTCAGATTACCTGGTATGACGGCGATTACAGCTTTAAGAACCAAAAGGTAACCAAGAAAACCGAGGCTACAACCGCAACAGATACAAAAGGTCAGGTTGTAACACAAAAGCCACAGCCTACAACAGAGGCAAAGGTTTATTGCAATGTAACCTTCCTTAACTACGACGGTTCAGCTTTGTCAACGCAAAAGGTTGAGTACGGCAAGTCGGCGGTTGTGCCTAAGACCGTACCGAAAAAACCGAGTGATGAGTATTATACCTACACCTTTGAGGGTTGGGACACCACCTATGACTATACAAAGGTAACGGCTAATTTGAGCATTGCACCAAAATTCAAGGCAACGCTGAAACCCGAATACGCAAACGCACAGTAGGAGGACGGAAAATGAATTGCAGGCTTGTATTTTTCGCTGCTCGCAAAACCTCGTTTTGCGAAAGAGCTTTGCAAAAATCCTTTTCCGAGCTTGACCTTGAACTCGTCAAAACCTGCTTTGCAACCGATTCCGAACAACTCGGAAATGAACTTACAGACGCTTTCAAAAAACTGAATGCGGTTTTCGTTGTCGGCGGACTCGGATTTGACGATGAAAAGGGAATAAAAAGCATAATTTCCCGTGCTTTGTGTGAAACCCCTGTTAATGACTGCAAAAAGCTGAAAAATGAAAACGGCGATGACGGAT
>ERZ1031933.477-NODE-477-length-11876-cov-8.006429_pt1 | contig 11876 bp, 10 predicted proteins | sample MGYA00517880_ERZ1031933 | MGnify/ENA primary metagenome ERZ1031933 (study PRJEB33719, sample SAMN04261283) | wastewater metagenome | biome: rural village; feature: human; material: feces | host: Homo sapiens | place: El Salvador | collected 2014-01-14 ... | reverse complement strand
ACCCTGGGTATCGCGTGTTGAAGCAGTCGCGCCCTGTAAGGGCAAAAGTAAAAAACTCTGTTACTGTTGCCCTTACAGGGCGTAACTTTTGCTTTCATATCAACCCAGGGTGCCGCTTCGCTTGCCTTGGGCTATGAAGAACATTGGGCCTTCAGCCCGTCTTTGTTAAATCCGAAACTTAGGTTATATATATACGCGTGCGCGCTATTATATAGTAATATGGTTAAACAGGGAGGACGTGCGGGTGTGGCCGATGTGCCAAGGGGCTGTTTGCGCAGCCTTAACCAGCAGTTGCGCTCCGTTGTGCAAAAGTACCGATTTGGCGTTTTATAGCCACCGAAAGCACGTAAAATTGGGTGCAAATGCACAAAAATGCACTTTTTTGAAAAAAAACAGGCGTAACATTTGGACGGAATAGTAGAAAGTACTACCTTTGCACTCGCAAATGAGACAAACGGTCACGCCTCAAGCAGACGGGCCACTAATCACAACGCGATGGTCCCTTCGTCTATCGGTTAGGACGAGAGATTTTCATTCTCTAAAGAGGAGTTCGACTCTCCTAGGGACTACTAATAATAAGAAAATAAGAAATGGCAAACCACAAATCATCTGTAAAAAGAATTCGTCAGACGGCGTCTCGCAGACTGCACAACAGATATTACGCTAAGACTATGCGTAACGCAGTACGTAAGCTCCGCGCTACGACTGACAAAGCAGCTGCAACAGAACTTCTGCCGAAGGTTCAGAAGATGTTGGACAAGCTTGCTAAGAAGAACATTATTCACAAGAACAAGGCAGCTAACATTAAGAGTGGTGTGATGGTTCACATCAACAAGCTCGCCTAATACAAGTTTTTGGTTCATAAGGTAAAAGGTTTAATCCTCTGCAGAGTTCGCTTTGCAGAGGATTTTTGTTGTTGGTACACACGTGGCATACGATATACCAAACGTTTGGTATTGCTAAAGGGGGCAAACGGCCGTAACTTTGCACTCGTAAACCAATAACAAATACATTTACATCTTATGAGCCAGATTTATCACTCACTTACTGAACTCGTGGGCAACACGCCGTTGCTCGAAGTGTCTAACATCGAAAAGGAGCTTGGCCTCAAGGCACGTCTGCTTGTCAAACTCGAGTATTACAACCCCGGTGGCAGCGTAAAGGACCGGGTGGCACTTGCCATGATTGAGGATGCCGAACAGACGGGCAAATTGCAGCCCGGCGGCGTGATTATCGAGCCTACCAGTGGCAACACCGGCATCGGACTGGCGTGGGTGGCATCGGTAAAGGGCTACCGCCTCATTCTCACCATGCCCGAAACCATGAGTTTGGAGCGCCGCAATCTGCTCAAGGCTCTCGGGGCCGAACTGGTGCTGACACCAGGCGCCGAGGGTATGAAGGGAGCCATCAAGCGCGCAAAGGAGTTGCAGCAGGAGCACCCGGGCAGCTTTATACCGCAGCAGTTTGAAAATCCTGCCAACCCCGCCGCCCACACCCGTACTACGGCCGAGGAAATATGGCGCGACACCGACGGCAAGGTCGACGCCTTTGTGGCTGGTGTAGGCACTGGCGGCACACTGAGCGGCACGGCACGCGGCCTGCGCAAGCACAATCCGGCCATCGCGGCCTACGCTGTTGAGCCCGCCACGAGCGCTGTGCTCGAGGGCAAGCCTTCGGGTCCGCACAAAATACAGGGCATTGGCGCAGGTTTTGTGCCAGGCAACTTCGACGCCTCGGTGGCTACGGCCATTGTGCCCGTCGAGGACAATGACGCCATTCGCGCCTCGCGCCTTTTGGCCAAAAAGGAGGGTCTGCTGGTAGGCATTTCGTCGGGCGCCGCCTTGCACGCCGCCATCGAGTTAGCCAAGAAACCCGCCTACGAGGGCAAGACCATTGTGGCCTTGTTGCCCGACACGGGCGAGCGCTACCTGTCGACTGTGCTTTATGCCTTTGAGGAATATCCCGTATGATTATAATTGCTGACAATCAACCATTAACACGCGATGCGCTGACCACCTATCTGGCTGGTCAGCCTTTGCGATTTGCAGGTAATAAAGCCGAATTGGCAGAGGCTTTGCAAGCCGAGCCAGAGGCGTTGGTGGTGCTCGACTTCACACTGTTCGATTTTGCCACCCCCGAGCAGTTGCTCATCTATTTGCGTCGCTTTGCCCATGTGCATTGGTTGCTGTTGTCGGCCGAATTTGCCGAGGGATTGCTGCGCTTGTTCGGGGCAGAGCTTCAGGTGAGTTTCATTACAAAGGACTGCACGCGCACTGATGTGGTGCAGGCTGTTTACCGCATTTCAAATGGTGGTCGCGAGGTGTGTCCGTCAGTGTCCGACGTGTTGCGTGCACGTGTCACAACGCAACAGAGCCTGCCGCGCCTCACGTCCACCGAAACGGCCATTCTCACTTTAATGGCCGAGGGGCTCACGGCCAAGGAGATAGCTGCGCGGCGCAACTCGTCGGTACATACCATTGTGACGCACAAGAAGAACCTCTTCCGCAAACTCGGCGTGTCAACGGCCTACGAGGCAGTGCGCTACGCCCTGCGTGCCGGATTGGCCGACCCTGTGGAATACTATATTTAATGTGGCAATGTGCTAATGGGCTGACGCCGTAGCGTTACTACTTGTAATACTGCGGCGTCAGCCCGTATGTTTCTTGAGGCCACGCTGACATCAGTCCGTGGCCGTCAGCCGCGCAGCGGCCTTATGTCCTTATGTTCTTATGTCCTTATGTTTACCGCGTTAGCGGCTAACAAGCCACGCTGCGGCGTCAGTCCGTTACCATATTCCCACATTGTCACATTGTCACATTGGCGTATTAGCTTATTTTTTCGTACCTTTGCCCGATAAAGGCAATATACGCTATGAACCCTCCCGAAAGTTACACCAATTTGTTACGACAGACGGTGGAGGAATTGTCCGACACAAGCAAGATGCAAGGACTCTTCCATCAGCACCGTCATGGCGACCCCTTGCCCTCTTCTGCCGCGCTCGAAGAGATAATCGGGCTGTGCCGCGCCGTGCTCTTTCCAGGGTATTACGGAAAAAGCACACTCAACGCCGTCACCGTGCGCTACCATATAGGTATGGAAATTGAGCGCCTCTTCGCATTGTTGACCGCACAAGTGCAGGCCGGACTCTGTTTCGGTCAGCAGGACGACGACTGCCGATGTACGGGAGTAGATTTCCACACAAAGGCCGAGGCCATAGCTGCCACACTTATCAGCATGTTGCCACAAGTGCGCCGCACGCTCGCCACCGATGTTGAGGCCGCCTACCTGGGCGACCCCGCCGCGCAGAACAACGGTGAGGTGATAAGCTGCTATCCAGCCATACGCGCCCTGACGTGTTACCGCATAGCCCACGAGCTTTATCGCCTCGATGTGCCGCTCATTCCGCGCATCATCAGCGAACTCGCACACAGCGAGACAGGCATCGACATTCACCCGGGGGCACAGATTGGCGAATACTTTACCATCGACCACGGCACAGGCGTTGTGATAGGTGCCACCTGCATCATTGGCAATCATGTCAAGCTCTATCAGGGCGTGACACTCGGAGCCAAGAGCTTTCCGCTCGATGTCAACGGCAATCCTATCAAGAACAATCCGCGTCACCCCATACTCGAGGACGGCGTCATAGTCTACTCCAACGCTACCATCTTGGGCCGCATCACCATTGGCCGCGATGTCGTGATAGGTGCCAACAAGTGGGTGACACATGATGTGCCCGCTGGCCAAAAGGTGTGACACAGCCACCAAGCGTGGCAACGTGGTGTAACGCACAAGTGCTGCCACCACAACACTCCCCCCCCTTACGTCTGTTAAAACCATACGCATATAGGCTGGCAATGCAGCTGCCAAAACCGCATTTGCCGGCAAACTCCACAAACGATTATGCAAGAATTTGAACTCATAGCCAAAACCTTTCAAGGACTTGAAGAGGTGCTGGCACAAGAACTCACCGAACTTGGTGCTAACAATGTGCAGATAGGCCGCCGCATGGTGTCGTTCACCGGCGACAAGGCCATGATGTACCGCGCCAACTTTTGTTTGCGCACGGCCATACGTGTGCTCAAACCCATCAAGCACTTCAAGGCCAAAGGAGCCGACGACGTGTACGAGGCTGTGCGAAAGATTGACTGGAGCCAGTACCTCGACCTCAACACCACCTTTGCGGTAGACTCGGTAGTGTTCTCCGACGAGTTCCGTCACTCTAAGTTTGTGGCCTACAAGGTAAAGGACGCCATTGTCGACTATTTCCGCGACACAACCGGCGAGCGCCCCAACATACGCATCACCAACCCCGATGTCAAGCTCAACATACACATTGCCGAGGACGACTGCACCCTCTCGCTTGACTCGTCGGGCGACTCGCTCCACCTGCGCGGCTATCGCGTGGCCACAGTCGAGGCCCCCATCAACGAGGTGCTGGCCGCCGGCCTTATCAAGCTCACCGGCTGGCAGTACGATTGCGACTTTATCGACCCCTTCTGCGGTTCGGGCACATTCTTGGTAGAGGCAGTCCTCATGGCCCGCAACATCTACCCCGGCGTGTTCCGCAAGTCGTTCGGTTTTGAAAAGTGGAAAGACTTCGACGCCGAACTCCTGCAGGAAATTTACGACGACGACTCACAAGAGCGCACCTTCAGCCACCACATCTATGGCTACGACATCAATGTGCCGGCAGTAGAGAGCGCAATGAAAAATGTGCGCAGCGCCGGTGTGGCCGACATCGTCACCGTGCAGCAGCAGGACTTCCGCAAGTTCACTGCCCCCGCACAAAAGTCTATCATCGTTACCAACCCGCCCTATGGCGAACGCCTTACCCCGCCCGACATCTTGGGCCTGTACCAGGCCATAGGCAAGGTGCTCAAAAACGAGTTTCAGGGTGGCGAGGCATGGATTATTTCGTCAAAGGCCGAACTGTTCGAAAACCTTGGCCTGCGTCCCAGCCTCAAGACACAGATATTCAACGGCAAGCTCGACTGCGACTTCCGCAAGTACCAGCTGTTCAGCGGCAAACTCAGCGACTTCCGTGCCGAGGGTGGCAAGGTGAAAACCGACGTTGAGCGTCGGTTGATGAGCGACCAGCGCCGTTTCCGCACCAACCGCGACGAATTCAAAAAGCGCTTTGACGATGCAGAACGCCACGACGAGGACGACGACCTCGACCCCGCATACAAAATACTGCGCCGCAAGCACCGCGAATTTGAACAGCTGCATGCACCCCGCAAACCCAAGCGCGAGGGCGACGATGCCAAGAAGGGCGGTTTCAAGAAAGGCGGTTTCAAGAAAGACGGCTTTAAGAAGGGCGATTTCAAAAAGGGTGATTCCAAGAAAGGCGGCTTCGGTGGCAAAAAGCGCGAAGGCGGTTTCAAGAAAGGCCCGGGTTTCAAACAGAAAGGCGACTTCAAGCGCAAGGCCGGCTTTGACAGATAATACATATAAATAAAAGTCTATATACCAAAGATGCGGCCCGGGCACACTAATGCACAGGCCGCATCTTTGCAATATGTCATACACCATACAAATGAAAATCAAACACTTAATCGTGGCAGCCGTGGCGCTGCTCATAGGCACCAATGCCATGGCACAGACAAAGAAAAGTTTCACCCTCGAGGATTTGATGTGGGGCGGCAACAACTACGCCAACATCATGCCCCAATATTACGGCACCGCCTTCTGGGGCGACCGCCTGCTCAAGCTCGACGTTGACGAGGTAAGCACCCTGGCCAGCGACAAGGGCAAGGCCGAAAAGCCCCGTGTGCTCTTTACCACCGACCAGCTCAATGCAGCCATCGACACCGCCAAGTATGGCAAGGTGTACAATCTGCTTTACGCCCAGTTTCCCACGGGCAGCAAATCCGAGGTCTACCTGCAAACAAGCAAGCTCAACCTGCTCTACAACTGGCAGCAGCGCAAGGTGGTGTGGAGCACCGAGCGCACACCGGGCGCCTATGCCAACGACATGAGCCATTATAGCCACAACGAGGCTTTCGTCAAGGACTGGAACCTCTATGTCAAGACCGCTGACGGCAAAACCCACCAAGTGAGCACCGATGGCTCACGCGAACTGCAGTACGGCCTTAGCGTACACCGCGACGAGTTCGGCATACGCAAGGGCACCTTCTGGAGTCCCAAGGGCCACCTGCTCGCCTTTTACCGCATGGACCAAAGCATGGTGACGGACTATCCCCTTGTCGACATCAACCACCGCGTGGCCCAGCTCGCCCCCGAAAAGTACCCCATGGCTGGCATGACCAGCCACAAGGTAACCGTTGGCGTGTACAACCCCGCCACCGACAAAACCGTCTACCTGCAGGCCGGCGACCCCACCGACCGCTATTTTACCAACATAGCGTGGAGCCCCGACGAGAGCACCATCTACATGTTTGAGCTGCCCCGCACACAGGACAAGGCCGAACTCGTGGCATACGACGCACACACCGGTGCACGCAAGGGCGTGCTCTACACCGAAAGCAATGCCCGCTACGTAGAGCCGTGCAACCCCATACAGTTTCTGCCGTGGGACGCCACAAAGTTTGTCATGCAAACCCGCCGCGACGGCTACAACCACCTCTACCTTTTCACTGCCGACGGCCGCCAGCTCAAGCAGCTCACCAAGGGCCAGTTCGAGGTAATCAGTGTGCTCGGCTTCAACACCAAGGCCAAGAGCATCATCTACCAAAGCAACCAGGACAACCCCATACAGTACAGCAATTATAGCGTGAATGTGGCCACGGGCAAGGTGGCCCGCCTCGACAATGGCCAGGGCACACACTACGCCGCCCTGTCAGAGAACGGCCTCTACCTGTCCGACCGCTGGTCGTCGCCCACCACCTTCCGCCAGTACGACCTGCTTGGCACCACCCAGCCCGCAGCAGCCGTCAAACTGCACGCCGATGCCGACCCTTGGACAGCCTACAATGTGCCTGAAATCAGCGGTGGCAAAATCAAGGCTGCCGATGGCAAAACCGACCTCTACTACCGCCTTGTAAAGCCCGTCGGCTTCGACCCTGCCAAAAAGTACCCCACAGTAGTCTATGTGTATGGTGGCCCGCACGCCCACAATGTGGAGGCAGCGTGGAACTATCTGGCCCGCCCCTGGGAGATATACATGGCACAGCGTGGCTACGTCATCTTTGTGGTTGACAACCGCGGTTCCGAAAATCGCGGTTTCGAGTTTGAGAGCTGCACCCACCGCCACCTTGGCGACATCGAGATGCAGGACCAGCTCGAGGGCGTCAAGTTCCTCAAGTCGCTCCCCTACGTTGATGCCGACCGCATTGGCGTACACGGCTGGTCGTTTGGCGGTTTCATGACCACCAACCTCATGTGTTCTTACCCCGACGTGTTCAAAGTAGGTGTGGCCGGTGGCCCCGTCATCGACTGGAAGTTGTACGAGGTGATGTACGGCGAGCGCTACATGGACACCCCGCAAGAGAACCCCGAGGGCTACGCCTCGTCGTCGCTCCTCAACAAGGCCAAGAACCTCAAGGGCCGTCTCCAGATAATTGTAGGCTACAACGACCCCACCTGCGTCATGCAGCACAGCCTGTCATTCCTCCGCGCCTGCGAGGACGCCGGCACCCAGCCCGACTACTTTGTCTATCCCGGCGACGGCCACAACATGATGGGCCACGACATGGTGCACCTGCACGAGCGCATCACGCGCTACTTCGACGACTATCTTAAAAAGTAAGACGCTCAAAGCTATGATGGTGTCTCACGAAAGATACATACATTAAGCACACATCACACACACCAATCCGGCAGTGGACGAGCAAAAGCAGTCCGCTGCCGGATTTTTGGTACACCATAGGGCCGCGGAAGCCTCAAGCAGCATGGTTTGTGCCCGAAAACATGTTGTACAGCATAAAATGGCAATTTGCTATTTGCGTATGCACTTTTGGGCGGTAATGTGGCGGTAATATTGGTATTACCGCAAAAAACTTGGGCTACCTTAGGCAGTTTTGCGCAAAAACTGCAATTTTGCACCGAGTTTTGGCAGTCCCTCAGAGGGTTTGACTACAACAGCAAATCACAGAAACGAAAGAACAGAACAACAATAACTAAACTAAACGCTATGACTAAGAAACTGGCCACACTGGTGGCAATGCTCGCGTGCTGCATATTTGGTGCGCTGGCACAAAGAGTGGCAACCACACCCGTAACTGATGTGCAGACGGGTGATTACCTGCTGCTTGTACATTCAGATAAAACTGCCGCCGATGGCAGTTGGGCTTACATCAACACGTCCAACAAAAATCGTGTCAGCACCGACGCCGCTTCGCTTGGCACCACGGCCTATGCCGGTTCAAAGATTGAGAACAACGCCTACATCTGGCACGTAGAAAAACAAAGCGATGGCAAGATAACCATACAGAGCGTGGCTCAAAAGACTTATTGGCCTACGGCAAGGGGATATTATGAAAAAGATTATTATCCTGCTCACATCACGACAGGTTCAAGTGCCAATGCGTTTGAACTGTTTGCTTTGAGTGATGGCTTTGCATTGAAGTCGACCACGGCTGTTACTAATATTATCGGTACTAAGGTAAATCGTACACCAACCATCTACGTTGTCAACAACGACAACTCGCAAATAGGTTACCATGGCGGTTACGATGATAGTAAAATAGAGAGCAAGAGTGAGATAGCCCGCGTAGAGTTCTACCCCTTGCAGGCTTTCACCGAACTTACCTATAACTATGTGTTTGATGGCGAAGTACGTACATCAGTCAAAGTCAATGCCGTTGATGGTGAGGAATATCCCACCCCTATAACCGCCATTTCATTGCCCGACTTTATAGCAGCGCCCACCCTCAAACCCGAGGGCATTTATCACGATGGCGCGGCCACGAGCTACAACTTGCAGCTGGCCTCGACACTCCCCTTCACCCTCAGCACCGATGCCAACCGCGTGTACTATTACTTGGCAGCAGGTGCTGGCACCGAAGGACGCACCATGCTCTATGCTAATGGCAAAGATCTGAATTTGCGTGCTGAGGCACAAGCCAACAACCTCACCGCCATGCGCAACGATTTGTGGTATGTGACAGGCAACCCCTACGACGGTTTGCAGTTCCACAATGTGGGGAGCGGTACAACAGCCATGTCGTATTTGGCACTCTCTGATAAAACCGAACTTTGGTTGACAAACAGTTTAGGTGGTGGCCTCGACAAATGGAAAGTGTATAGAATTTCCGACAAAGCCTTTGGCCTTTACAACTACAATAATTGGTTAACAGGCAGCGGCAACGTAGCATGGAAACTCAACGGCTCCAAGGTCTCTTTCGAAAAGATTGATGCCAGTGCCCCCAACACCAACGATGCCTTTGCCTTCCAGGCCATCGAAGCCACTTATGTCCTCCCCCTCCACGACTCTGAGGCCGACAATGCAGCCTTTGCCACCACATGCGCACCATTCAACTTTGCCATCGTGGGCGACGACGTAAAAGCCTATGCCGGCAAACTCAGTGCCGATGGCAAGGAACTCGACATGAAAGAAATCGAGGGCAATGTGCCCGCCAACCAAGGCGTCATACTCAAAGCCGCCATGGGCGTGAGCGAGGTGACCGTCAAGGTGGTCAACACCGCCGATGCCATCGACAACGACCTTAAAGGCACAAACGACGAGATGACCGACCTCAGCCAAGTGTATGTGTTCGGACGCGACAAAGTCACCCGTCATGTGGGCTTCTACACCGCAGCAGGCGATGCCGCGCTGCCCGCCAACCGCGCCTACCTCAACAAGCCCGCGCAAGAGGCCGTCAATGCCGTGGCCATGAACTTTGGCGATGGCACAGTGACAAACGTCAACACCGCCATTTCAGCACAGAGCACCGACCGTGCCCCCATCTACGACCTCAGCGGCCGCCGCGTACAGCGCACCGTCAAGGGCAGCCTCTACATCAAGGGCGGACGCAAATTCATGGCACAGTAATCGCACGCACACACTTAAACTAAAGACAAAAACGACATAATGAAAAAGCAATATATACGTCCCGCCATGCAGATTTACCAGCTCGGGCTCGACGAAAGCATACTGATGAACGTGTCTGGCGGCTCAACCGAAGACCGCTGGAGCAACAAAAAGGAATGGGACAATGCCGGTTGGAGCGATGACGACGACACCGCTGCCGCCGAGAACTAAACACCCAACCGCACAAAACATATGGCGCACTGCAAGAAACCAAACCTGCAGTGCGCCTTTTTCGTGTCATAATAGCTACCTTTGCACATTATGAATGTAAAGATACACCCCTCGTGGGCCGCACAGCTGCAGAGCGAGTTCGATGCACCCTATTTCAAGCAGCTCACCGACTTTGTGCGCCACGAATATGCCCAAGGCACGTGCTATCCTCCCGGCAACGAGATATTCAACGCCTTCAATCTCTGTCCCTTCTCCCAGGTGAAGGTCGTCATCATTGGCCAAGACCCCTACCATGGTCCCGGACAGGCCGAAGGTCTGTGCTTCTCGGTCAAAGACGGTGTGCGCATGCCCCCGTCGTTGGTCAACATATTCAAGGAGATTGAGGCCGACACCGGCCGTCCCATGCCCGCCACAGGCAGTTTGCGCCGCTGGGCCGAACAGGGCGTGCTGCTGCTCAACGCCACCCTCACCGTGCGCGAGCACCAAGCCGCCTCGCATGCCGGCCACGGCTGGGAGACATTTACCGATGCCGTCATACGCCAACTCTCTGCCCAGCGCGAGCACCTCGTGTTCATACTCTGGGGCAGCTATGCACAAAAGAAAGGCCAGGTAATCGACCGCTCGCGTCACCTTGTGCTCTGCTCGGCACACCCCTCGCCCCTGTCGGCCTACCACGGCTTTTTTGGCAATCACCACTTCACTCTGTGCAACGACTACCTTATCAAACATGGCATATCGCCTATTAACTGGTAACATACATGAGTTGACAAGTTGAAAAGTTGAAGAGTTTACAAGTTGAAAAGTTGACAAGTAAGTTTGCATAGCTTTTTCAGACTTCCCACCATTCAGCTTAACATAACAAGCAGTGTATGGCATACTTACTTGTTAACCCGTTAACCTGTCAACCCGTTAACCAAACACACACAATTTATGGATCAACATATACCACCAATCATACAAGTGGGCGACGTGTTGCTGTCGTCCGACATATTAACTGAATGCTTTTGCTGCGACCTCGAAGCTTGCAAGGGCCAGTGCTGCGTTGAGGGCGACAGTGGTGCCCCGCTCACCCTCGACGAGGTGGGCCAGCTTGAGAGCGTGCTCGACGACGTATGGCCGCAGCTCAGCGCCAAGGCACAAGCCACCATCGACCATCAGGGCGTGGCCTACACCGACGGCGAGGGCGACCTCGTTACGAGCATTGTCAACGGCCGCGACTGTGTATTCACCTGCTATGGTGCCGACGGCTGCTGTTATTGTGCCACCGACAAGGCTTATCGCGAGGGGCGCACCGCCTGGTGCAAACCCATATCGTGCGCCCTTTACCCCATACGCGAAAAGCGTTTCAGCAACGGCACGAGTGGCTTGCACTACCACCGCTGGAGTGTGTGCCACGCGGCTGTAAAGAAGGGTCGCGAGCTCAATCTGCGCATATACCAGTTCTTAAAGGACCCGCTCATTCGCCGTTTCGGACAGGCGTGGTACGACGAGCTGTGCGACGTGGCAGCGCAGTTGGGCATATGCTAATATGACAATGTGCTAATCTCAAGCACAAACAAGTCGCAAGCTACAAACGCTACCTCTAATGGGGGCGACGCGTCTCGCGTCGGGAAAATTGCAATGCTCATACACTAAATAAAGGCTCACAGACAGCAGTAATTACACTTCTGCCTGTGAGCCTTTGCCTTATTTTCCCGACGCGGGACGCGTC
>ERZ1031933.464-NODE-464-length-12033-cov-4.664969_pt1 | contig 12033 bp, 5 predicted proteins | sample MGYA00517880_ERZ1031933 | MGnify/ENA primary metagenome ERZ1031933 (study PRJEB33719, sample SAMN04261283) | wastewater metagenome | biome: rural village; feature: human; material: feces | host: Homo sapiens | place: El Salvador | collected 2014-01-14 ... | reverse complement strand
TCACAGCTTAAAATGAAAATAATGGTCAAAATATTTGGATATTAACATAGAAAGCGGATTTACACAGATTGGGGTGCGGGTCTGCTGTACTGGGCTGCGGGGCTACGGCGAGACGCCATAGCCTCCTAAGTTTGCACTGGCTGCTTGAGATCAGACATCAGATTAATCAGATTTTCTGGATTTCTCAACGGCGCATCTTCAGTAAAACTCAGATAAATCCGTAATCAAAAAAAAATCTGTGAAAATCCGTGGCATCTGTGGGAGAACAATCTCAAGCTGCTAACCGTAGGGCGTAGCCAATTAATAACTAATAACTACTAAATAACAACTAAAAGAATCTGTGGGAGAATAACTTCCTATAACTCCTTTCGCTTGCGAAACTTGAGTAGGTAACAAAAAAGGGAGCGCTTCACAGCGTTCCCTTTTTTAATAATACGATAAGATTTTTCTTTATTGTTTAGTTCTTGTGCGTGCGACTTGTTATCTCACCACAATCTTGAATGTCTCCGTGCGGTCCTCCTTAGTCGTTGCCTTCACGACGTAGATGCCTGCCTTCGGTACGTTGAGCTGGCAGCGACCGCCGTTTACACTGTGGTTGCTTGTTACAAGACTTCCTGCCACATCGTATACCACCACACGCTTCATGTCGCCCTTGAGCGTTGCCACCACGATGGTGTTGTCCGTCGGTGAGAAGCATTCGATGGTGTTGATGTCCGTAGTGTTGAGTGACGACTGGTTGGTGATGTAGTAGCGACCGTGGTCGTTGGCCATCATCTTCACCGTCATGCCGTCCTTAATCTCTGAGAACGTCTTTGTGGTAGCGTCGAAGAGGAAGAGCTGCGAGCCTTCGTTGTTCATCTTTATAAGCATCTTGCTGTTTAGGCTGATGTTCACGTCGATGTCCTTGCTCTTTGGTGCCACTACGCCCACCGGCATCCAGTTGATGTCGTCGGAAGCGTTGAGCGCCACAGCCTGCGAACCGGCTACTGAGTAGACCTGAGCTATCTCGGCAATGTTGCCCTCACCGAGCATCTCCACGTCCTCACCATCCACGTAGTCGCGGCTTGCCTCGTCATTGACAATGAGCTTCGACTCGCTGTTACGGACACCGTCCGTCGTTGTCAGCGTGAGAGTCGGGCGGATGACGAGAGCCTTTTCGCCTGGAGTAACCTCCTTGTTGATGAGCATTGAGGCATTGAATGTTGCCTCTGTAGCGCTCTCTCCAGTCTTCAGCTTCACGAAGAACGCCTGAGTAGGACTTACAAGAACGTCCGTCTTCTTGTCGTAAGCCTCATCCAGAGCAAGCGTGTAAGCCGTTACCTTGCCGTTGTCGAGAGTCCAGATGCTGTTCTCGAAGGCTGGGTTAGCCTTGAGGAAGCGATACATACTCAACGATGAGGTGTAAGGATTGCCTACGAGATGATAGCGGTTGTCGCGGTGCAGGTTCTCCTTCAGCGGCTGAGTCATTGCCATTGTCTTGTCGCCGGCAACGTCGCCGAGCAGCATTCGGTAGCTATTAGCGTCGCGGTTGACCGTTACATTCACCGGCTTCTGGCTCTCGCTGTCGTAATAGCTGAACTGGGTGTCAGCCTTCGGCAGACGGATTACGGCTGTAGCGTTGGCGCCCTGTGCACCTGCGGTGTACTTATCGCCCGCCTTTACAGCAAACGCCTGTCCCTTAGTGTACTGCTCGTCCACCTTGTTATATACGTGCGACCAGTAGCCTGATGTCAGGAAAAAGTCGTTGTCAATGGTCTCTGTCACTGTTCCGTCCTCGTGGGCTTGATAGAACTTTGTGTTGTCCACAATCTCCTTTGCGTCGCCGTCCCAGCTGCGCTGATAAACGGGATAAGCGCTGCGGTCGTTCACTCCCTCCTGATATGTTATAGGCTGGAAAGCCTCCGACTGCTCTTGTCCGTTGTTCTTCGGAACGTAGAGGTCGCCGGCGTAGGTCTGCTGCAGCGGTGAAGACATTATGCTCCACGTATTAGGTGTTAGCTCCTTCTCCACGTAAGCCTTGTTGTATGTCAGGTAGTTGGCGTAAAGAAGCTCTGCCTCCGGCTTGAAGTAGATCTGGTCGCAGAAGTTGCCTGCCCATTTCTCGCAAGAGAAAGTGCCGTAGCCGTTGTCCGAACCGTCAGCTGTGTTGCTCCACTTCGCCACGAAGTCGTAAGCAAAGCTCTGCATCTTCTTTGAGGAAGCGATGCCGTTGCTTCTGTAGCTTATCTCGTCGAGGTTAGGATAAACCTTGCCCTTGTCCTTCTGATTAGCCACGGTCACCTTCGTGAACTTCATCGGCATGAATGCCGTGGTGGTGTTATAGTCAGTGTATGAGTCCTTGAAGATCTCAGCCTTCGTAGAGCGCAGCCAGTTGTTGTCGTCGTTCCAGTTTGTGCTGGCAGTTCTTGGCGACGAGTTCCATGTGGCATACTCAGGCACGATGCACATCTTGATGAATGTCTCGCCAGGACAGCTTGCCATAGAACCGTCTGCGTTGTCATAGCTGAAGTTTATCTCATACCAGTAGCCTTCCTTCAGGATTGTAGCGGCATTGCTGTTGAAGCGGATGCCTACAGTATTATCAGTTCTGTAGATGGTGCTTGATGTCACCACGCCGATCACCTGCTTTGTGGAGTTGAAGTCCGGGTCGTTGGTGTTAGAGATAAACACCTTTTCGTTGTCCCTCATCCTTACGCTTGTGGCTCTCTCTATGCCTGTCATCGGCAGATTCAGAGCGCCATTCTTTTCGGCTATCGCCTTTATCTGCGGCAGACCGACACGTACTGTTCGTGCGTCGTTCGGATAGATGACGCCAGGGAAGCCGAAGTTGATGTTCGGTCCGTCGGTCACCACGCGCAGATCCACTAACATCGGGGCAGCACAGATTTCGTATACCTGACCGTTGATGGTGGCTTTGTCTTGCACTGGGATTACAGCAATCTTATAAAGACCCATCTCGTCAGAAGCAAACGTACGGTTGCCCATTGAGTTGCTGGCGTTCAGAATCAGCTGCTTGCTGTCCACGTACTGCTTCAAGAGAGCGTACTGCGTAGGGCTATCACTACGGAAATCTGTACTCAATCCATTGTATTCCGGATACTTGGCACGATAAGCGTGTAATGCCTCCAACAGACCTGATGTAGAGTAAAGCTCGTTCTCTGCGTTAGGCTTTGAGAGGAACCAGTCGAACTTGACTTTGTCGATGGTCACCTTACCGCCGTTCACTGGGTCAGCCGTCTCTATCTTTGCTATCACCTCCACGGTCGGAGTTTTGGAGTTACAGTCCACTCTCAGAGCTGTGAGCACGTTACTGTTCTTGTCGGTCAGCTTGATGTTCTGCTCCACCACCTGGAATAATCCACTATACGTAGAGCAGACGTCTGTGCTCTTTCCCCAATCGCCCGGTACATTAGGGTTGTCGTCGCTCGGATAAGCGATGGAGAAGTAATAGTCCTTGCCCGGTACGATGTTGAAGTTGCGGTTGGCGATTACCAAGCATCGGTTGCCGCTGTTGTCGTTCTCGAACATCGGAACGTTAGTCTTGCCACCGGCTGCAGCCGGAGGAAGTACGTATGCTGCATTGTAAGAAGCAGGAATGCGTGCAGTGCCGTATTCGTCGGGGTGTCCGTCGCCGTCATAGTCGATGTTTTCCACCTGTTTTCCTGTAGCGTCGCAGATACGATAGAAGAGTTTCGACTCCTTCTGGTTCACCATCGCCTGGAAGGTCTCGTAGATGCCGCGGAGCTTCAGTGTAATATCATCGGGAGCTGTCTCATAACCGGTCTCATTAGGACAGAGAGGCTTGTTCTGCAGCACGTCCAGTTTGGATGTCTGAGTGTAGAGGCAAAGGTCGTCAATACAGTAGTCGGCACCCTTTGTATTCTGACACATATTGTCAAGCACAATGCGGAAGTCGGTGTAGTTGTCGGCAGCAGCAGACTTCTGAAGCACCTGCTTACTGTAAATCTGATACCACTTACCGTATTCGTGTGTCTTTGTATTAGTCTTAAAGTCGCCTGACGAGAACGACTGGATAAGCTTCTGGTCGGTCACGTTGCCGTTTTCGTCCTTATTGATACCATAAAGGCGGAACATCACCTGCGGTGCAGTTGCGTTGTATGATGCGGTATACTCGGCAACGGCTCCACTAAAAATCAGCTGTGAACCTGTACAGAGGTTAGCCTTAAAGTCGGCAGATGCAATCTGACGGCTCTCGTTCGAAGCGTCCACATACAGGAAGTGTCCGTACTGCTTGCCGCTGGTTTTTGCGTAGGTACGATCGTAGATAGTAGGAGAACCGGCTGCCCACCATTGGTATCCGTTTTCATTATCATACGAAATGCCACGTAGGTTACCCGATTTATAGAGACCATAATCACCGTGGATAGGTGACTTGCTGTGGTGTGGTGTGCTACCATCATAATAATAATCATAACTTGCAAGTTGCGCATAGGTGAATCCGTATGCACGTGATTTGAAGTCGGACGGCTTAAGACTCATGTTGTTCAATGGCGTTGTCGGCGCATCCAATGTCAGATCAGGATTGTCGTCATCGAACGAGATGTCCATCTGCTGCTCATACTTATCCTCAAAATATGAGATCGTACGGTCTACGTCGCCGTCAGCAGTCAGCTCGTCCTTCATCTTCGGATAACCCTTATGTATAAACACCTCAAAGTTAGCAACGGGACACATATAATCGCCATTTGCAGCCCAAGCCACTACATATACAGTCTGTTCGAAGCCTATATCTGTAGGTTTAGAAGTTTTAGCATCATTAGAAACATTATACCAAGTCGCGTTCTTGAGTGCATTTATAGTCAAGTCACAGAACTGAGTCTCGGATGAAAGGTGGCAAAACTTTGTCTTATCCTCATTGTAGACTACCCACACTATCTTGTTAGCCTGCTTCATAGTGGTATTGAAGTCTGCTGCCGTTATCTTTTGACTCTCTGTAGTTGGATAAACCGTCTTACCTACGGTAGTTCTCAAAGGATAGAACCAATAGCTTTGTCCACCAGAATTCTTCATATTTGTACGCAGCGTCATATTTGCGTTTGCGTCCTTTGCACCGAACACGATACGCTTGTTGTCCTCAAGAGTCAGGTCAGCAGCCCTGCTGTGATCACATAAAGCATCCTTGATTCGCTTTGCCAGATATGCTGCAGACTTGATGTGGAAGATGTATCGGATGGAGAGGGTTGGCTCATGTTCAACATAATTTGTATATTTAGGATTATACCCTCGTTTAGTAAGATTATAATCATTGTATCGGCTTACGTCACAAGCGATAGTTTCTCCAGCCCAATCTTCTGCATCTGCTCCCGTCGGTTTATTGTATTTGACTCCTGCATAATCTCTTGCAGAATTTCTGAGAGTACCGGCAATAAGTCCTATATCCTTTTTGCTGGTGTCGTCCTTCAAACTCTTCAAACTTGTATAATATCTTGAATATACTGTCAGTCTATCCGACATAAGGTCTGTAGTATAGTCATACCAACGAATCCATCCGTAAGGCTCAAGGTCATTGGTTGAACTTTTCAACCATCCATCAAAAGGCAACTCAAGTTCCATTGTGTTGCTATTTGTCGGCAGATAATAATAGTAATGCCATTCTGCAGTCTGCTGCATGCCGCGGCTGTCAAGCGGCAATCCGCTTTGGCCCTTCTTGTGGAAGCCTAAGTTCTGCGCATACACACTGCTTGGCGCTGCGGTAAGGGCCATCATCGCAAGGAGCTGCAGCAGCAGTCTTCTTGACGGTGCGGGTCTGTTTATGTTGTTTTTGCGACTTTTCATATCTTAAAGGTGTTATGTTCGTACTTGTTAAATCTAAAAGTGGGTATGGCAGGAATGCCATACCCACCTATTATTAAATGTTATTCCTTGTTTATCTGCAAGCGATATGGGATTGTTACGCCGTTGATTTCGACGTTGATTTCGTGGATGGCGTATCCCTTACGCGGGCTTATATATCCTTCTATCATCTTGGTGCGTCTCTCGAAGTAAGGCTCTTCGTCGTAGATGGATGTGCCTTCTCCTCCTGCCGGATCAGCCTCAAGCGTTGTGATGCCCTTGAAGGTCCAGTTGTTCAGCTCCGTGTTGTCGCTGCGCTTAATGACGTGCAGTTTCAGATGGAACTCGCCGTACGACTTGAATGTGGCTGTGATGCGATCGACATCATAGTTGAGTTCGGGGATAACACCGATACCGGTGAAGACCTGCGGCTCCAGCTCGATGCGATAGTCAACCAGTTTGACGGGGATAACCAAGTAGTCGTTTCGCGCTATCTTGCTCCATTCTGTCATGGCGATGCGGTTCGTCACTGTTCCCTTGTCGGTGTTGATGCTGAGAACGAAGTACTTAGGATTGCGGGCGACGCTCTCGTTCACGTAGAACGTGGTCTGCAGCTTGCCGCCGTTCTTCACCTGAGTGCCTGACGTGCCGCCGATGCTTACTGTGTAATCCTTGTATGTGGCAGCGTCATTGATGTTCGGCACCACATTGCCCGAGGCGTCCTTCATAGGCAGCAGGCTTACGTTGTTAGCAGCGTTGTCGGTGATGTCGGTCAGCTTGACGCTCTTGATGCTCAGATTATAACCCGTGTCGTTGGTGAAGTTAAGCTCCACCTTTGCCATCATACGGATAACCTCGAGGTCCACCTGTTGCTTCTTGCTGGTGATGTTGACGGTCTGCTTGTTGCTCATCGGAATGCCTTTGGCGTTGAGTTGGGTTTTATTGCCCTCCACCTTATAGTATTTGCTTTCTATCTCAGCGGGCGTTGTCGTCATTGTTATTCCGAGTTCTGCGGGCGTGATATTGGCAAACGAATAGAACGTGGCGTTGCCCAATTCGGCTTTCGCCTTGAGGCTGGTCTGCTCTACTTCCTCCGTAAAGTCGTTCTTCACCACTATGTCCTGTATCTTGCCGTTCTGGACGATGACAACAAAGCAATTGTGCATCATCTCTCCTTCTCGGGCAGCGTTTGTGTCCACCCATGACGCTCTCGTTACGCCGTCGGAGGTGCTGTAGGAACGTGTCAGCGAGCTTGCAGAAGCGGTGAGCCTTAGCTCCACCTGCATCTTCTCGCCCTCACCCTTCCCTTGGCAATCGGCGTGGTCTTCCTCAAAGCTACATCCTACGATGGCGAGCGTTGAGAAAAGCGCAAGCATGTATGTGAAAATGTTCTTGGCGTGAGTCATCGCTATTTTAGTTTTTGTGTAAATACTCTATGTTGTTACATTATAATCTCAGAGTGTTTGCGCTTGTTCCACATCTGCACCTTCAGTGTGACGTTCAGTCTGTCGTCCTTGTTCACCGTGTATTCGTAGTAGTGGTTGCGCTGTATGTTGTAGAGTGTGGAAGGATCTGCCACACCGTCCACGTAGTTACAGAACTGCAATGTGTAAGTTCCGTCATCCGTGCCGTCGCACTTGAGGTTTAAGGTTATGCTTGCCTTCTTGTCAGCAGCGGCTGCCTTGTTGTCATACTCAGGAATGTAGAGCATGATGCTCTCTTCGTCGGTAGTGGTGTTGGTCATCGTTACGGACTGGCTCCACGAAGGCTTTGCGTTAAGCGAACCGCTGAACAATATCTCCTTTGTGTTCTTTGACGTGTTGTAGGTCAGCGGCAGCGTATATCCCTCGGTGTTGTAGTTGTTGAAGGTGATGCTGCCCAAGGCATAGCCTCTGGCTTTCATGCCGTCAGCCATCTTCACCTTCACCTTGGCGAGAGAGCGGAGCAAGTCAATGGTGCCGAGATTGTTATGCTTTCCGACAACGAGGTCTTTGGTAAGCGTGGTTACTCCCCACATCGGGATATACTGCTTGGTTTGGTCCACGTGGAAGGCAAGCGATGAGATGTTGCCCAGCGTGACGTTGTCGGTTCCGCAGTTGGCGAACACCATAATCTTATTGGCCTTCTTCAGCAGTGCGCCAGCCTTTTCCCAAGTACCCGTTATCTGGTTTTCTATCACTCTCACGTCCTGCACGTCGCCAATGATGTTACCGTCCTTGTCGCAGACCTTAATCTGCAACTGGTCAGCGTTGATGGCGTTTTCGTAGGCATCGCCCGGGTCAGTCGGATCGTAGTCCTCCCAGCCGTCGTTTACAGCTCTTGTGTTGTCGTTGACGAAGGCCATCCTGAATGCCACCTTCACATTATCGTCGCCCGTGTCCTCCTTGTCGTAGCCGTCATCGAAGCCGCACGACGTTGTGGACAGCAGACCAAACAGGAGCGAAACTGTCAGCGCGGAGGTATTGCGGTTTATTCTAAGCATAGTCAGTTTCTTTTGGTTTTTAGTTTTTGTGTTACGTAGTCTCTCTCCCTTGCGGGGATGTGGCGCTTAAAGCTCTGTTTCGTTCAGCACCACTCTCCAGGAGTTGATGAATATGTGTGATGACAGCCAGTTGTTGTTGGCGTCCAGGAAGAAGATAAAGCTGTATTCGTCCTGGCGGTCAAGATATTCCTGATTAGACATCGCCCTGTTGTATTTGCCCTTTACGAGGAGCACGTAGTCGATAAGCGGAATCTGGAAAACCTTCTCTCCCGTCTCATGCTTCAGAACGCAGAGCTGGGGGTTCTTGCCTGTAAAGAGTCGGTTGACGGTCATCTCTGCCACCACTGCCGAAGCCTGTGTGGTTCCTTCGGCGCGTGTTACGGTGCGGTTCTGTCCGACGATGCCGTCATACTTCGACCATGGCACGTAGCGTATTGAGTCTTCCGGCAGCTCCTCGTTGTCTGCCATCGCAGCACGTGTGAGCGCGGCGTTGTCGAATCCGAGGTAACTGTTGTCGTCATCGATGTAGAAGTCGAAGTCGTCGGCTTTAATCTGCTTGCCCGATGTGTTCTGGAGCACCACGCGTATGACGTTTGTGTTCTTCATCAAGTCCACTGTGGCAGTCTTCACGCCGAATCCCTCCAGATTGAGGTCAGCCTTCTTCACGAGTCCGTGATAAAGGCCGTTGATGTCGTGGTCCAAGGTGCGGCTGGTTCGGTTGATGCGGCTTGTGAGCACGCTGATGTCGTCAGCACGAGTAGCCGTCTCAGGTTTTCCGAAGACATACGATCCTGTGTATCTCTCCTCGCCCTCAGCCCATACCTTGAGCGTATAGTCGCCGGGCTTTAGCTCGTCCACGTTCATATATCCGCCACGCTTCTTAATGTCCTCCACGCGGTCCTGCTTTTCGAGGGCCAGACGTCCGTTTTCGTCGAAAGCGTAGAGCGTAACGGTCTTCACCTCGTTAGGAAAAGCGTCCGCGAACTTCATGTTCATGTCATACTTGAAGTTAACGCGCAGCGCCTGTGGACAGTCCGACTGGTCGTCCTCCATCATTCCGCACGAGGTAACGGTGAACATCATTGCCATCACAGCTGCGATGGCCTTGAGGTCGCTTATTATTTGGCGCTTGTTGTGTTTCATATTGCTTAGCTTTTGTTTTCTGTTCGTGATATTGTGAGATGGTCTCTTATATATATAATGTATATGTAGTCGTTATTAAGTCTTCTTTTAGTGGGCTTATCACCTTGTTCAGTGTCTCGCCATGCCGACCTCTCTTTTGTATCTGTCGGCTCGATACCTCCCCTATAGGGAACAATAATCAGCTGTACGCCCTCATTGTGCGGAGCGTCTTTTGTCTGAAAAAAAATATGAGGGAGAGCTTATCGGGTGAGCCGACAGCCTCCCCCTCATATTTCTATTTAGAGTGTCCGGCATCAGCCGGAACAGGTGTCACAATATTATGTGTCAGTGATGTCGTTGTGAGATGTAAGATTACTTACCGAGCTCTACGCCGTTAGCAACAACTCTCCAAGAGAGAACGTTGATACGAGCTGCGAGATAAGTCATAGGATCCTCATCCGGAGTAACGGGAACGAACTCATTATCAGGATCGTATACAGCAGTACCGAAACCTGTGATCTTAGTAACGTCAACCTTGTAGAAGTGGTTACGAACCATACCGAACTCGCCAGTCTTGCCAGCAGCACCGAGGTGCTTAACTGAAGTCCAGTAGTAAGTCATACCGTCCTTGTAGATAACTGCATTGTTGGCTCCGTAAGCAGCATTAGCTGCGTCTGTAGCTACAACATAAGTTTCGCCAGTCTTCTGGTAAACGTCAAGACCGTTCTTAACCTGAGCCTTAACCTCATAAGGCTTCTGTGCGTCAACTACAAAAACAAGATCAGCCGGGTCAAGATTTGCGTAATCAGTGCCTCCGGTAGTAGTTGAAACCACCTTGAAGAAATTCTTGTTCTCATTCAGAATGACCTTCTTAACATCATTCTCAGAAAGATACTGAACGCCCTTATACTTAGAAATCTCAAGAGCATTGCCGTTTGCGTCAACGAGCTGAGCTGCAGCAACATAGATAGGTCTATTGGTCTCTGCATAGCTAGTGTTAGGAGCGGTGTAGTAAACATCACCAATAGCTGTGTGGGTGTAGTCTGCCCATGACTTGTATGTGCCATCGTTATTAGGAGTTGTCTCCCAGTAGCTACGATAGAAGTTAGCATCGTTCCAGTTAAAGCCGATTGTTGCTTCTGTCCAAGTAGGCTCAATTACCTTGATGAGGTTAGCCGTTGTGTTCTCCTTGGCAATACCCCAACCCATGATCTTAGCATAAACCTTATCACCGTTTGCAGTCGCACCTACCTCGAACTTATCAACATCAGTGTACTGTGCTGTAGAAGTAATCTTAGCAGCAACACGCTCTACATAGATGTCAACCGGATCGTTCTTAGCAGCTTCTTCTGTCAAGGCAACGTGACCAGAAATGTCTGATGTCCAAACCTTATCTTTACCATTTGCGTACACAGAGCTTGTCATAACGAAGTCAGAAGCAGTAGCTCTCTGACCATTGAAGTTCTGAGCTGTAACAACACCCTCTACTTGAGACTTTGTCATGAAATCGGCAAGTTTACCAGCCTCGATTGTCTCAGGATTTACGACAGCCATCATAGACTGAGGATAAGACTTGTCTTTGCCCGAAATTACAAGCATTGAGTTGGTAATGTTCTCAACGTTACCAGTAGAAGGTGTCATCTGGTTAGGTTCAAGTTCCAACCAGTTCCTGCCTTCTGCCAACTTGTAAGGAGCACCATCCGATGTGAAGAAGTAGAAGCGGATTGTGTTGATCTTGCTCTCTGCCTCGGTTCCGTTCTCATAAGTAGCGCCGTCAGCACGTGTTCCACCAGCACCAACATTGTTGATGTTTACGGCTACATAACTCTTAACGCCTTCCACGTTAGGATTGTTCTCAACAGCGTCTTCTGATGTACAAGCGCTGAATGCAAAGGCAGCAAGTGCTAATGGGAATAATTTAAACTTGTTCATACTTGTGAAGTTTAAGTGATTAATAATTTTTGTGTTTAGTAAAAATATTTCTTTTTTAAAGAGTTTCTGTGTTTGGCTTGTCTTTGTGTTTGTAAAGCCGAGTTTAGTCTTTGTGTTGTAAGGGTGTATGGTTGTTTATGTCTTTTTTATTGTAGGTCTTCGTAGTTCTGCTTGGCAATCTCGCATCCCTTGTCGGAAGCAATCCTGAAGCACTCGATGGCTTTCTCGTCGTTGCCGATGTGCCAGTAGCAGATGCCCCTTGCGTTGTAAGCCTCAGCCGAATCGCCAGCCTTGTCCAGCTTGCGGAGCGCCTCAGCGAATCTGTCCTCGTTGATGTCGGCGCAGGCAGCGTTCAGATTGGCAGTCTCGTCGTTGGGATACATGAGCGCTGCGATGTCGAACACCTCGTTAAACTCCTTCGAACCCGGCTCGTAAGTCTGAGCCACCATATACATCTCGTTCTGCGAGAGCAGCTGCGGCTTGGTCTTGATAAGCTCCTTAGCCTCCTCCACTGAGAACGGGCGCACGTTGCAGGTGATGACGTAGTCAGAATGGCGTAGAGCCGGATACCATGAAGCGAGCATTGTGCGATACTCCTCAGGATACTGCGACTTGATGAGCCATTCGCGGCGGTCGGGTTCTATAGAGTTGTCCTCCGCAATCTTGAGGATGGCGCTGCGGTTGTCGAGGTTGCTGTCCTTGAT
>ERZ1031933.463-NODE-463-length-12034-cov-29.954671_pt1 | contig 12034 bp, 6 predicted proteins | sample MGYA00517880_ERZ1031933 | MGnify/ENA primary metagenome ERZ1031933 (study PRJEB33719, sample SAMN04261283) | wastewater metagenome | biome: rural village; feature: human; material: feces | host: Homo sapiens | place: El Salvador | collected 2014-01-14 ... | reverse complement strand
TGTTCTCCTCAGGTGTTACAACCTCAAGCTTCATGATAGGCTCCATGAGCACGGGGCCAGCCTGTGAGCAAGCGTTCTTGTAAGCCTGGAGGGCAGCGATTTCGAATGACAACTGGTCAGAGTCAACGGGGTGGAATGAACCATCGAGCAACTCAACCTTCAAGCTGTCCAAGGGGAAGCCACCGAGCACACCGCTCTTCATGGCGTTCTCAAAGCCCTTCTGTACTGAGGGGATGAATTCCTTAGGAATGTTACCGCCAGTCACCTTGTTGATGAACTGCAGACCGCCTTCCTTGAAGTCTTCGTCTACAGGACCAACGTTAACGATGATGTCGGCGAACTTACCACGACCACCCGACTGCTTCTTGTACACCTCGCGGAGGTTAACAGTCTTGGTGATAGCCTCCTTGTAGTTAACCTGAGGCTTACCCTGGTTACATTCAACCTTGAACTCACGCTTCAGACGGTCGATGATGATATCCAAGTGGAGCTCACCCATACCAGAGATGATTGTCTGACCACTCTGCTCGTCGGTACGTACGGTAAAGGTTGGGTCCTCTTCAGCCAACTTAGCGAGACCGTTATCCATCTTAGCGATGTCAGCCTGGCTCTTAGGCTCAACTGCGATAGAAATCACAGTATCAGGGAATGTCATAGACTCCAATACGATTGGGTGATCCTCATCACAGAGTGTATCACCTGTACGGATATCCTTGAAACCTACACCTGCACCGATATCACCAGCGTCGATAGACTCCATAGGGATTTCCTGCTTAGAGTTCATCTGGAACAGACGGCTGATACGCTCGCGCTTGCCAGAACGTGGGTTGTAAACATAAGAACCAGCAACAACCTTACCTGAGTAAACGCGGAAGAATACCAAGCGGCCCATGAATGGGTCAGTAGCAATCTTAAATGCGAGAGCAGATGTTGGCTCATCCTCAGATGGCTTACGATCCTCTTCCTCCTCAGTATCAGGGTTAGTACCGATGATATTTGGAGTATCCATTGGTGAAGGCAAGAATGCACATACATAGTCGAGCAATGGCTGAACACCCTTGTTCTTGTATGAAGAACCGAGCAACATTGGGCAGCACTCCATAGCACAGCAACCCTTACGGATAGCAGCAAGAAGCTTCTCCTCTGGAATATCCTTACCATCGAGATAAAGTTCCATAACCTCGTCATCGAAGTTAGCAGCGCCCTCAAGGAGCTTATCACGCCACTCAGCAGCCTCGTCAGCCAAGTCTGCAGGGATATCCTCTACATCATACTCAGCACCCATAGTCTCATCGTGCCAAAGAATAGCCTTCATCTTAATGAGGTCAACTACACCCTTGAAGTTCTCCTCTGCACCAATAGGAATCTGAATAGCAATTGGATTAGCGCCCAAGATATCCTTCATCTGCTGAACTGTCTCGAAGAAGTTAGCACCAGAACGGTCCATCTTGTTTACATAACCGATACGAGGTACATTGTACTTGTCAGCCTGGCGCCATACTGTCTCTGACTGTGGCTGTACACCATCAGCTGCAGAATATGTAGCAACAGCACCATCAAGTACACGGAGAGAACGCTCAACCTCAGCAGTGAAGTCAACGTGTCCCGGAGTATCGATCAAGTTGATCTTATAAGACTTACCGAGATAGTTCCAGTTACAAGTTGTAGCTGCAGAAGTGATAGTAATACCACGCTCCTGCTCCTGGGCCATCCAGTCCATTGTAGCAGCACCATCGTGTACCTCACCAATCTTATGAGTCTTACCTGTATAGAACAAAATACGCTCAGAAGTTGTTGTCTTACCAGCATCGATATGCGCCATGATACCGATGTTACGAGTCAAATGTAAATCGCGATTTGCCATTTTTCCTTTTACCTTATTATTATATTAGAATCTGAAGTGAGCGAATGCGCGGTTAGCCTCTGCCATGCGGTGCATATCTTCCTTACGCTTGTAAGCACCACCCTGGTTGTTGAAAGCGTCCATGATCTCAGCAGCGAGCTTGTCTGCCATGCTCTTACCACCACGCTTGCGTGCGAAGAGGATAAGGTTCTTCATAGAGATGCTCTCCTTACGCTCAGGACGGATTTCTGTAGGAACCTGGAATGTGGCACCACCGATACGGCGGCTCTTAACCTCTACCTGGGGAGTGATCTTGTCGAGGGCTGCCTTCCAGATTTCGAGGGCGCTCTTTTCCTGATCCTTCATCTTCTCGCCTACGATGTTGAGGGCGTTGTAGAAGATTTCGTAAGAGATAGACTTCTTGCCGTCGTACATCAGGTGGTTAACGAACTTTGAAACTTTTACGTCGCCGAATACGGGATCGGGAAGGATGACGCGCTTCTTTGGTTTAGCTTTTCTCATTTTGAGTAAAATTGGTTTTAGTAGGGCTGCAATTCAGTTCTTCAACTCCCCGTCGGGAGTTTACTCAACCGCTGCAAACCAAGTGTGAATAAATAAAATGTGTATATGCAGACGCGCCTTGGTGGCGCATGCTGTCATCGTTTTGTTTAGGGGGGCTTGAAACGGCAAATATGCAAATATGGAATGGTGTGTTACACGTTATACGCTTGCAGCGCCAAATCACTGTCAAGCTTCCAACATTTGCACATTCTCACATTTGCACATTTGCACTGTTCAAGATAGTGTAGAAGAATTACTTCTTAGCGGCCTTGGGACGCTTTGCACCGTACTTAGAACGGCGCTGTGTACGGTTGGCAACACCGGCAGTATCGAGTGTACCGCGAACGATGTGGTAACGTACACCAGGGAGGTCCTTAACACGACCACCGCGTACGAGCACGATGCTGTGCTCCTGCAAGTTGTGGCCTTCGCCAGGGATGTAAGAGTTAACTTCCTTAGAGTTAGTCAAGCGCACACGGGCTACCTTACGCATAGCTGAGTTAGGCTTCTTAGGTGTGGTGGTGTACACACGCACGCAAACGCCACGACGCTGGGGGCATGAGTCGAGTGCCGGAGACTTGCTCTTTTCGGCTGCTACGCTTCTGCCCTTTCTTACCAATTGTTGAATAGTAGGCATTTCTTTGTTTTTTTATTGTTATATATTGTTTTATTATTTGCTGTAGTAAGAGGTGTAGGTGTACACTACACCATTCGGGCTGCAAAGGTAGCAACTTTTATCGGAATAACCAACGAAAAGCGTGCCTTTGTCAGCAACTTTTTCGTATTTTCTCAGCAACGGCCCCTCCGTTTGGCGCAGCGTAACTGTTTGCATTGGCTGTACCGGTGCGGAGGGACTGTTGTGTTGTTGTGCCGTTGGGCGGCGTTATTGTTTGTTGCTGATGGGCAGCACGGTTTCGACGGAGCGTATGTGCAAGTCGCGTTGCGGGAAGGGTATCTCAATGTTGTGGGCATTGAGTGTGTTGTAGATGGCCTCTTTTATGCGCCCTGTCATGACAAATTTTTGTTCGACGAGCACCCAGTAGGTTACGAACAGGTTGACACTGTTGTCGCCAAACTCGTCAAATACCACGCTGATGGGCTGCTTGGAGCTGATGATGTCGCGGCCGTCGGCCTGCTTGCCTTGCAGCTGTTTTACTGCGTCAATGAGCATTGTGCGCACCTCGTCTACGTTTACGCCATAAGCCACGCCAACGGGCACTTTCACCATTTCGTAAGAGTGGTTTTTGGTGATGTTCTTAAAGTTCTTGCTAAAGAGCGAACTGTTGAGAAACGCGATTACGCAGCCGTCGGCGGTGACAATTTGTGTGCTTTGGTAGGTGATGCTGTCCACCTTGCCGCGTATGCCGTCACATTCTATAAAGTCGCCCACGCGTACACGTCCGGTCATGAGTGAAATGCCGTAGAAGAAGTTTTCGAGCAAATCCTTCATGGCAAAGCCGACACCTGTGGCCAAACCTGCCGAAATGACTGAGATGGCGGTTGAAGGTATTTTGAGCAAGCGGATAGATATGATGGCGTAGAGTCCCCACACGCAGATGCCGATGATGTTGTTGGCCAGTGTAAAGTTGGGCTTGCCGTTGACCACCACTTTGCTCTTGTGGTATTTGTGGTAGAGTGCCTTGATAAGGTAGTTGAGGTAGCGGAAGATGAAGTATTGCGATGCTACCGCCACAATTTTGGCCAGTGAGAGCTGCACCACGTCGGGCACGTTCAGGAAATTGAACATGAAGATGCTTGCCACGGTGGCGGTGAGGTCGAACACGTTTGCAGCCCACCAGATAGAGAGCAGGATAGACAACACACCCATAACAGGCACCACCGACATGGCTACAAAGTCGTACAGCCAAGTTTGGTTGATGTGCTTTTCGTGCCGCTTGCGTATGGCCTCCAATATGTTGAGGCGTGCCACCTTGTTGTTGGCAATCTCGCCAATGTGTTTGGCCAGATAGCGCTCTTCGTACACGGCCAGCAAGTCGTAGATGCAGGTAACCGTCTGTATGCAAGCCAGCTGGAACATCCACCATATCAATATTTGTACCGATAGCAGCGTGTAGCCGTACCATGCGGCAAAGGTCGATGCCACCATGATGGTGAGCGACACCCAGGTGTAGAATATGTCGCTGCGCGGAATATTGTTGTTGTGCCGTCTGATAACGCTCCATTGCCACAGGGTGAACGCCAGCAGTATGGGCGGGAAAATCAGTTGCACCAAGTTGTTGGGTATGAAGATGATGCGGAAACTGATGACTACGAAAGACATCAGCATAATGGGCGTATAAATGCGGAAACCGCTCTTGATTTGGTCACCTTTGATGCGAATAAGCAGCGATACAAAGATGACACATAGCAGCCATGCGTACTCAATGAGCAGTTTCGACGCCATGAGGAAGAAGTTGTGGTACATAAATGTGCGGCACACCATGATAGATATGGCAAAGATAATCATGGCGGCAGCCAGAATGAGGCACACCTTTTTCTTCATGAACTCTTCGGTGCGGAAACGCTTTGGTACAAGCCAGCGCACCAGCACATTGCTCAATAGCGAGGCTACGAAAATGTAGAACAATACAAAGATGCTCAAGCCCACTACGATAGGTCCGCGCCATTGCGACTCTACGTTGTGCTGCTTGTTCTTGTCCTGCACTTTCTCTACGTCGTACTTTTCGTTGGCATCGGCCTTGGCCATTTGCAGATAACGCGAAAACTGGGCCAAAATCTCAAGGTAGTTGGCATCGCCGTTAATGAAAATGTTGTGCTGGATAGCAGTATAGCGTTGCAAGGCATAGTCGTTGAGTTTGCCCAGCTTGCCCGCTGTCATTTTGTAGTGCTGGTTGTCCTGTACCACGCTCTGCTTCATGCGGTCGAGGTTGTCGCGCAGGGCGGTGGCGTACTTCAGACACGAGTCGCGGTCGGCCTGTCCTTGCTTGCTGAGCATGAAGGGCTGCATAGCACCGTTGGGGGCGGGCTTGCCGCCAATAGGCCCCACCAGCAGCGGCGTGGGCTGTTTGCCTTTGACGGGCACTTGCGGGTGCGCGTTGTTGCCGGCCACGGCGGGCGGAATGGTCTGGAGCGAACTGATAAGCGCGTTGTAACGGTTCAGTTCCGTGTTGATGCGGTCCAAAATCTTTTGGTACGGCATGCTGCGCTTGTTAAACTCGTGGTAGAGCGATGTGGCCTCGTGGCAGGCATACGTCATGTCAAACGTAAAGTCCTGTTTCTGCGAGTACAGCATCAGCCCTATTTGGTCGCTGCGCTGCATGAGCGATATCATCTGCTTGTGCTGCATCTGCGCTATCACATTGTAGCGTGCGATGTTCTGTTTCTGTTCGTTATATGTGTTGGCCAGTTCGGCTCGCAGCACAGCCAGTGTGGCGGCCAAGTCCTTTTCCTTCAGCACAGCGTGCGATGCCAGGGGCAGGCAGCAAGCTATTGCCAGCAACCACACCTTGAGCATGACGTCAAGTCGTTTGCGTAATATGTTCATGTACAAATAGTTTGTTGTAGTCTTTGGCGGGGGGCGGGTTGACAAGTTGACGGGTAAGTATGTCGTCCTGTATATCCCTTATATTATAAGGTGGCAAGATAAGTAACGTAAAGCCTGTCTGCCCGTTCACTAATCTTGCCACCCGATGTGGGCGTCAGTCCTTGTAAATAGCCTCCTTTATGCCCTTTGTGTTGACAGCGTCCTTGGTCAGTTCGGGCACATTGTAGCTCTTTGGCAGCAATATGTTCTGCACAGGGTTGAGCTGCGGCAGCAAAAAGGCCTTGTGTCCCTGACCGTTGCGGTCGAAATAAGCAATGTAGGGACGGGTGTACGACCCGTCGTCACGACGCGAGGCCACCACTATCCAGCGTCCGTTAGAGCTCCATGTGTGGTAGCTGTCAGCGTCCTTGCTGTTGGTGGCGGTGAGCGGGTATACCTTGCCCGTTTGCAAGTCTTTCACGTACAGGTCGGCAGCCTTGTGCCAGATGTGAAACTGTCCGTAGTCAGCCAACGTAAACAGCAAATAGCGTCCGTCAGGACTCACGCGTGTTACGGCGGCACTCTTACCCATGGCGGCGCAATCCACCTCCACCTGTGGTGTGCCAAATTGGCGGGTGGCTGGGTCGAAAGTCATGCTCATCACGTTGTAGCGCACGTCCTTATATATGTGTGTGATAATTTCGCGTCGCACACTGTCGTTTTTGCCGGCAAACGCCTCAACGTGTGCCGACGTATAGTAAAGTTTGCGTCCGTCGGGCGCCCAGCACGGAAAGGTTTCCATGTCAGCGTCCGTCTTCAGAATGTTCGACACCTCTCCCTTGTCCACATCGTAAAACACGAGGTCCGAGCCATAGTCCACCACCTCAATCTTTTGGTGGTTGCGTATGTGGAAAGCCTGTCCCGTCTGGTTTGACGAGAACACCACCCAGTTCTGCGTAGGGTGCCAGGTGGGGTAGGTGGCGCCGGCCAGTATGGAGTCGCTCTTGATGGTGCGTTTCTCCACCTTGCCATTCTCAATAAACACGGTGCCGCCATGCTTGGCGCGTACATGGAACAGCATGCGCTTCGTGCTGTAATTTTGGTAGTTATGACAGTTTACGCAATGGTTGTCTTTGTCGTCGTATTTGTCATTGTTTTCGTAGATAGTTTGCACGTCAAAGCCCTGCAAGTCGCGCTGATACAATCCCATTTGGCGGTACAACTCATACGACGGCTCAATCAGTCGGTACGACAGGTAACGGTCAATGTCCTCCTGTGCCACACTGATTTTGTACGACGGAAACTTTACCCATTCGCCCTCGCGCTTGGCGTAGAGTGTCACGTCAAGGTCCTTTCCGCGGGCAGCGTTGAGCATCTGTTTCCATTCGAGCGAGTCGAATTGCAACACACCGTCCTTGCCGGCAGCGGCCAGCACCTGGTGTCCTGCACCCTCGATGCAGCCCACATATTCGTCGCCTGCCGACTTTACCTGCACATTAAGCGGCGCAATGTTGGGCGGCACCACAATGTCGCGGTAGTCGGGGTATATTTTAGCGGTTTCGTTCACGCTTGTGGCCTCCGTTGGCACCACAGCCGTCGGTTTGCAAGCATTGAACATGACCATGCAGCCCATCACAAGGCCAGTGGCCACACATTTATATATATGGTGTATATTCATTGTGTTCTATTGAAAGCATGCCAAGTGACACATCAGTTCACCTGCGATTGGTTCTGTTTAGGTTTGACCACCTGGTCGGGGTCGTTATTCTCGGTGTAGTAATAATACACATACGTGCCCAGCCAGCGCTCACGTAGCTCGTGACGCAGCTTCAAGCGGTTCTTCTTGCCCATGTAGGGCTTGGCGTCCATATAGAACGAGCTGATTTCGCCGGGCACAAACTGTCCCACTTGCGGGAACTGTTGCAGCAAACCATGGTTCTTGACATTCAGTATGGCCAGAGCCTGTTGCATGGCACTGGGGAATGAAGCCCCCTTCTGCGCCAAAATTTGTGCACGTGCCAGGAACGATTGCAAATCCTTGCTGTAAAGGCAGGCCGCTGCCGATGTAATGAGTGTGGCATCGGTGCCCGAGTTCAGTCCTATGTTGTAGCCAAGGAACAAGGGCTGTTGGTAGTTCTGCTCAAAACGTTCTTCTCTCGGGTCGAGCGACAGCACATGTTGCAGTTCGGCATCGTCCTTCACCAAGGCCGGGTTGTCAAGCATGGCCCAGTATTTTTCAACAAAAGCCCCCTCAAGTGGCATTTGGTCAATCAAGGTGAGGTATTTGCGGCAAAGTGCCTTCTCGCCCATCAGCAGAGCGCACACCGCCATGCGCTTGTAGTAAAACAGGCGCGGTCCGCCCATCACAACCTTGTCCATGGCGCAGCGGTAACCTGCATTGAGCAGACCTGCGTGGTAGTTGCAGTCCGACTCAAACAAGCCATACTCCTCGTTGCCGTCAAGGCTGTCAAGCTTAAGTTTCGGAAAATCGTAGGGAATGTCGTATTGCCCCTCAAGCAGTTGGTCGCTCTCCTCAAGTGCCGCAGCATAGTAGGCAGCCACCGCCCGTGTGGGTTGTTTGGCCGAGCGTCCGGCGGCAATCATTCCGTCCCAGTCGGCGTCCCATTGCATCAGCTGCATTTTAGCCGTCAGCAGCGTGTTCTGCCCGGCAGTACGTGCCACAGCGGTAGCTCCGGCACAGAGCACCAATGCTGCCAGCATGCCCCACGCTTGCACCCGTGCGGGCAATTCGGCTTTAGTCTGTTTGCGTGTAATCAGCCAGCTCACAAGAGCCAGCACAGCCACAACGGCCAGCACAGCAAGGGCTATTATGATGAACAGCGACGGCTCGTTCTTGTAGTACAGGTTAACCCCGCGCCACATAATCCAGCCCAGTTGGGCCACGGGCAGCACAAAACCTATGCCGTCCCACTGGCGTGGCAAGCGCATGGCACGGTCGGCCAGCCAAGCCGTCAGCGTGTACACTGCAGCCATGCAGAGCGCACCGCTCCACATCCATTTGTAGACGAGCAAGGCCCAGCGCCCCACCCAATAAATGCCGCCCATGGGCAAGCGCAGCAAGCCGTGCATGGTGTCGGCTGAGGCTGATATGTAACTCTCTTGTTCAGCTCGGGCCAGCACATCGCCGTAGCCCCATGTTAAAAACAAAAAAAGTGCTGCAAATCCCACAATGTATGTAGCCCACCGCGCCACACAAGGTTTTAAGGCTCCAAAGCGTTTCGAAGCCTTTTGTGGTGCAGCGGTTGTGCTTTGGGGTGCAGCAGACTGCCTATTACGTATTTTATTCACAGTGTTACAGTATTAAAAATTAGTGCAAAGATACTGCAACGAAAGAGAAAAGCACTATCTTTGCAGCGAAAATATAACAGGAAATCCCCAAATGTTTGAAAATCTAAGCGAAAGACTCGAGCGGTCTTTCAAAATATTGAAAGGCGAAGGCCAGATAACTGAGATAAATGTGGCCGAAACCTTGAAAGATGTGCGTCGCGCTTTGCTCGATGCCGACGTCAACTATAAGGTAGCCAAGTCGTTCACCGATACGGTCAAGCAAAAGGCTTTGGGACAGAACGTGCTCACGAGTGTCAAGCCTGGTCAGCTCATGGTCAAAATCGTACACGACGAACTGGCAGCGCTTATGGGCGGAAAGGCTTGCGAACTCAAGCTTAACGGCCGTCCGTCGGTTATACTGATGGCCGGTTTGAACGGTGCTGGTAAGACCACCTTGTCGGGCAAACTTGCCCTCTACCTCAAGTCGAAAAAGAACCGCAACCCCCTGCTCGTGGCCTGCGACGTTTACCGTCCGGCCGCCGTTGAGCAGCTGCGTGTGTTGGCCGAGCAGATTGAGGTGCCCATCTACATGGACCTCAACGAGAAAGACCCCGTCAAGATTGCACGCGATGGTGTGCAGGAGGCCAAAGCCAAAGGTTACGACACCGTGATAGTCGATACTGCCGGTCGTTTGGCTGTAGACGAAGAACTCATGAACGAGATTGCCGCCATCAAGCAGGCCATCACCCCCGATGACACCCTCTTTGTTGTAGATGCCATGACGGGTCAGGACGCTGTCAACACGGCCAAGGAGTTTAATGACCGACTCGACTACGAGGGCGTGGTGCTCACCAAGCTCGACGGCGATACCCGCGGTGGTGCAGCCTTGTCAATCCGCACCGTGGTTGACAAGCCCATCATGTTTGTGGGTATGGGCGAAAAGATGGAGGCACTCGACGTGTTCCACCCCGAGCGTATGGCCGACCGCATACTCGGCATGGGTGACATCGTCAGCTTGGTTGAACGTGCGCAGGAGCAGTTCGACGAGAAAGAGGCACTCAAGCTGCAACGCAAAATTCAGAAGAACCAGTTCGACTTTAACGACTTCCTTGCCCAAATTCAGCAAATCAAGAAGATGGGTAACCTCAAGGACCTCGCATCAATGATACCAGGTGTGGGCAAGGCATTGAAGGACGTTGAAATTGACGATAATGCCTTTAAGGGTATCGAAGCCATCATTCTGTCGATGACGCCCAAGGAGCGCCAACACCCCGAGGTGCTCAACCAAAGTCGCAAAAACCGTATTGCCAAGGGTTCCGGCACAACCATTCAGGAGGTTAACCGCCTTGTCAAGCAGTTCGACCAAACTCGCAAGATGATGAAAATGGTCACTGGTTCAAAAATGGGCCGCATGATGGCTCACATGCCCAAAATGCCCGGCATGCCGGGAATGCCACGTTAATGAATTGACCGGTTAATGGGTTAACGGGTTGACCTGTTGACGGGTTAACGAGTAGAGACGGGTTAACGGGTTAACAAGTTATTTTGCTCATTAAGGCTCTGTTGTCGACAAGCCGAATGTAGAAGCATGCTTACTTGTCAACCCGTTAGCCCGTCAACCCATTAACCAATTTTCTGCTTCGCCCCGCTAACTAAACACTTGTAATCAAACATATTAACTCAAGTTTCGGATTTAACTTGAACGGGCTGAAGGCCCAATGAATTCCATAGCCCAAGGCAGCACCTTGGGTTAACCACAAGCGGAAACGTGACGCCCTGTAAGGGCAAAAGTATGATGAAGTGTTTCTACTTCTGCCCTTACAGGGCGTCACAACCTTGCTCAATTTCACCCAGGGCGTTGCCCTGGGCTAAGTAAATACTTGGGCTTTCAGCCCGCCCTTGTTAAATCCGAAAATTGAACACATTAAAAATACTATGACACCACAAATTATTGACGGAAAGGCCACAGCGGCAACCATCAGGGCAGAGATTGCCGAAGAGGTAAAGCGCATTGTGGCAAATGGCGGCAAGCGTCCGCATCTGGCCGCAGTGCTTGTTGGGCACGATGGCGGCAGCGAAACTTATGTAAAGAACAAAGTGCTGGCCTGTGAAGCCTGTGGTTTCCAGTCGTCACTCATTCGCTACGAGGACGATGTGACGGAGGCAGAACTACTGGCCTGTGTAGACCGGCTCAACCAGGACCCAACGGTTGACGGTTTCATTGTGCAGTTGCCCTTGCCCGCCCACATCGATGCGCAAAAGGTAACAGAACGTATCGACCCGCGCAAGGACGTTGATGGTTTCACCCCCGTCAATGTGGGGCGCATGGTCATAGGTTTGCCATGCTATGTGCCGGCCACGCCCAAGGGCATCATCGAATTGTTGCGACGCTACCACATCGAAACGAGCGGCAAGCGTTGTGTGGTGCTCGGACGCTCAAACATTGTGGGCAAACCCATGGCCATGCTCATGATGCAGAAGGCTTATGGCGATGCCACAGTAACTGTGTGTCACAGCCACAGTGCCACGCTGAAGGAGGAGTGCCGCCAGGCCGACATCATAGTAGCAGCCATAGGCCGCCCGGGCTTTGTCACGGCCGACATGGTCAAGCCTGGTGCTGTCGTTATTGACGTGGGCACCACCCGTGTGCCCGATGCCACACGTCCCAAGGGCTTCCGCTTGAGTGGTGACGTCGACTTTGAGCACGTGGCCCCCTTGTGCTCAGCCATCACCCCCGTGCCGGGTGGGGTAGGTCCTATGACCATCTGCATGCTCATGCTCAACACCCTGCATTGTCGCCACCCCAAACTACTTACACAAAGAACCTGTCATTCTTGCGGCGAAAAACAAAAAACATG
>ERZ1031933.444-NODE-444-length-12178-cov-7.425472_pt1 | contig 12178 bp, 12 predicted proteins | sample MGYA00517880_ERZ1031933 | MGnify/ENA primary metagenome ERZ1031933 (study PRJEB33719, sample SAMN04261283) | wastewater metagenome | biome: rural village; feature: human; material: feces | host: Homo sapiens | place: El Salvador | collected 2014-01-14 ... | reverse complement strand
ATTTCTCAAAACATTCAAGACTTCAAGCAGGTGTTTGAAAAAGAGAGTAGAATCATATTCTCTGCTAGATTTGGAGATGGTAAGTCTTACTTTCTTAATGAGTTCATAAATAGCTATGATGAAAAGAAGAATGATTACTATTTCATCACTCTCCATCCTGTAAACTACGTGGTTGAGGAGAATCGGGATGTCATTGAGTATATCAAGCGTGACATTCTGTTTCAACTCATAAAGGATGATCGAGTCTATGACTTTAAGGAAGGATATGATAAGATATTAGATGCGGTATGCAACAAAGAATCTTGGTTAAAGTTGGGCGACTTTATTGCTTCAATCATTCCCATAGAAGGATTGAAAGATGGGTATGAGGCTTTGAAAGGTCTTGCTTCTACCATTCATGAGAAATATAAAAGTCAAGATGTTCTTCATGTAGTAGATGACTACCTCAATGGATTCTATGGAAAGATGGGCAGTATCAGCGAATGTGATGCTTTTACTTGTCTTATCCAGAAGTCTTTAGAGCAGATGATGGCTAAGTCTGTTTTGATTATTGAAGATTTGGACAGAATAGATCCTGCTCATCTGTTCCGCATCATGAATGTCTTGTCCTCTCAGGTAGATAATCCCTATTATTCGGAGGTTCCTCATGGTAACAAGTTCGGCTTTGATAAGATAATCCTTGTGATGGATTATGAGATAGCCCGTCATCTCTTCCACCATTTCTATGGTAGAGAGGCGAACTATGAAGGGTATATGAATAAGTTTCTGAATACACTGCCTTTTCGCTATTCTATAAAAGAAGAGGCGCATAGGCAAGTTGAAGCTAAACTTTTGGATATATGTAAAACAGATGAGGTTTTGGGAGTAGTTCAGCAGTTGTCTAGCAACAAGGAAGATAGTTTTTCTGTCCCATCGGCAATTATGCAGATGTCAGTTAGAAAATGTAAGGAGTTTCTTGATATGGATGTTTGTAGTCTGATTAGAAATACTTGGATTAAGGGGGAATATGACATACCTACACAAACTGTATGGACTAAAATACTTGCATGCTACCGTTTCTTGTTTCCTGATAGATCTTTAGATTCAATACAAGAAATGATGTTGTATGGATTCTCTGATTTACAATTAGCAGAACTTTATGCCCCATATAATTATGCCTTGAAAGGTGAAAGTGAATTTTATATGGAGTATGAAAATGACATGTATAATTTTTGCTATATCAAGGGGAAAAATCTTGTGCGAAGGGGTAGGGTGTTGTCTTGGCAAAGTGATAAAATCCTTGATTTGGCAGAGATAAGGAAAGAACTGCAAAAGCTGAATCATGATATTCGGAATTTGTTGCTTGGGTAAAAGGAGTTATGTGAAGAACATCGTTATTTAGGTGAGCAATTATTAAAGAGTTGACGAATGAGGTTCGTTTGTCGCGTCTTTAACAGCAAATATACAATGATGAGAACAAGGCGGTAAGTGCCACCCATTCTCAAAAGTTGGATGTTGTGCTTCAGCAATTGCAAGAAGCCAAACAGGAGCTTACCGATACAAAGCGAAAGCTAGAAAATACAGAATCCCTGTTGGCAGATGCCAACGAGAAAAACCGACAGTTGGAAGCTGAGCGCAAGAAGAATGCCAAGGAGCGTAAGGACTTGGTGAATGAAATAGCTCTCCTTCGCTCTGATCTTTACAGTGGAACAAAGAGCCAGCAGTCTGGTCGTTCGGCGGAAGAGGTAGGAGTCAATAATGTAATCACCCTGAAAGGTGTGACGATAGGAGATAAATGCGTGATTGGTGCTGGGTGTTTAGTTTATAAGCATGTGGCAGCAGGGAGCATGAAGATAAATAAGCAAGAGCTTGTTATAAAATAAAATTAGAAAAGTATTATGGACAATTTAAAAATTAAAAATTACCGATGTTTTGACGATACTGGTACTGTGGATATAAAACCAATTACGGTTTTGGTAGGTGCAAACAGCAGTGGAAAAAGTTCTTTCTTGAAATTCTTTGGCTTAATTAAGCAAAGTGTTTCAGAATTTGTAAGAGGTTTCTTTCTTTGGTCTGGACCATTGATTGACTTTAAAGATTTTGATAATGTAGTCAAGGATAATGAAAAATCAATAGAAGTGGACTTTAATATCAAGGAATTGCCTATCTATACTGATTTCAAATTGTTCAAGACCAAAGTTCAAGACGTTCATATTCATCTTGAAATAGGCAAAGATGAAAAGAATAGAGAATATGATATTCTTCAGCGTTTGGAGATCACATTTGCAGATAATTGCTTTGAATTGAATTTCAACCTAGATAGGTCTGCATATATAGTCATCAATACGATTAATTCTCTTAAGATTGGTGATGAAATAAAATGGGGCTTGACAAACTCTTTGTTTCCAAAAATTGCTTTTGTTTCAAACAAAGATGATTTTGATGATGAGCGTTCCTATAAGGTGTATAAAAGAATGCATGATATTATGATGCAGGTCATTGATAAAGAAAAAGGGCATTTCTTTTGGACTCCTCGTCACAGATATAGCTTTGATAAATCTTCATTGAAAAAATATGTGAAGAGAATGAGTAATGATAAATTGAGTAAAGATGATGTTGAAAAAGTATCTGATATGATGATGTATTGCTCTATCAATACATTTTTGGATTCTTTGAATTTCTATATGCTTCATTTTTCAAAGAAACTGACTTATGTAATGCCTTTGCGTGCCATAGTGCAACGTTATTATAGATATAATAATTATGCTGTAGATAGTATTGATGCAGATGGAGGTAACTTACCAATGTTTTTTAATGGCTTGACAGATGAAGCTTTTGAAGACTTTAATAAGCGTTGGCTCCTTCCTATTTTTAGCTTTGAGTTGGAATTACAGCCGTCTGGAGGTGGGCATGTAGAACTTCTTGTGAAAGAAAAGGATAAGCCAAAGAGAAATCTTATTGATGTGGGATTTGGTTATACTCAAATACTCCCAATTCTGACCATTATTTGGAAATCCATTATGGTGGATTGTGTAAATACTGATGAGACTGACGATTTTTGTAAAACCCATCTCATTGCTATAGAACAACCAGAATTGCATCTTCATCCTCGTTTTCAAGGTATGCTTGTGGATATGTTGGATAGAGTAGTTAAAATATGTCATGAAGAGAATAAAGATGTCCGCATTATTATAGAAACACATAGTGAAGTGATTATCAATAGGCTTGGCGTAAAGGTTATGGATGAAAGATCTTATATCAACTCTAAAGATGTTAATGTCTTACTGTTTAATGCCAAAGCGGAAGGATTTGATACAGATGTGGTTTCATCAACTTATGATAACGAAGGGTATTTAATTAATTGGCCATTTGGCTTTTTCTCAGACAATGTTTATTGAAATAAATGAAGATATAATTAAGGATGCTATTGAAAAGAAGGACTTACCTGCCAATACTACTAAAGATCTTCTTATTCAGATGGCTTTGTGTGCAAAACAAGGGAAGCATATAGTTTCTGTGCCATGTTTTTTGAAAAGCAAAGCATATTGCAAAAGTATATCAGAGTTGATTGGAAAAAGTTATTTTTCAGCATTGGATTATTATAACCGTAAAAGGAGCGAATATGGTCAAATTTTGAGTTATTTATCTGTCAGAGGTTTTATTACTTATGAGGATAAGTCAGATTTACCTAATAATTTCATAAGAATTATTCCTAATAAACATTCGAATTTTGAGCCTTGGGTTGAAGCGCATGTGCTAACGGAAAACTTGATGGATTCTTCTTTTTATATTTATCTGGCATATTATTATTTTAATGTGGAAATACTTGGTGGACGAAAACGTCGCTTTGATTTCTGCTATAAATTTTATCCTTTAATGGGTGGTGGAGTGACAATAGAAAAAGTACTTCATGGGGAAATCAAAAGAGAGCAACATTTTTGTTTGGCATTAGCTGATAGTGACAAAAAGTGGGATGGTGACACAAACGTTGGTGATACAGCGCAAAAAATGTTAGATTTGATGAAAAAAGAAAATCCATTCAATTGCAAACTTTATGTCATGAGTAAAGTTCGTGAAATAGAAAACTTGATACCAAGAAAATTTGTTGAAAAATTTGGTGATAAGACAGGATTTATTGATATTTTTAATTACAATCCATCTTTTTATGACATGAAAATAGGTTTGTCTTTAACCGAACTTTTTCATAATAAAGTATGCAAGTATTGGAAAGATATGTTTAATGACCCTGCTCTTTTTATTGAGAGGAATAATATTAGACAACGAAGTCAAAGTAAAAAGGATTATGACAAAGCAGTTAAAGGTATGGAACCTTTAAAGAAAGGATTCGGAAGCAGTCTTTTATCCTTAGTTGTTGGAGATATCGATTATGAAAAAGACTTGAAAAAATATAATCCTAAAATGCAGGACGGTTTATATCACGTTATTCCAAGTGAATTAACAGTAGAACAGCGAGAAGAATGGAAAAACATAGGGAGAGAGATATTTAGTTGGACTTGTTGTTTGAAAGCTAAAATTTAGCTTTTGAATATTTCTTTTATATCATAAAGTTGTTGCTATGAAGTATGTAAAGATTGGTAAATGTATTTGGTGTGGAAAGGAAATGCCAGAAGTACGTTTTACGGCTGCTCCCCATATAGTACCACATAATTTAGGCAGTGATGATATTGGCTTTGACGTTTGTAATGGCTGTAATCATTATTTTGGAAAGGCTTCAAAAGGAATTCCAAGTTGTGATTTGGCATTTAAAGAAATATTCAATGCCTTTTGGATATTTGGTCATCAATTGGATGCGACAACTTATAAAAAGTTCAGCTCGGTATTCTTTAGCTATTATCACTCAAAGCATACAATTCGGATTCGCAACACATTCAATTCCCATGTTATAACAAGGCAATTCAAAAGATCTCTCTATGAAGTGTTCTTGCAAAAATACCATCAAGTAACAGGAAATGGTAACCATCCAATGTTTGAAATGGTTCGCCAATTTGCTCGCTTTAATATTGGTAATCCGCATGTATTTTATGTTTTCAATAATATCATATTGTGCCCTTGTGAAGAGCAACGACTTGAACTTCCCATGAACGAGAATGTTATCGATGAGATGATGAAATCTGGATTATATCGCTTTTGGATGGGCAATCAGCTTTTTTATATAGAGGTTTTACCTATTGCTTTTCAGGTAAATGGGTATAGCTTTTTACGAGAAGAAGCGAAAACGATGTTACTGCCAGCACGTGGAAACGAAAGGATTTTTGAATTCACTGATGTAATGCAGTTGGATATCTTTATGTTGAGATTTAATGAATGATTTTTATGAAAATTGTGTATTTTGTTTTGGATAAAGCTTTATCATCTTATTATAGTGCAATGGAAGAACAAATATCTATTATCATCCCCATAATTGTGGCGTTGCTTACAGGTGGTTTTATTATATTATTTTTGGAAAACCAGCATATTGGAGCTAATGTAATCGAAAGGTATCATTTTGTCATGCAACCTTTTATGCATAGGTTGAGTAACTATTTTAAGTTTTTATCTTCAGCTAAAGTTTATTTTTCAATAAAAAAGGGAACAAAAAAAGATGAAGCAGAATATGTCTTTGCCTTTAAGGATTTAATGGATAAACTTAGTCATTTAGCTCATCCATGTATAATGTCGGGGCAAGATTATCCTGTTTCTAAGTTTTCTGCTATACAATTAGATGGTATATGTGATGATATAAATAATGTTTGGTATTATTGGGATAGAAAACATAATTATATCATAGATTACTGTTCGTATGATACGAGGAAGGCAGAACAATTTTGTACACTGGGTAAGGAATGCCTTAAGGAAGTGTTTCCTCTGAAGTATAATGAGCAAGCGTTTTCCTTGAACCTTATTAGTGATGTCTCTGGGACCTTCTTCACTGAAATATATCAGCCGATACAACATGTTCCTTATGAATATGAATATTGGTGCAGGCAAGAGAAGATTTTTCAAGCAACGACATTTTGCACAATAGGATTGTGTCTGGTGACATTGACGATAATTCTGTTGCTAAGGTATTTTATACCATTATGTGTAATCAATCTTCTTACGTTACTAAGTATTATATCACTTGTTTACAGTCTATATAAGTTTGCGAAACTAGAGAATTTATCAAGAAAACTGTTCAGATAAAATGTATGTTTATGACATTGATGGAATATTTTTGGAGAGCATCACAACAAATTGTGATGCTGACTCCTAATGAACCAGCAGAGAAAGCAGACATAGAAGGATGGGGAAGTGGTTTTTTCTTGCAATATAGAAAGCGTACTTTCTTTGTTACTTGCGACCACAATCTTCATATGCTTGATGATTATGCAAATGGAGAAAGAACTGGATTGGACTTTGGCGTTGCTGTAATAACAAACACAACAAATCCAAACAATCCTCTTTCAATGGGTTTAGTTACTATATCTGGATTCTATTATTTTGAATCATTAGATATACGATTACCAGAAATCGAAGACTTGAAAGATGTTGCTTTCGCAGAGATTAAAGCGCCTTTTCCTTTGCCTATATTGACAAATAGAATTGTCGGGATGGATGGGGGAGTTATAGTAGAAGAAGGGCTTGAAAAGATAATTATATTAGAAGAATCCTTAGCAGAACCAGCTGAAAGAAAAGATTATGTGATGACTGGTTGTATACGAAATAAAATAGTAGATGGTATAAGGATGGATAGACAAACAACTTTCAGAAATGGTATTCGCTATAAAAAAGATAAGACAAATTTAAATTCTCAACTCGTATTTGAAAATCCGACAACTATCATTTATGATGATTGGAAAGGTTTAAGTGGTTCTCCGTTTTTTGACGAAAATGGATGTTTGATAGGTATGGTCAATGAAGTTGTTGATGATGGATTTGATATATATGTAACTCCAATCAAAGCCATTACTAAACTCTTAGATTATGCTATAATGGTTGAGAATAATCAAAAGTAAGGATAAGTGTATGAAGATATTACATATAGGCCAAATGATAGGAGGATTGGATATTTATATCCGAAACTCTATTATATATAATAAGGTGGAAGATAATGAGTATGTCATTGTCTGTGGCAAGGATGATAAGCATCAGCCTGTTATCAGAAATGGTGTAGAGGTGAAGGAATATCCTATATCATTGTTCCGCTCACTTAATCCTTTGAACGATCTGAAGGCTTTGCTGGAAGCTGTCAAGATTATAAGGAAGGAGAAGCCGGATGTGATTCATTGCCATAGTGCAAAAGGTGGCATCATTGGAAGAACTGCGGGATGGATTACAGGTGTGAAGACATTTTATACGCCTCATGCTTTTTCTTATCTCTGTACTCCTTCGAAGTTGAAACGATGGGTGTTTATGACTATAGAACGATTGACTCGTTTCAAGACATACGTATTGGCTTGTTCGGAGTCCGAACAGGAAATGGCAATCAAGGAGGTTGGCTATTCTGAAGAGCATGCATTGGTTTGGCACAATGCCGTGCCAGATTCATCTCTTGAAAGGGGAAAAATAGTTGATATATCTGAGCCTTATGCTTGCTATATCGGGCGACCATGCTACCAGAAGAATCCGTTGTTTTTGCTTGATGTCATCAAGAAGGTAAAGGATAGAGGATACAATCTCAAATTTATCTTGCTTGGTGTTGGCTATCATTCTCCAGAATTAGATGCAATGAAAGCCAAAATGCATGAGTTAGGATTGGAAGATTCCATTCGTCTGGAACCTTGGATAAATCATGCAGACTGCCAAGAGTTTGTGCGTAAGTCGCTGTTCTATATATCTACAGCTCTTTATGAAGGTTTGCCTTTGGCTATCATTGAAGCTATGGCGAATGGTAAGGCGATTATATCCAGTGATGTAGTTGGAAATAAGGATTGCGTAAGAAATGGGGAGAATGGTTATCTCTTGCCTTTGGATGCAGATGCCTATGCTAATAAGATTATCCAACTCGTAAATGACAAAGAATTAAGAACTTCTATGGAGAAGAAATCCAGAGCTTTGTTCCTGGAAGAATTCTTCATAGAAAATAGAATTAAATACTTACAAAATCAATATAATATGGTTATTAATCATAGAATATGAGGGGGCAAATCTTTACCTCCTCAAGAAAGTTGATACATTAGATACTATATCTATCGATTATACAACTCTTCATCATGAAGAAAGGAGGGTGGCAGCATGAAAAAGAAGATACTTATGGTCTGTTAGGCCTTTGGTGGTGGTGTATTCGCCTATGTGGCGCAGTTGTGTAATGATATGTTTCTAGAATTTGATGTTTATTTGGCATATTCACTTCGTCCACAAACTCCTAAAAACTATAAAGAAGTATTAGATGAACGTGTTCATCTAATACAGGTAAAGAGTTTCGGAGGAAGTATTTTTAATGTTTACAAAGACATCAAGGTAGTGAATGAACTCCGTGCAATAGCGAAAGATATTGGGCCTGATTTGATTCATCTTCATTCCTCAATTGCTGGTGGCTTGGGTCGTTTAGCTTTTAATGGCAAGGATATTCCTGTCGTTTATACTCCTCACGGATATGCTCACATTTTGATGGGAAAGGGTGGCTTGAAGTTGAAAGGTTATGAAATTATGGAAAAGGTTCTTGGAAAGCGACCTTGCATAACCTTAACTTGCTGCAAGAGCGAGGATGATGTAGCTAAAACTCTTACTAAACGTACTGCTTATGTAGAGACTGGTGTCAATTTGAAGGATTTATCAGAAAGTCTAGATGGTTTAAAGCCTATCAAGAATGATAAATTTACTGTTTATACATTGGGTAGAACCTGTGTACAGAAACAACCTGAGTTGTTTAATCGTATTGCTGAATTAGTACCAGAGGCTCGATTTGTCTGGATAGGAGGTGGTGAGTTAGATCATCTTCTTTCTGCTCCTAATTTGGAACTTACAGGTTGGAAACCTCGTAAGGAGGCTTTGGCCATGGGAAAAGGCGCCGATGTTTTCATTCTCTGTTCTCTTGGAGAAGCTATAGCTATGAGTTTGATAGAAAACATGTTTATGGGTAAGCTGATTCTCGTAAGCAATGTGATGGGTAACAAAAGTGTCATCAATAATGGCGTGAATGGTTTTGTTTGTGATAAAGCAGAAGATTATGCCGTTCGAATTAAAGAAGCGATGAAACAATTCCCTCAGAACTTGTGCGACCAAGCAGTAGCAGATGTTCATAACATCTATAATACAGATGCGATGGCTAAGAAATATGTGAATTTTTATAATGATGCAATTAATGGAAAATACGAATAAAATGAAACAATATGATTATTTGATAGTAGGCTCTGGCTTGTTTGGAGCTACCTTTGCTTATCTTGCTAAAAAACAAGGTAAGAAGTGCTTGGTGATTGACAAGCGTTCTCATTTAGGTGGTAACATCTATTGCGAGAATATCGAAGGTATCAACGTGCATAAGTATGGTGCACATATCTTCCATACCTCTAACAAAAAGGTGTGGAACTTTGTGAACTCTATTGTGGAGTTCAATCGTTATACCAATTCACCTGTAGCAAACTATAAGGGTAAGCTTTATAATCTGCCTTTTAATATGAACACCTTCTATCAGATGTGGGGGGTAACAACGCCAGAGGAAGCGCAGGCTAAGATTGATGAGCAGAAGGCTTCTTTCAGTGATGAGTTAAGAGTGAAGAATGAAGAATTGGGTTTGCCAAATGAGCCTCATAACCTGGAGGAACAGGCGATGCTGCTTGTTGGCAAGGATATTTATGAGAAACTCATTAAGGGCTATACTGAGAAGCAGTGGGGCAGAATGTGTACTGATCTTCCTGCTTTTATTATCAAGCGTTTGCCTGTTCGCCTTATCTTCGATAACAACTACTTCAATGATAAGTACCAGGGTATTCCTGTGGGTGGATATAATAAGTTGATTGATGGTTTGCTTGAAGGTGTTGAGACCAAAACAAATGTAGATTTCTTTGAGAATCGCCCTTATTGGGAAGGTGTTGCCGACAAGATTGTTTTCACAGGTAAGATAGATGAATTCTATGATTATCAGTTTGGCAAGCTCAACTATCGAACCGTTCGATTCGAGACAGAGGTTATAGACAAACCTAACTATCAAGGTAATGCGGTAGTGAACTATACTGAGCGTGAGATTCCTTATACTCGTGTTATAGAGCATAAGCATTTTGAGATGTTTGGCCAAGAGGTATATGAAACTCCAAAGACTGTTATCTCAAAAGAGTTTTCTACTGAATGGAAAGATGGTATGGAACCATATTATCCAGTGAATGATGAAGCGAACTCTTCTTTATACGCCAAGTATAAGGCTTTGGCTGATAAAGAAGCTAATGTTATCTTTGGTGGTAGATTGGCAGAATATAAGTACTATGACATGGCTCCTACTGTAGAGAGAGCGATGGAATGGTGGAAGTAAAAGTGTGTATTTGTTTAAAGTTTCTTTTCTTTAGATCAGAAATTCATAAACTGTAATCAAATGAACGTAATAAAGACTGGTTTTGAAGGAGTGCTCATCATTGAGCCTCGCCTGTTTAGAGATGCTTGTGGCTATTTCTTCGAGAGGTTCAGCGAGCGTTAGTTTGAAGAAAAGGACTGATGGTGGTATCTCGATACAGGATGATTCTCTCGGTATCGATTGGCGCATTCCTACGGAACACGCTAATCTTTCGGAAAAGGATACGAAACATGAGGTGCTGAAGGACTTTGAAAGTCCTTTTGAATACTAAAAGAAAGGGGCTTTTCTAAAAATATTGAAGTGATTTTTTTCGAATCCCTCCGTCTCCCTTTAGCCAAAGGGAGCTCCTCCTCTAACCAAGCCTTCCTCCTCAGAAGGAAGGATGTAACCGCCCTCCGGTGCTCAGAACCGCTTCGCTTTATGGTTGGCGGGGCATCAAAGCCCTGCGCCATGTTGTGCGGGATGGGACCGCCTGGTGAAAGTTGGAGATAGTATGGAATGGGCTTGCTATAATGGGGTTATAGATTACTGATTTTAAGGCTGGTTTGCTGATAAATTGCAGATTTCTTGTGATTTTCTTGGTGGTTTCGAGAAAAAAGCGTAATTTTGGCGGCAAGTTATATAAACTAAATAATAGGAGATAAGATTATGGCAATAGATATAAAGGTTATTCCGACTCTTCATGGTGATGAAGCTATTCGCTTTATCAACAATGCTGATGAGGTTATGAAAAGTAAAGAGCGTGTTGATTTTTCTGAGAAAATAGCTATAGCTCGTGCTATATTAAAAAAAGCAGGAATGTAATTATGGGATTTTTATTAGATAAGTGTAAACTTAAAAAGATGGATGACGAGATTCTTTCAACTTGCCATCCTTTTACTTGTGGAGATGAGGATTTGGATGATTTCTTTCTACACGATGCAATGCGTTATAAAGCAGAATTGCTTGGTAAAACTTATTGCTTTGTGCTGGATGATGATCCTAAAACCATTGTTTGTATGTTTACTCTGTCTAATGATAGTATTAGAGTAGATGTCATACCTAATAGTCGTGGTCGTAAACTGTCTCATGATATTCCTAGAGAGAAACGAATGCGTAGGTATCCTGCTGTACTTATAGGAAGGCTTGGAATTAATGTTGACTTTCGTCATCAAGGTATAGGTTCAGAATTATTGGATTTCATAAAATCTTGGTTTATTGATGAAGAAAATAAAACTGGATGTCGTTTTTTGATAGTTGATGCCTATAACTGTATGGTTCCATTGGATTTTTATCAAAAGAATGAATTCTTGTTTTTGTTTTCGACGGAACAGCAAGAAGCAGAGAATCTGGGGTATGACATGACAAAGTCGTTGCATACGCGCCTCATGTATTATGATTTGAAGAAGTTAACTTCAAATTGAAAAACGTATTAATACAATGCGCCATTTGTATTATCAGTAGTTAGACAAGAACCAGAGTTTTTTCTGTCTAGAGTTTTTGAGGTGTCCTTCCGATTTATGTGTTGAAGTGGAAGTATCATGCCTTGATGACAGAAGCCCTTTTAGTTAAAGCTGCTTTAAAAATCGAAAAAGTCTAATTTCTTAAAATACTCTGTATCCCCAGTAAACACTGGGAATGGAGTGCTATTGCCTTAGGGGTTGGATGCTTACATAGTGATCGTAAGTATATAGGTATATCACCATTAAAGCGTAAGGTTTTAACACATTAAGTATT
>ERZ1031933.436-NODE-436-length-12243-cov-15.218576_pt1 | contig 12243 bp, 8 predicted proteins | sample MGYA00517880_ERZ1031933 | MGnify/ENA primary metagenome ERZ1031933 (study PRJEB33719, sample SAMN04261283) | wastewater metagenome | biome: rural village; feature: human; material: feces | host: Homo sapiens | place: El Salvador | collected 2014-01-14 ... | reverse complement strand
TCACCTGGTTGATGTTCTGCGCCGTAAACTTGTCGGCAGACTCTGCGCCCTGTGAGCCGAGCAGCACGGAGAAGTCACCCAAGTCGCCCAGACGAATCTTCTTGCCCTCGAGCAGCATCTCTCTCATGCAATCTACAGCCATGTAGAGGATGGCGCTGATGTCAGCTCTTGAATACACACTGCCGTGAGAAGTGATGTGCTTGGCAAACTTCTCGATGGTCATCACATCGGTGTACTGCGAGATGGCGAACGCATTCTGCTTCTCGGTCTTCACGAGGTCAAGGTCCTTCTGGTCAGGATTCTTACCCTCCTGCTTAGCCTGGTTGATGCGTGACTTTGCCTGGTTGATCTCCAAAAGGTTTGCGTTCACGCTGCGCATTACGATGCTGTAGTTAATCATACTCGTTTTGTGTTTAATGAGTTCTTGTAAATCACAACTACCCAGAAAGCCCGTTTCCTGTGCATTTTCTGGTCTCAATAGATGACCGGCGCCTGCCATCATTTAAGACCCGCTGCGGTCTTCTATGATGACCGCCCTGAGGCACAAAAGGCTGTTCTTTCGATTGCCGGTGCAAAGATACGAAAAAAGGCTGAGGGGGCAATGGCTTTTCCCGTCACTTGAATTCGTTTTTCCCGTATGTTGTGAAAACGGGGGGGTGAGATAAGAGGGAAGTGAGTGGAATGGCGAAGCAAAGGTATCCGGGCATTAATGACCGGTCATTATCGGTCATTAAGAAAAATCAATCCGGTCATTTAGCCTTATAGTATAATATTATTATACTATAAACATTTTTGCCGCCCCCGAAAACCTTAATGACCGAAAATGACCGGGCATTAATGACCGGATTTCATTGATAAATATTTGCATTTCGTTATATAAGTTGATAAAATGTAATGGGTTGATAATTAAGCAAATATGCTTGAATCCTTAAGTGGTACTTCTTGATTTTACTTAATGATTTTTTCTTTCTTGTGGTTAAGTTTGAAGTATATTCTAATCTTTGTTTATTCTCTAATTATGTCAGAAATATTTTTCATTCCCTTGTCTTTCTTTGTTTTCTTTCTGATTTTTTCACCTCTTCCTGATCAAATTCAGGCATTTTTCTTCTATGATTTTGTTCTTTTTAAAAAATATTAGGTCTATTACCCACTTTTTTTCATTTTTGTGTTAACATATATAATAAAATATAGATGTTTCGTTTTTTTTGTGTAACTTTGGGGGCAATTTTGCATTTAATGTGCAGATAAATAATAAGAATATGATAGAGCAGATAAAAAATAAAATACATCAACTTGTACTGAAGTATGAACAGGAAAGGGACTATTATCGCACATCTCGTTTTAACGAGACTCAAGTGCGTAATGAGTTCTTGGACCCATTGTTTGAAATTTTGGGCTGGGATATAAGAAATATTTCAGGAAAGAATACCAATGAACGTGAGGTGTTGCTAGAAGAGTCACTCAAAGCAGATGCTTCTACTCATTCTAAGAAGCCTGATTATACTTTTCGACTTTATGGTGAGCGGAAGTTTTTCTTGGAAGCCAAGAAGCCATGCGTCGATATAAAAAATGATGACGAGCCTGCGAAGCAGGTTCGTCGTTATGGTTATACTGCAGGATTGAAGATTTCTGTTTTATCAAATTTTGAAGATTTATTTATCTATGATACGACAGCTCCTGTCGAAGAAGCTGATTCACGAAAAAAATCATTGATTAAAGCGTATCATTATACTGACTATGAAAATGTAACAGAAGAACTCCTCCGCTACTTAGGAAAAGCTTCTGTTTATGATGGTAGCTTTGATGAGGTGTGGATGGATATAACAACGAATGTCGAACACATATCTATAGATAAACTGTTTTTAAATCAAATCAACGAATGGCGTTTGTTGCTTGGTCAACAGATTTATTCAGCTATGCCTGCAATAGAAATTAGTTATCTCGGAGATGTTGTCCAAAGCTACATCAACAAGATACTTTTTTTGCGTGTCTGCGAAGACAGAAATATTGAGACTTATCAGGCTTTGCTGAAAATTGCAGATCATAATAGTTACAAGGAACTTGTATCAAAGTTTAAAGAGGCTGATAATAAATATAATTCAGGTCTCTTTGGGGAACTGTTGTCTGATGATATAATAAACAACGTGAGTTCGGCTTTTTGGAAGATTATAAAGCAATTATATTTTCCAGAGAGTCCGTATTCGTTTTCTGTATTTTCATCTGATATTCTAGGACGTATCTATGAGATTTTTCTTGCTCAGAAGTTGGATATAAAAGATGGTGAATTAGTCATTGTCAATAAACCCGAGAATATTGAGCGAGACATCGTAACAACTCCTAATGTAATAGTGCGCGAGATATTGCACCAAACTGCAACAGAAATGATAATAGGTAAAAATGATTCTCAAATCAATGCGCTTAAATGTGCAGATATAGCATGTGGCTCAGGTGCTTTCCTATTGGAACTTTATCAGTTCCTAAGTGATGCGCTTATTGATTATTATCAGAGTCACTGTCCATCTGTACTCATACAAACAAGTATTAATACTTACAAGTTGCCATTTAGAATTAAGCGTAATCTTTTGGTTAATTGTATATATGGAGTTGACAAGGATTTTAATGCTGTTGAGGCATGTAAATTCGGACTTTTACTGAAATTATTAGAGGATGAAGATGTTAATACACTATCTTCATTCCATCCCATCTTGCCTAATCTAGATGAAAACATTTTTTACGGGAACAGTTTGCTTTCTCCGGAGAATGTTCCATCTGAATTGGTAGAAGAGATTAATCCTTTCGACTTTGAAGGTAGAAAGTTTGATTTGATTGTGGGTAATCCGCCATATATGAAAACGGAAGATATGAAGAAATATACGCCTACAGAAAAGAAACTTTATAAAACAGAGAAGCTATATGTGAGTAGTTGCGGGCAATATGATAAATATTTCTTGTTCATAGAACGTGCAATGGGACTGTTGAAGCCTCATGGCTTCTTAGGTTATATTGTGCCTAACAAGTTTATGAAAGTTGGGGCTGCTTCAAAATTACGTAAGTTCATTGCAAGTCGAAGAATTCTCAAGACCATCGTCTCTTTCGGAGCACATCAGGTTTTTGAAGATAAGTCAACTTATACTTGTCTTATCATACTACAGAATCAGGAACGGGATAAATTTATGTATTCGGAAGTAAGTGATTTCTCTGCATGGAAAGTTCGTTCAAAAGATTCCAATTTATTCTATGAGCGTGACACTACTATGCTTTCAGGGAACACATGGGTACTTTGTACAGATATCCAAATGAACCTCTTGGATGTTATAAGTCGTAGTACTAAAACTCTAGTAGAGATAGTTGGTAAGAAATGCATATTCAATGGAATCCAAACTAGTGCTAATCATGTTTATATCTTTATCCCTACAGAGGAAGATAGAGATACCTATACATTTTTAGCGTTTAACGGCAAAACATATCAGGTAGAGAAAGAAGTTACAAAACCATATTTTGTGAGAGCAAAAAGGGAAGATGCGCTAAATTCTTACTGCACATTTACCCCAAATGCTAGAGTATTATTTCCTTATAAAAGAAATTCGAGAGGTAAGTTGGAACTCATTCCATTAGAACTCATAGAGGAGAGATTCCCTCTGTTTTATGCCTATCTTATGGATGTTAAACCAGAATTGTCTAAGCCGTCAAGAAATATTCAACCTGTGCCGGCCACGGCTAACGAGTGGTATCGCTATGGAAGACATCAGAGTCTCGATGCATGTGAAAGAAAGGAAAAAATTATAGTAGGTGTTTTGTCTTTATCTGATAAATATGCAATTGACAAGAAAGGAACTTTGGTTTCGTCAGGAGGTACTGCAGGTTATTGCCTTGTTGGTATTCCTGCTGATAGCCAATATTCCATCTATTATATACAAGCAATGTTAGGTTCTGTACAGGGAGAGTGGCTTGCATCTCTATATGGCGAAATATTCCGTGGCGGGTATATAGCTAGAGGAACAAAGGTACTCAAACAGATACGAATTCCTACTATTGATTTTTCAAATACAGAAGAAAAAGAAAGACATGATGATGTTGTAAGAAGACAGAAAAGGTTAATAGTTCTAGGCGATAAAATTGCATCGGCAGAGGGTAATAAACGCAAACAGATCCCTTTGCTAAGGCAGTTTGACGCTTTAAAGCAAGAACAGCAGAATGCCATTAATGTACTTTATGGTATGACAGAATCGCAAGTATCAAAAATTCCTATAATAAAAAAATTATATGCAGCTAATTGAAAATGCATCAGAACAGAAACTAAGAGGAGCATATTACACTCCATCTGCCATTGCGGATTTTATCCTTCGATGGGGGATTAATGGTAATGACCATATGGATATACTGGAACCTAGTTGTGGCGATGGTATATTTCTAGAGTGTATGGCTAATGCAAATATGTCTTTCAGAAGCATTACTGCCATTGAATATGAAACTGCAGAAGCAGAAAAGGCAAGAGCAATAAATCTACATGATTCAGAAGTTATAAATTCTGACTTTCATTGTTTTTGTCTTGATACAGATAAAAAGTTTGATTTGGTTGTTGGCAATCCACCTTTCATACGTTATCAGTATTATGACGAGAATCAGCAGGTATTGGCTGATGAAATTTTCAAGCGTTCAAATTTAAGAAGAACAAAACTGACAAATGCTTGGGTTACATTTGTTGTAGGTTCTTGCCAACTTCTGAGGAAAAATGGGAAAATGGGGTTTGTTATTCCGTCAGAATTATTGATGGTAAAGTATGCTCAGCAATTGCGCAAATACCTTGCAAAGACATTCAATAAGATTAATATAATTTCTTTTGAAAATCTTGTTTTTGAAGAAATTCAGCAGGAAATCGTATTGTTGCTGTGTGAAAAAAATGGTACTGACGAACATCTGATAGAACACATTGAGGTACGCGATACAGAAGGGTTATTGAATTTAGACCCGCACAGATTGAGCTTCCCAACAAAGAAGATAGATTTTCATACAGACAAATGGACGTACTATTTTCTTGCTAAGGAAGAACTTGAATTCTTGGAAAAAATTAAGACTCAGTCTATGCCGAAGATTTCCTCCTATGCTGATGTAGAAGTTGGTATTACAACAGGTTCCAATAGTTATTTTACTGTGCCCAAATCTGTGGTTTCATTGTATCAGTTGCAGGAATATGCACATCCAATGATAGGACGTAGCGTACAGGTTAACAGTCTTTGCTTTACTTATAATGACTGGCTTAAGAATGTTGAGTCAGGTGCTAAGGCTCATCTTCTTGTATTCACTCCTGATGCGGATGTAAAGGGAAACAGTGGGGTTAAAGCTTATTTGGAAAATGGTGTAAAAGAGGGAGTGAATAAAGGTTATAAGACTAGTATACGCGATCAGTGGTGGGTAATTCCTTCTATTAAATTATCTGATGCATTATTCCTTCGTCGTAACAATCTTTATCCTAAGTTTGTTTTAAACGAAGCAGAAGCATATACGACGGATACGATGCATAGAGTGTTTATCCACAAAGGAATCAATAAGAAAGCTTTTATAGCAAGTTATTATAATTCCTTATCTTTTACTTTTGCAGAGATAATGGGTAGAAATTTTGGGGGTGGTTGTCTCGAACTTATGCCAAGTGAAGTTGAAGGAATTTATCTTCCTTACAACGAACAGAATGAGGATTTATTTAATACGATAGACTCCATGCTTCGCAATAATGCATCTGCAGATGAAATTCTAGATGTAACTGATGAAATAATTTTGCACCAGCGAATGCATTTTTCAAAGGGGCAAGTTTCTTTAGCTCGTTCTATTTGGCACAAGATAATGGGCAGGCGACTTAATCGTGAAACTCTGAAAAAGGTGGAAAAGAAGATGCCAGAATCTAAAAATAAGTATCACGAGCTCAACTTCCTTGATCTCTTCGATCAATATGCACTCAATAGTATTGCTGACAACAGTATGTTGCACGAAGATATTAATTGGGAGAAATATGGTGAAAAGCCGCAGCTGGAGCCTGTGGTGGATGAAACCAAGAATGTTCTCATCTCGCTGGTAAAGAAAGACAACGAGAAGATGTTTCTTGACGGCTCTGCCACCATCTACTATACAGGCAAGAAGTTTCCTGCATCCGTGGCTCTCAACAAGCTTTTCTACTTTATGCCTTATATTAAGGGCAAGGGAGTGCGCGATCTCTTTCTTATCAGAATAGCACGACTCGGCTATCGCAAGGAGGGAACGCCTGAAGAAGATAAAAACGATCTCCGACTGGTACTTGAGGTGCAGTTCGTAAAGCAGCTCTTTGATGACTACAAGCCTGTGGAATTGAAGATCTGGCGAACTTTTACGGATACTACCATCGGTAAACTTATCAAGCAAGCTTATGTTTAGCGCAGTTTTACTTCTATATATAATAGTGGATTATACTCTAAAAGCGGATTAGGCTTATAAAGAGTTTTGCACAAGAAAGAGTCAAGAGAATTATAATTTTAGTTTAGTGAAAGTTATATTCTCTTGACTCTTTAAAACTTATTGAAGTGATATTATAATGATTACTTCAAAACTAAAATAAAGAAAAATATGGATGATTTTGAACTACTATTATGTCAAAACGAAAACAAAAGGTTGCGTGGCATAATAGAAAGTCTTGAAGATAAAGTGCGTGATTCTTCAATAAGATTAGCAACATATTGTGCTGATTATGAAGCTAAAATAGCTCAGTTGAAGGGCAGGCATATTCTTGATGAATTAGATAATTATAAAAGTGCTTACCACTATATAAATGATCAGTATAGGACTTTGGTTAAAACACAGGAAGAACTGATAAAATATATAGAATCATCACTTAGGCTGCTTGACATAGAACAGTCTAAGTATAAAGATTATGTTGCCACATCCAAACAGGGATTGTTACAGCCTTCATTTCTAATCGAAGCATCTAAGGCAATAGATTATTTGAATATATTAAAAGCCAAATTAAGTGCATTTAAAGAACATCCTATAGCAGAAGAACTTGATAAGATGTTGAAAAAAAAATGCAGAAGGAAAAGATGCAAGAGCAACAGGCTTCCGTAGCCTAATAAATCCACGATATAAAGCGGAGGAATTACTAAAAGAACTACATGGGCTTATAGACGGACATAAGTGTAAGGAACACGTTCCTTATATTCTTATCTTAATGGAAGAAAAAGCTCTTAGCCGGAAACCTACATGGAAAGAGATGAGAGATGAATTTAAAGATATAGGAGCACCATCTAATTCCAATTACTGTAAGTTTATGAAATACAAGCTTAAGACTGTAAAAACAGGCGAATGCTTTGATGAAGAAGAGATTTTGAGCAAGCGTTCTATCATAGAAGATATTCTTGAAAGGTATAACACTCGTTTTATATCTGATTTCCCGTTTTAACGGACTCTAGCGGACAACTTTTCTGTCCGTCCGTTTTCTTTGGTATTCCCAATACCTTATTGTATTTTTGCACTCGACAAAAGATGTCGGGTGCATTTTTTTTGCACTAAAGTTAATAACCTGAGCGGAGGCGAGGAACCTCACAATGTGATTGAAGATGGCCATCGGTAATCCACGGCTTCTCTCGCAAACCGATCAGGAATCATGGCAGATAATAAGAAGCATGAGCAAACGGCGCTGGGCATTGCCTATGCTGCCGTAGTGGAACTGGGCTATAAGCATAGCCAGCTGGTGAAGCTCAATGAGGGCGTAAACTTTCCTACTCTGAGAAGTATCAGGGACGGAAAGGAATTGAAGAATGGAACGGAACGTTTCTATCTGAAAATTTTCTTCGATTTGATTAATAAGGAATACGAGCAGCGAATAGCCAGTGGTGGCAATGGAGCCGTAAGCCTGCTTATTGTGATGAAAAACATCCTTGAGGCTGAGCTGAAATAAAAGGTGGTGAAAAGATAAGGGGGGATTCTTTCACGATGTATTCCGGCGCATTGAAAGACTTGCTATCTTTGCACCAGCTTTCGGCAAGATCGGAGTTGGAACTAATGAGCCTTGAAAGGGAGGCTAGGTCTTGCAGCTGATTTTATTATGGACTCAAAGATTATGAGAGTGGTGCAGCAGGGCGAGGCTTTCGCTGTACAGAGTCAGAAGAGTGAGAACGGCCAGATGATGAAGTGCAACATCGTGTTGCAGGAGATGGGCGGTAAGTACGAGAACCAATATGCTGCGGCTATGCTGGGCAATGTGGCTCAGTGTAAGTTTGCTCCGGGAACAGTGGTGGCGGTTACGCTCCGATTCACGGCTCGTGAGTATAATGGTCAGGTTTATCAGGATATCCTGGTTACGGATATTGAGAAGCTCGGCAAGTAATGAATCTTGAATTGAAATAGGTGGAGTAAAGAATTGTCCCGGGATAATTTGCGCAAACTAAAACTTACGACACTTCTTTCGTTCAACCTTATTTTAATTTAAGTATTTATGAAGATAAATGTAAACAATCAGCAGGTTAATGGCCAGCAGGTGAATAACAATGGTAGCCAGCACGTGCAGCTGGGTGGTATGGCTTTCTATGATGAAAGCAAGTGTTTCCTCTTTGCGCCTAATGAGCACGGAGGGGGAGAGAAGGTGCAGGGATTCCGTTCGCAGGGCGTTGCCCAGCAGCTTTCGGATGGTACTTTTGATTTCGTGGTTAAACCACGAATCCGCTCTCAGTCGGAACTGATCAGAAAGTTGGCGCACGGTCGTGTGAGCAAGACCAAGGATGGAGCCATCCAGCTTACCTTGAAGGTGTTCTGCGACGAGGGAATCAACATCGGCAGCACGCTGGTGAAGGAGGCAGAAGAGGCTGCTGAGGCTGTGGTAGATTATCAGTTGAAGCGATAGAAAATAGATGTTCAACCAAAAAGATAAGTAGAAACACATAGATGAGTTGCTATTTAATAAGGGTGGAGAATGGGCACAAAGTGGCCCGCTCCATCACCTCGGAAGAGGAATACAGAAAGATTCGTGGAAGCTACGAGCAGAAGGCTAATCTGCGACTGGCGCGCGAGGGAAACGACGGGGCGAAGCGAAGACTGGTGCAGTTTAACTACTCCGGGCATTATCCGCAGGGCGTGGTGAAGGGCACGAAACTTCCTAGCCGGGCTTTCGGCTTCGACCTGGATGATAAGCAGGACTTCGAGAAGGCGGCTAAGCTGATGCTTCAGGAACCAGAGAAATATGGCCTGCTGATGCTGGAACGCAGCGCACGACAAGGCGGTCATGCGGTTTGCAAGCGAGAGATGGGCAAGACTATCCTGGAGAACCAGGTAAGAATTGCCAAGATGATGGAGTGCGAGATGGATACGTCGGCTCATGATATTAATCGAGTGTATTTCACTACTTCGGCTGATGCAGACGATTTGCTTTACTTGTCTCCCGAACTCTTCAAGGATGATTATGAGGAAGCTACCGTGGCGGCTGAAGGCAAGATGCTGGAAGAGCGTGAGAAGTATGGACAGGAGGAGTTGCCTCCGGGGGCTCATAAGGCGAACAAGCATTACAAACCCTGGTTGGAGAAGGTTGAAGAGAAGGCTTTGAATTCTCAGAATCCTCTGATGAATCAAGTGAATCAGAAATCCCAAGCGAATCAGAATTCTCGAAAGGTTCAAGCCTCTCAGAATCCTCAGATTTCTTCTAAGAATCAGGCTCAGCCTGCTTCCGCTTCTTCATTATCATCTTCTTCATCATCTTCTTCCTCCTTTTCTTCACAATCCGGCAATGATTACCTCGGAATCCCATATTCTGAAATCATCAAGAAGTGGTGGCAGATGTATAATGATGGCCAGGAACCTATGCGTTCCAATCGCAACACGCTTACCTTCGAGCTTGCCGTGAACCTGCGCCACATCTGCGGCTTTGACCGCAATCTCATGGCTCAGATCATTCCCTGCTACGATGGCTTCCCAGAGCAGGAGAAGATGGCTTGCATCAACTCGGCGCTGAACGAGAAGATTACGCAAATGCCTAAGCGACTGAAGGATGTGCTTGCCGCTCTGCGACAGGAAAAGCTGAAACAGGGGGCTTCGAATGGGAATGCGAATGAAGACAGCGAGGCACTGGTGAATGCGCTGGACGAGGCAAATGCCAAGGACGAAATGTTCTATTTCAATGCTTTGCCCAAGATGCCGCAGGGTGTGCGTGATTCTATCAACGCCGTGGGACCACCCCTGGCAATGCCCGTAATTACTGCCATCTGTCCGGTCATCGGAATGCTGGCTACGGGCGTAAAGGTGGCTGTTCACGGCAAGATGAACTCGCTGAACCTCATCTCTTACATCGCAGGTGATTTCGCCTCTGGCAAGGGAAGCATCGACCCCGTGGTTGATGCATGGACTTCGGAAGTGAAGGATATGGACAAAATGTATCAGCAGCAGGAGGATGAATGGAGAGCCAAGAAGCGTGCAGCGAAGAACAAGAAGGAGCAGCCGGAAGAGCCGAAACTGCCCGTAAGATGCCTGACGCTGAACAACACAGTGGCAAATCTTGCCGAGCGTCTGGCTAATACGGAAGGCAAACACGCCTTCTCGTTTACTCCGGAAGCTGACACCGTGGCGCAGAAATGGAAATCGGCAATGAGCGATTTTTCCGTGATGCTCCGACAGGCGTACGATGGGACGAGTTACGAGCGTGAGGCAAGAAGTGCTGATGCTGTGAATGTTCATATAGACAGACTCTTATGGAACGTGGTGATGTGCGGAACGCCCGATGCTCTCTATAGAGTGGTGAACAACTATACGGATGGTTTCCAAAGCCGAATCGTAGTGGCTCGCACACCCGACAATACCTTCACTCCTCTTACGGATAATCTCTATGTCCTTACCGAATCGCAGCGCGAACACATTCGGCAGATTGCCCACCTGCTGCCTTTGATAGAGGGCGAAGTTTCGCTTCCAAAACTGGAGACAAAGGGCAGGGAGTGGCTGGAGCAGATTCGACTGGAAACCATGAAGAATGATGACAAGGTGAAAGCCCGTCAGCGTTTCCGAATCTGTCCTACCACAATGCGAATGATGACTTGCATCATGCTCTGCAAGGTGGTAGAAACGCTGATTCAGAAGCATGGTTTTCAAGGCGCTGAGAAGCAGTTGAAGCAGAATCCGCAGTTATGGAAGGAGTTGATAGTAAAGATGCAGACACCAACCATGCTTGCAGCCTTCAACATCTTGGCCGATTATCAGCTCGACAATGCGCTCTACTTCTTCCGTAGCCGCATAGAGGATGCCTTCTCGTCGAAGAGCTATTGCGGACAGACGGCTTACGACCGCACCCGCCGTGGCAGAAATGATTCCATCTTCGAGCGCCTGGATGTTACCTTCTCCTTTGAGCAGGCATTGCAGCAAAGCATAGCCGTGAAGGGGGCAAACGTGACTCGTGAGGTGGTAAGGCAGATGCTGAAAAACTGGAAGCGGCAGGGATTGATAGCTGTTCTGCCTGATATGCGTTACCAGAAGGTTTCGCCTACAGTATAGAATATGGTTATAGGTAAGTGATCGTTCATACATCCGGTCATTAACGGTCACGGTCATTTTCGGTCATTAAGGATTTTCAATCAAATGAATCCTTAATGACCACCTTTAGCCAAATTATTAATTATCAATTATTAATTATCAATTATCAATTATCATGAATATCATTCTTTATCGCCGTCGCTATTCCCGTTGGGGTGTGGATGGCACATTGGTAATAAAAGGTGTAAAGGTTTGCAATACCTTGGAGCATCCTGAGCGTTTATTGCCAGCAGGGGAGTATTGGGTAGATCTTTATTCCGTTGTCATTGGCAAGAAGGAAAAGATGAGTGGAAATAAAAAATTGCAGAGCAAAAAAATGCCTATTCTTCTAAAGAAAGGGGTTCGTGCTTCGAAATTCACCACTGATTTTCCTTATCTTATGCCGGGCAATGGTCCGCTGACGTTGAAAAAGGGCTGCATCATTCTGGGTAAGGCTGTTGCTACCGGACTCGTGATTCATTCCCGTGAACACTTCGACCGCCTTTATGAGCGATTGAAGAAGGGGGTAAAGACTCATGATGGTGTCACTTTGACTATCATCGATTTGGGGACTGATGAAATCCCCCTATAGATTATTTTAGATTTTGTATTATAAATTCATTTTTAATAGTATATATTATGCGTAAGATTAAGGAAATCATCATTCATTGCAGTGCGACCAAAGAGGGTCGCAACTACACCGTAGCCGACATAGACCGTTGGCATCGTGAGCGTGGC
>ERZ1031933.432-NODE-432-length-12348-cov-5.505735_pt1 | contig 12348 bp, 11 predicted proteins | sample MGYA00517880_ERZ1031933 | MGnify/ENA primary metagenome ERZ1031933 (study PRJEB33719, sample SAMN04261283) | wastewater metagenome | biome: rural village; feature: human; material: feces | host: Homo sapiens | place: El Salvador | collected 2014-01-14 ... | reverse complement strand
GGTTAAAAATGATGCACAGATAGAAAATGTGACAAATGCAATCACACAGAGAAAAGCACAGAGAATGGAAGACTTTGATTCTTATCTTCCAGAACAGGTAAAGCTCTTGGAAGATGCACAGGAAAGCATTCGTGGAAGATATATCTTCTTCGCAGTATCTTCGAAAGCTTCTGAATATCGCAGTGCATTTGATAAGAGTCTGTAGAAGGGGGAGCAGATGTTATTTAGTAGTATTACATTTTTGTTTTTATTTCTGCCGATCATGCTGGCAGTTTATTATATCGCACCATATCAATGGAAGAATCTCCTGCTACTTGCAGGCAGTCTGATCTTCTATGCCTGGGGCGAACCGGTTTATATCATTCTGATGATACTCAGTATTTTGTTAAACTATTTTTGTGGAATGGATATTGAGAATAAGAGTGAGAATGAGGCGAAAGCAAAGCGGTCACTGGTCTTTGCAATAACAGTAAATATTGTGCTGCTTGTGTTCTTTAAATATTTTGGATTTTTGGTAGAAAGTACGAATACGTTGTTCGGAATCAGTATTCCATACAGGGAACTGGCATTACCGATTGGAATTTCTTTTTACACATTTCAGGAAATTTCCTATATTGTGGATGTATATCGGGGTAAGGTAAAAGCACAGCAGAGTCTGGTAAAGTATGCACTGTATGTATCCATGTTTCCGCAGCTGGTTGCCGGACCAATCGTCTGTTATGGAGATATTGAGAAGCAGCTTACCGCAAGGAAAATCTCCGGAAGAAAGTTGGGACAGGGCGCGATGCTCTTTATTATTGGACTTTCGAAGAAAGCAGTGCTTGCAAATACGTTGGGAAAGATTTTTGAAGAAATCTCATCGACATCAGCAAGTAACCTGACAGTTCTGATGGCATGGCTTGGATGTATTACTTATGCATTCCAGATTTATTTTGATTTCAGCGGCTATTCAGATATGGCAATCGGACTTGGAAGAATGTTCGGTTTTGAGTTTAAGAAGAACTTTGATGTGCCGTATATTTCTAAAAGTATTACAGAATTCTGGCGCAGATGGCACATTTCTTTGAGCTCCTGGTTCCGTGAATACGTATATATTCCGCTTGGTGGAAATCATGTGACGATTTCAAGAAATATTGTAAACCTTTTGATTGTATGGATGCTGACCGGAATGTGGCACGGAGCTGCATGGAATTTTATTGTATGGGGAATCTATTATGGAGTAGTTCTCGTACTGGAGAAATATGTCTGGGGGGCAATCGTGGATCGGTGGCCAAGTGTATTGCAGCATATTTATGCATTAGTACTGGTGCTGGTTGGCTGGGTGTTTTTCTTTAGTCCAAGCCTTGGAGCAGCACTTCGTTACCTCTTTGCAATGGTTGGCGGCGGAGCAGGATTTGCCGGTAAAGAAGTATTCTTTGTGATCCTGACACACTGGTTGTTCTACTTGTTGGCAGTAATTGGATCAACAACACTTGGATCAAGAATGCTCCGTGCAATCCTGAATGTGTCTGAGAATCATACAGTGCGGACTGTAATCACACTGGTTGTTTTCTTTGGAATGCTGGCAATATCAGTTGCTTATCTGATCGCAGATACGTACAATCCGTTTTTGTACTTTAGATTCTAGAGAGTTATAGAAAACAGTGAACGACAACAATTAAGGTGAAAAGATGAAGAAAGATAGACAGAGAAAAGTACAGGAGAAATTGGTTGGTATTATATTTATTCTGACCTTGTTTCTATTCCTTATTATAAATGTTATTGTGCCTGACAGAGAAAAATCAGTGCAGGAGAACCGTATGCTTGCAACGAAGCCAAAGTTTCGCCTGAGCAGTCTGATAAGCGGAGATTATGATGAAAAATTTGAAGCTTATATGGATGATCAGTTTGTTGGAAGAGATATGTGGAGAAAGCTGAAAGTTATGGTGGACCGGATTGGTGGAAGTCGTCTGGAAAACGGTGTCTATATCGGAACGAATGGGCAGCTTTTAGAACAGATTGAAGTTGCAGATGAGAATCATCTTGCCGCAAATATTAAGGCAATCAAATCATTTTCAGAGAGTCAGTCCAAGATTCCGGTTCGTATGATGCTTGTTCCGGATGCAGCAAATGTATTGAATCATTCCCTTCCAGCACTTGCGAAGCCGGAGGATCAGACACAGATGTTCAGTATGGTACGTAAGGATCTTGGAGATAGTGTTGAGTGGATTGACGTTTCAACGGAATTGAATAAACATAAGACAGAGAAGATTTATTACAAAACAGATCATCACTGGACGACACTTGGTGCATTTTATGCATTTCAGGCGGCAGCACCATCCCTTGGGATTGAAGGAGATCTTTCTGGGAAATATGTTTCCTATGCAGTTTCAGACAGCTTTAACGGAATGCTGGCGTCAAAAAGCGGAGTGAACCTTGGAGAGAAGGAACAGATTGATATTTATGTGCCGACAGAAGAAGATACAGACTTGATCGTGGATTACGTGGATGAAGGAAAGCGTTCCACATCCTTATATGATTCTTCTAAATTAAAGGAGAAAGATCAGTATACGGTATTTCTTGGAGGAAATTCATCCTTGCTTGATATCCGTACAGTTTCTACAAGTACAAAGCGTCTTCTTCTTGTGAAAGATTCCTTTGCAAATTCATTTATCCCGTTCCTGACACTGTATTACAGAGAAATCGTAGTTGTGGATCCGAGATATTACAGCGGAACAATCAATGATCTTATGGATTCTTACAGAATTTCAGAGGTTCTGTTTTTATACAGTGGAAATACATTTTTCAAAGACAATAATATAAGTGGAGTGTTTGCAGTTGAGTAATCGAATCAAAGAAGAATTTTTACAGAAGAGTGAGCCGGTAAGGCTGAATAAATATTTGAGCGAGGCGGGCGTGTGTTCCAGAAGGGAGGCAGACCGCCTCATTGAGACTGGACGCGTGACAGTTGATGGACAGCGTGCGCAGACCGGTATGCGTATCGTGCCGGGACAGGTTGTGAAAGTTGGAAATAAAGTCGTTTCCAAACAGGACGAGATGATCGTGCTGGCAGTGAATAAGCCGCGCGGGATTGTCTGTACAGAAGAACGCAGAGAGAGGGACAGCATTGTCCGTTTCCTGAATTATCCGGTGCGTGTGACTTATATCGGACGACTTGATAAGGATTCTCATGGACTGTTGTTGATGACAAATAATGGTGATATCATCAACAAAATGATGCGTGCAGCCAATAAACATGAGAAAGAGTATAAAGTAACTGTAGATAAAGAAATCACAGAAGATTTCCTGAAGAAGATGGCATCCGGAGTTCCGATCCTTGATACCGTAACACGTCCGTGTACAGTGAAAAAAATCGGTAAATATACATTTTCCATTATCCTGACTCAAGGGCTGAACCGCCAGATCCGCAGAATGTGTGAAGCTCTCGGATATGAAGTGAAGGATCTTTTACGCGTCCGCGTGATGAATATCACACTGGATGGATTGAAGGATGGACAGTACAGAAAACTAACAGATCAGGAATTGAACGAATTATATGATCAGCTGAAAGATTCTTCTGCATTGCCCGGTGGAAAATATCAGGAACAGTGGGCAGCAACACAAGATAATAGAACGAGACATGGGAAAGGGAAGAAGTGATGATGGATGAGCAGAAAGAAATGAATCACATGCGAGAACTGGTGGAACTTCTGAACAGAGCGAGACGTTCTTATGAGCAGGAAAATACAGAGATCATGAGCAACTACGAGTATGACAAGCTCTATGATGAACTGCAGGAGTTGGAAGAGAAGCTTGGTACGAGAATGGCAAACAGTCCGACGGTAAATGTTGGATATGAAGTACTCAGTGAGCTCCCGAAAGAACGTCATGAGCGTCCGATGCTTTCTCTGGACAAAACGAAAGATGTAGAAAGGCTGAAGGAATTCCTGGGTGGACAAAAAGCATTAATCTCCTGGAAACTGGACGGACTTACTGTTGTTCTGACCTATCAGAACGGAGAACTTGTGAAGGCAGTCACCAGAGGAAACGGAGTGATCGGTGAGGTCATTACAAACAATGCGAAAGTATTTAAAAATGTACCGCTTAAGATTCCATATCAGGGAGAACTTGTACTGCGAGGAGAGGCAGTTATTTCCTATAAAGATTTCGAGAAGATCAATGAAGAGATTGAGGATGTAGATGCGAAATATAAGAATCCACGAAATCTTTGCAGCGGTTCTGTTCGTCAGCTGAATAATGAAATCACTGCAAAGAGAAATGTAAGATTCTACGCATTTACACTCGTTCGTGCAGAAGGCGTGGACTTCCAAAATTCCAGAAAATATCAGATGCAGTGGCTTGAAAACCAGGGATTTGATGTTGTGGAGAACCATGAAGTGACAAGAGATACGATTGAAGAGGAAGTGGCATGGTTTGCCCGTGAGATTGAGCATAATGAAGTTCCGTCTGACGGCCTTGTACTTGTGTATGATGATATTGCTTACGGACAGTCCCTTGGAACAACAGCGAAGTTCCCAAGAGATTCCTTTGCCTTCAAATGGGCAGATGAGATCCGCAACACAAAGCTGCTTGAGATTGAGTGGAGTCCGTCACGAACAGGTTTGATCAATCCGGTGGCGGTTTTTGAGCCGGTAGAGCTTGAAGGAACGACAGTCAGCCGTGCAAGCGTCCATAATATCAGCATCATGGAAGAACTTGAACTTGGTGTTGGAGATGAGATCCAGGTATACAAGGCGAACATGATTATTCCGCAGATTGCGGAGAATCTGACAAGAAGTGGAGTGAAAGATATTCCAAAAGTCTGTCCGGTCTGTGGAGGTGAGACGAAAATCTCTATGGAAAATGAGACAAAGACGCTGTATTGTACCAATCCGAAGTGTCAGGCAAAGCATGTGAAGTCATTTGCACTTTTTGTGAGCAGAGATGCGATGAATATTGAGGGCCTTTCGGAGGCGACACTGGAGAAATTCATTTTCCACGGTTATGTGAAAGACTTTACAGATCTCTTCCATCTTGATAACTACAGAGATGAGATCATGACAATGGATGGCTTTGGCGAAAAATCTTTTCTGAAACTGCAGAGCAATATTAAAAAGGCAAGAAAGACAACACTTGCAAGACTGGTTTATGGTCTCGGAATCCCGGGAATCGGAAGTGCGAATGCTAAGGTAATCTGCCGGGCACTTGGAAATGATTCGCAACGCGTGCTTCAGGCAGAAGAGGCAGAACTGGTTGAGATCCAGGGTGTCGGAGCAGTCATGGCGAAAAGCTATGTAGATTATTTTAAAGAGGAAGAGCATCAGGAAATCTATAAGCGACTTCTTGACGAAGTGGAATTAGAAGAAGAGGAAATAACAGAAGACAGCCAGAAATTTGCCGGAGTGAACTTTGTTATTACCGGAAGTGTTGAACATTTTGCAAATCGTGCAGAGGTAAAGGCTGAGATTGAAAAACGTGGCGGTAAAGTGACAGGAAGTGTCACATCAAAGACAAATTATTTGATCAACAATGACGTAAATTCCACATCTTCAAAAAATAAAAAGGCAAGAGATCTCGGAGTTCCGATTATTTCAGAAAAAGATTTTCTGGAAATGCTGTAGAGAAATTGTTGCCGGGAACAGGTACTTTGAATTGTAATATGAAATGACTGGGAGATGATAGCGTGAAGAAAAATAAATTCTATCCGTTGGGTGGAACCACGGTATTCCTTGTGGATCAATGGGCAAAGCACTATGTGGAAAAGAATCTCAAGATGGGTGAAAAGAGGAAACTGACAGAGAAACTGGAACTTCGACGTATTCATAATCCAGGAATCTGTCTGGGAGTATTTGCGAATAATCCAAAGAAAGTGAAAAAGCTTACAGAAGTGGGAACAGGTATTGTGACAGTGATACAGATGCTGACACTTCTAGGGAACAGCAATATTTTAAGAAAAACCGGAATCACACTTGCGGCAGCAGGTGCTTGGAGTAACTTGACGGACCGTTATCATAAAGAGAAGGTTGTTGATTACATCGGAGTTAAGACAGGAAAGGAAAAGTTGGATCAAGTAACATATAACCTGGGAGATTTTGCAATTGGAGCAGGTGGAGTTCTCTGGGTTCTTGGTTCTATGTTTAAGAAAGGAAAAGAATTATGATTCAGGATATACAGCCACATCAGTTTGATAACCAGTACAGACCATGCCCTCCGGATGCGCAGAGCTATGCATTGTATTACGAAGGACAAAGTGCACTGCTGAAGAAAAGGAAAGATGGAATTGAATTTCCAAGATTTCGTGATTTGGAACGGCTTAATGAAGAGATTTATGAAGAAGCAGTTTATCTGTTTACGATTGACGAGGAACGCTTTTATCTGGTACAGAATATTAGTCGTGAACGGTTGTCAGAGTTTACAATGGAGAATAAAGAATCTTTCCGTTATGCAGAACCGCAGTATCTTGCATTTGCCGGAATTACCGGTTATCAGTTGAACAACTGGTATCGTAATCGCAAGTTCTGTGGACGCTGTGGACATAAGATGAGACATGATGAAAAAGAACGTATGATGCGTTGCGATCATTGTGGCAATATGGAATTTCCAAAAATCTGCCCGGCAGTTATCATAGGAGTAACTGATGGTGACAAGATTCTCATGTCAAAATACGCCGGAAGAGCATATAAAAAATATGCACTTCTTGCAGGATTTACCGAGATTGGAGAAACAATCGAGGAGACTGTTCAGCGTGAAGTAATGGAAGAAGTCGGGCTGAAAGTCAAGAACATACGTTATTATAAGAGCCAGCCGTGGTCTTTCAGTGATACGATCCTGATGGGGTTCTATTGCGACCTGGATGGAGAGGAAGAAATTACATTAGATCGGGAAGAACTGGCACTGGCAGAATGGTTTCAAAGGGATGAGATTCCGGTGGAGCCGAGCAGAGACAGTTTGACGAATGAAATGATCATTAAGTTTAAAAATGGTGAAGTGTAAAACTTTCTTATGAACAGTTACAAAATGTGAATAAATTCAGTAAGAAAACGGAAAGATGTGAATATCTCTGAGAAATTCATATCTTTCCGTTTTGATATACTTGTTTAATTGCGTGATATTGCAGTAATAACAGTTAAGCTTCGGGACATGTGATTTTGATCACCTGCTCGATCATATGATGCAGCAGCTGTGCCTGGTTTGTGTCGGCTGCTTTGTAGTAAACTTCTTTCCCCTCTCTGCGGCTTGTGATCAGTCCGTAAGATTTCAGCTGGCGGAGGTGGTGAGAAACTGCCGGACTACTCATGTCCATCATGGAAGAAATGTTGATCACACATTCTTCGCAGTGGCAGAGAAGCCAGAAAATGCGTACCCTGCTGTTATCTCCGAGGACCTTGAACAGGTCAGCAACAATCTGGAAATCCTCCGTCTTTGCAATATTATCTATAAGAAGTTCTGTATTCAGATGTTCACCATGATTATGTGGTAAAATATGGTCAGTCATAAACAATCTCCTTTTATTCGGTATTGAAATTCAATAGCGCCTTTGGCAACTCTATAATCATAAAGGTATTGTAACATAAAAATACCAAAATGTATTGACTTTTTCATTTGGTTGGCTATAATGTAAATATAAAGATTAAACGAATGCTTAATCGTTTAATAAAAATGAATAGGAAACATGTTTGATGAAAGTCAAAAAACAAGATCAAAGGAGAAGAGAAAGATGAATAAGACTTATAAGATTGAAGTGGATTGTGCAAATTGTGCGAACAAGATGGAAGATGCAGCAAAGAACACAGCAGGTGTTCAGAATGCAACAGTGAATTTCATGACACAGAAGATGATCGTTGAGTTTGAAGAGGGACAGGATGCAAAGAGTGTTATGAAAGACGTTCTGAAGAACTGTAAGAAGGTAGAAGACGATTGCGAGATCTACCTGTAAGAGGGTGAGAAGAATGACGAAGAAGCAGAAGAAGATGCTGACCAGGATCATCGCTGCGGCGGTGCTCCTGATTCTATTGAATTTCCTTCCGGTAACAGGAATTATCAGATTTGTATTATTTTTGATTCCATATCTGATCGTTGGTTACGATATTTTGAAGAAAGCATGGAAGGGAATCTTAAACCGTCAGGTATTTGATGAGAATTTCCTGATGGCAGTCGCCACGGTCGGTGCGATTGCGATTGCATTTTATGAGAAGTCCGGAGACTTTAATGAAGCGGTTGCTGTTATGCTGTTTTATCAGATCGGTGAACTTTTTCAGAGCTATGCAGTTGGAAAGAGCCGCAGAAATATCAGTGAATTGATGGATATCCGTCCGGATTATGCAAACATAGAGCAGGATGGAAGTCTTGAACAGGTGGATCCGGATGAAGTTGAGATCGGAACAGTGATCATTGTTCAGCCGGGAGAAAAAGTGCCAATCGACGGTGTGGTTGTAGAGGGAACCTCTACACTGAATACAAGTGCGTTGACCGGTGAAAGCGTTCCGAGAGAAGCAAAAGCAGGGGATGAAATCATCAGTGGCTGTATCAATCTGACAGGTGTGTTGAAGATCCGTACAACAAAAGAGTTCGGAGAATCAACGGTATCCAAGGTACTGGAACTGGTAGAAGAATCCACATCCAGAAAATCAAGATCAGAGAACTTTATTTCTAAATTTGCAAAATATTATACACCGGCGGTATGCTATGGCGCACTTGCACTTGCAGTGCTTCCACCACTTGTGAGAATGTTTGCAATGGGAGCTGCACCGCAGTGGAATGACTGGATCTACAGAGCACTGACATTTCTTGTAATCAGCTGTCCGTGCGCGCTGGTTATCAGCATCCCACTTAGCTTTTTTGCAGGAATCGGCGGGGCAAGCCATGAGGGAATTCTGGTGAAAGGATCCAATTATCTCGAGGCACTGTCCAAGACAAAATATGTTGTTTTTGACAAGACAGGAACTTTGACTCAGGGAATTTTTGAAGTGGTCGGAGTACATCATAATCAGATGGAACAAGAACAGCTCTTAGAGTATGCAGCACTTGCAGAGAGTGCGTCATCTCATCCAATCAGCAAGAGTATTCAGAAGGCTTACGGTAAAGAACTGGATCGTTCCCGTGTCAGTGAGATAGAAGAAATCAGTGGAAACGGAATTACAGCGAAAGTAGACGGAAGAAGCGTTGCAGCAGGAAATACAAAGCTGATGGATCGTCTTGGTATTCCATATAAGACATGCCATAAGGTAGGAACAATCATACATATGGCAATTGATGGCGAATATGCAGGACACATTGTGATTTCAGATGTTGAGAAACCGACTTCTAAAGAAGCAATCGCGAAACTGAAACAGGCAGGAATTCAGAAGACAATCATGTTGACGGGAGATGCGAAACAGGTGGCAGACCAGGTGGCAGCAGATCTTGGTATTGATGAGGTTCACAGCGAACTGCTTCCTGGAGATAAGGTGGAGCAGGTAGAAAGACTTCTGGCTGAGAAGCCGGCGAAGGCAAATCTGGCATTTGTCGGAGACGGTATCAACGATGCACCGGTTCTTGGAAGAGCGGATATCGGTATTGCGATGGGGGCAATGGGATCCGATGCGGCAATTGAGGCAGCAGATGTTGTCCTGATGGATGATGATCCGTTGAAGATTGTTAAGGCAATCCGAATTTCTAAGAAATGTCTCGGAATCGTATATCAGAATATTGTATTTGCTCTCGCAGTAAAGGGCGTGTGCCTGATTCTCGGAGCACTTGGAATTGCAAATATGTGGCTCGCAATCTTTGCAGATGTGGGAGTTATGGTACTTGCAATACTCAATGCGATGCGTACACTTTTTGTGAAGAAGTTATAAAAAGAAAAGGATGAATGGTAAATGTGAGATACATTACCACTCATCCTTTTTCTAATGACTTAATCAGTAAAATCTTATACAGCTTTCAGGAACTGTACGCTGTAAGCTGGCATTGTCAGCTGTCCGTTTAAAGTTACAGTTTCTGCTTCGTCTGTATTTACAAGCAGTTCTGTGAAAGTGCCCTGCAGTTCACCATTTCCGGCAGTAAATTCTGAATCGCCGGCATTGATCGCAACGAGAACACGTTCATTATCAGTGCGGCGTTCAAAGATCAGCTGATGATTTGTAATGACAACATTTCGGTAAGAACCATTGCAAAGAGCATCACTGTTTCTGCGAACTTCAATCAATTCTTTGATGAAATCAGTCAGTTCATTCGGCTTCGGCTCTTCGAAGCATGGACGAAGTGCATAGTCATTATCCGGTGCTTTCACACCTTCCTCGCCCCATTCACTTCCATAATAGATACACGGAATACCCGGCATACCAAAGAGAAGACCGTAAGCAAGCGGAAGATGATTCTTGTTCGTCAGGATACTTGCGATACGTGTGACATCATGATTATCTACAAATGTCATCAAATGCTTTCCACGATAAATACACCACTGCTCCGGTCCGAACTGGCGATTCAGAGAATGTGCGATCTCAAACAGATTCATGCAGTTGAAGCTTGAAAAAATTCCTTTGTAGCATTCATAGTTTGTACAGCTGTGAAGCATCTCGTCGTTTACAATTAGATTGTAGTCGCCGAAGAGAACCTCACCAATCAGTGCAAATCCCGGTTTCAGTTCCTCGCAGAAGCTGCGCAGGCGGCGCATGAAATTATGATCCAGGCAATAGGCTACATCCAGACGCAGTCCGTCTATGCCGAACTCTTCAATCCACATCTTGACACAGTCAAGCAGATAGTCGACAACTGCAGGATTCTGCAGATTTAATTTAACAAGTTCAAAATGACCTTCCCATCCTTCATACCAGAAACCATCGTTATACGCACTGTTTCCGTCGAAGCTGATATGGAACCAGTCTTTATACGGAGAGTCCCATTTCTTCTCCTGCACATCCTTGAATGCCCAGAAGCCACGTCCAACATGATTGAATACTCCGTCCAGCATGATCTTTACATTGTTATCATGCAGCTTTTCACAGACTTCTTTAAAGTCTTCGTTCGTTCCAAGACGACAGTCGATCTTGCGGAAATCTCTTGTGTCATACCCATGGTTGTCTGATTCGAAAATCGGATTCAAGATGATTGAACCGATTCCAAGATCACCAAGATATTCTGCCCATTCACCAATTTTAAGAATCCGGTGTTCTGTTACTCCGTCATTATGTACCGGAGCACCGCAGAATCCGATCGGGTAGATTTGATAAAAAGTTTCATTGTAAGCCCACATAGTTGTTACCCACTTTCTTGATTCGGATTTTTATCGGATTTCGATAAAGAGTTAGAGATATAAAAATCTCTTAAAACCTATTTCTAATTATAACATAAGTTGAGCGTTTTGGTGAAAAAGTTTAAAGAGATAGAATTGCATTTACGAGAAATACAACGTATACTAAAATTATCGAAATAACAGGAAGATACTGGACGGATGATACAGAAATATGGAAGATTCAAAGGAGGATATCATGGGAGAAGAGATATACCAGAAAGCACTGGAGTATGCGAAGAAGAAGCATGAAGGACAGTTTCGGATAGGTGGAGCTCCTTTTATTGTACATCCGATTGCAGTTGCAGAGATTCTTCGACAGGATGGTAAGCAGGTTGAATATCGGGTTGCGGCAGTATTTCATGATCTTTTAGAGGATACAGATGCTTCAGAACAGGAGATTGTAGAAATCGGGGGAGAAGATGTCTTAAAAGCAGTGAAGCTGGTGACGAAGGAAAAAGAATATTGTATGGAGACCTATATTGCAGGGATTAAGACAAATTCTATGGCATATGCAGTGAAAGGGGCAGATCGTCTTCATAATCTGCAGAGCGCATTCTGTGCAAATGAGAAGTTTCGCAAGAAATACATCCGCGAGACGCTTGACTGGTATATGAAATTCAGACCGGAGATCCCGGAAGTTGTAGCAGAACTGATTGAAAGTTTGAGCGACGATGAGGAGAAAGAGAAATTTCGTGCTGAGATAGAACATTTTGTAGAGAAATGAATGAAAGCAGAAGTAGATTTAGTAAGAAAATAAGCGGAAGGACGCAAGGCAACGGAATGTTTAAATGGTTTATGTTACTTGTATATATTGTACTGTGTTCCTATGTCTTCACAGGATGGTTTCGCTGGAGAAAGTGGATGGAGATTCCGCATTGGAAAATACTAAGTATAGGAATTGCATTCTTACTTCTATTACTTGCCTCTTCCATATTTCTGGGCAAATTTCTTCCGCAGAGTGAAATACAGCTTAAAATTCTTCAATTTGGAAACTATTGGATTGGATTTCTGATTTATGTTATTTCCTTTATCCTGGTTTGTGATTTAATTTGGCTGTTACGTTCTCTTCTCGCTTTCAAATGGTCCTGGATGGGCGG
>ERZ1031933.430-NODE-430-length-12361-cov-5.748822_pt1 | contig 12361 bp, 25 predicted proteins | sample MGYA00517880_ERZ1031933 | MGnify/ENA primary metagenome ERZ1031933 (study PRJEB33719, sample SAMN04261283) | wastewater metagenome | biome: rural village; feature: human; material: feces | host: Homo sapiens | place: El Salvador | collected 2014-01-14 ... | reverse complement strand
CAACTATTGTAGATGGTGACAGAATGACATCACTACAGATTGCAGAGATTACTGGCAAGCCACACGCAGACGTGATGAAAGCCATCAGAAAGATGGAGCCAGCCTGGTCTAAAATCAACGAAGGAAATTTTTCCTTGGTTGATTACCAAGACAAAAAAGGCGAGACGAGACCTTGCTACTCCCTCAACAAGGAAGAATGTCTCTATATCGCCACCAAGTTCAACGATGAAGCGAGAGCCAAGTTGATTAAACGATGGAAGGAACTGGAAGAGCAACATCAAAAGCCATCCGTTCCTCAGAACTATCTCGAAGCTCTCAAATCTCTGGTCAAGTCCGAGGAAGAGAAACAGCAGCTAGTCTTGGAGAACAAGCAGCAGCAAGCAACCATCCTCACTATCAGCAAAGAGAACATGGAACTGGGTAACAAGATTACCGAAATACTGCCGAAGGTCAGCTACTACGATAAAATCTTGCAGAGCAATGCCACCATGACCGTCACCCAGATAGCACAAGACTACGGAATGAGTGCCATGAAGCTGAATAAAGAACTGGAAGCGATGAAGATTCAGCATAAGGTTCGAGGTCAGTGGATATTATACGGAAAGTTCCTCACTGGTGGTTACGTTCACAGCAGAGCGGTAGATATACTAAGAAGTGATGGTCGGCACGATGTGAAGTACAACACCGAGTGGACAACGAAAGGAAGAATCTTCCTATATGAATCACTCAAAGCGAAGGGCATTCTCCCCTTAATAGAGCAGGAGAACACTCCCAGCGATAAGGGAACTGGTGGAACAGAGCCATCCAAGGCAGCTAGTGCCAGTCAACAAACCATCAAATTCAACTGATATGATAGACCCAGAGATTAAGGAGCAGCTAGACCGCATCGAGCAGTATTCGCTGATAGCTGCAAAGAATGTGCTCAACATTAAGGAAGCAGCAATCATACTAGGCATGACGGTTCGAGGAGTAAGGGAAAACGTCAGAAAGCACATACTCCCCTGCTACAAGCCAAATATCAACCTACTCTACTTCAAGAAGAGCGAGTTGGAAGACTGGATGATGCAGAACCGCAGCAAGAGCATGGCAGAGATAGAATCAGAAGCAGCAGCCTATTGTGTAACCCATTAAACAGATAAACTTATGTTCGCAGATATTATGTTCGTGGCATCTATTGCCATGTTTGTCCTCGTAATCAAGGAAATCCGCTCCTACTTCAAGGAGGTAGGCAAGTAAGATATATGGAGATTGAACCTCACAAGTTGAATTTAGTATTAAATTATTAATTTGTTAAGTCTTGTAATGTTTCAGCCATCGAATTTTCATTCGGTAAATAGCAGAGGTTTTTTGGAGTTTGCTACTCCCAGTCTCCACAAGTGATAAATATAGTCATTTTTTACTTATGTTTTTAAGTTAGTTAGATTATTGGTTAGCCAGCGCAAGTAACTCAGATGGTAGAGTATGAAATGTCATGTGTCGTGGGTTCGAGTCCCACCTTGCGCCCCATATAGCCCGATTCCAAGGCTTTATATCGGATAGGATAAACCTTCCTAGAGAGGTACACGTACCCAAAAGGAGCATCATTAACCACAGATGATGCTTAGACGTGGAAGTGGCAAGCTAATACATACACCCACTGGGTGGAATTTGGAACGCTTGGAGTTCACTTGTGAAGATGCAGACCTGATGCCGTGACCCTTAAAGATAAGGTAGCAGAAAGGTAGAAGCGCACAACTACAAATCGGTTTTAATGCAGCCAGCACGAATACTTTATTTTGTTCCAGTTTAGTAAATAGGTTAATGGTTCGTAAAATTTTAGATATATCACAATATGTGCGATTACTAGTGCTGGGAGTTCTAAGCCTCCATAAATGCAGAAGAGAACCAAGGAGCGATTCAGCATCCGGCAAGATTGTATAGATGTCGCTCCACGGAGGTGGCAGTTTTAATCATATTCATTTTACTGCCCCTCCTTTTTGGATAGAAATCACATAAATTGACAAGTTATATACCATACAGATTACATTTGCGATGCGGTAGCGACCGCTCAGGTTAATATTAAAATAATGAGCACTCGCCCCCACCATTCGTGAGAATCGTGGGGTTTTTTAATTTGAACATTTCAAACCATACAATATGAGATATAAAGCAAATAGTTGTCACGATTGTCTCTTCTTGACCATGTGTGACAACCCGAATAAGAACCCAGATGGTGGCTACAGATGCAGCCACTATGAATGGAAGTATCAATAACAACTTAAATACATAAAAGATATGGGTAATTTAGATTATTACAACAAACTCAAAGTCGTTCCTCAGCAGGCACTCAGACAAATTCAGTCAGGAAGACTTAGAGGAAAACACGACATCAACCCAATGTGGCGCATCAAGGCAATGACAGAGCAGTTTGGTGTGTGCGGAATCGGTTGGAAGTACGTAATCACCAAGCAGTGGACAGAGACTTTCGGAAGCGAAGTAAAAGCCTATTGCAACATCGACCTCTTTATCAAGGTGAACGGAGAATGGTCAGATGCCATCCAAGGAACAGGAGGTTCGTCAGAAGTTTCAATGGAAAGCAAAGGTGCATACGTATCTGATGAATGCTACAAGATGGCACTCACAGATGCCTTGTCGGTTGCAATGAAGGCACTTGGTGTAGCAGCAGACGTTTATTTCGAGGCAGGAAAAGACATCATAGATATTGATAGCAAGTATGGTGCTCAGGATAGTAGAGCAGCGCAGCATCAGACACAGACTCAGCATCCAACCGCTCAGGCAGCACAAGCCGTACAGCAGCCAGCAACACCCCAGTATCACACCAATGACTTGAACGAAGGATTGGCATACCTTAGCAGATGTGTCAACAAGGACAATCTAGTATGGGTAGTTCAGACATACAAGCCGCTCACCGCCAGCCCTCAGTTCATGCAAGCAGTATCAGCTAAGAAGAAAGAATTAGGATTACAATAATATGACAGAAGCAACAAAGAAAATCACCTTGAATGTGCCAAGAGTAACATTCATTGAGGAATCTCACCAGTACTTCATCGGCAAGAAGGAACTGAAAGGAGTAACTGGAACGCTCATCAAGAAAGCCTTCCCCGACACCTATAAGAACATTCCTGAATCGGTATTGATGAAGGCAGCAGAGCGAGGAGGACTTATCCACAACACGTTTGAAACCTTCTGCTCCATCTTCGATGCAGACCTCAAACAATACCCGAACCCTACGGAAGAGCTTCTTGCCTTCCATAGTATGTTAGTCGCATACGATTTACACTATGTGGCATCCGAGTATCTAGTTACAGATGGCGAGAACTTTGCATCTGCCATTGATGGAGTCTTCTCTGACAGCGAAGGCAACATATATCTGGTAGATTACAAGACCACCGCCACCCTTCACTACGACAATGTATCGCTCCAGTTATCCATCTATGCAAAATGGTTCGAGGAGCAGAATCCCGACCTAAAGGTGAAGGAGATTGTCTGCATGTGGTTCAAGAACGGACAGAGCAAGTTCCAGCCGCTACCTAGGGTAGCAGATTGGCAGATAGATGATTTAATCAACGCTTATCTCGCTGATGATGCAGAATATCAGTATAAGGTGGAGGTTCCTGAGCAGTTCTCGGCACTAGAGCAGGAGTACAGACTGGTTTCCGCTCGTATGGATGCCCTGAAAATCAAGCAGGATGATTTGAAGGAGCAGATGATGAAGATGATGGAAGCCAACAAGCAGAAATCCATCAAGACAAACATCGGTTCTTACTCTTATGTAGCAGCCAGCACCAAGAAGACCTTCGACACGAAGCTGTTCAAGGACACGGAGCCTGACCACTACGAGCACTATCTAAAGGAAACGACAACAAAGCCGTCAATAAGAATCAAACTTAATTAAGTATAGATATGAACGTAAAGTTTACAGGCAAGATTATTGCAGCAGGGCAAGTTCAAATGGGAACTTCCCAAAACGGAACCCAATGGAGTTCCCAAGAGTATGTGATTGAAGAGTTGAACCAGCAGTACCCTTCAAGAGCCGTTATCCAAGTTTACGGTTCTGACAAGATTCAGCAGTTCGGCATTCAGGTAGGCGAAATCATCACCGCCAACATCGGATTGAAGGCACATCAGTCTAGAGACGGACGATGGTTCAATCAGTTAGACTGCTGGAAGGTGGAAAGACCAAATGGGCAGCAGCAGGGACAGATGGTACAGAGTCAGATAGGTCAGGTTCCTCAGCAGCAAGCAACCAACTATCCACCTCAGCCAGCACCTATTCAGCAGCAGATGCAGACTTTTCCCCCTCAGGTTAATGCAAATGGTCAACCTATTCAGCAGAACGCTCAATATGCAGGTGGTCAGCAGAAAAGTGGTCTCCCATTCTAAGCATTAATATATAAGGTATGGAAATTCATCTAGTAAGAACCTCCACTGGTCTTCGTCCATACACGGATGATGATTACGAGGAAATGAAAAAGATAAAGGTTGGTTCCATCGTCAAGGCGAATATCGTCCGACCACGCAACGTAAAGTTCCATCGTAAGTTCTTCGCCCTTATCAGAGCAGCATGGGATTGTCTTACCGAGCAGCAGCGCATCAACCTACGCTCAATAGACACCTTTCGTGAGCAGCTTCTGATAACATCAGGATTCAGCGAACCGCTTTACGACCTCAACGGACAGAAGTTCCTAGAAAGAGCCAAGTCTATCTCCTTCGCCAAGATGGATGAGCCAGCCTTCAATGAAGTATATAGTAGATGTCTTGATACCATTCTAACCATTCTCATGGCTAATGGTATTACAGAAGACGAGTTTAATAACATTTTACAAAATTATAGTTAGTATGACACGTAGAAACGACAAGCGCAACAACAGACGCAATAGCCGTCAGCGCAACAACAACCCAGAAGTATCTCCATTCGCTCAGATGATTCTTGGAGCAATTCTTAGTAAAGGTGCTGGCATGATTGCCAATGCCTTGATGGATAAGGCAGGAGAGAAGACAGAAGACAAGCCACACACTGGCATCCGTCAGTCTGACAACCTATTAGAGTCTTCTTGTATTATCAATGGTGATGGTTCTGCCACCGAGATTCCTATCCCTGATGGTTTCCAAATCTTCATCAGCGAGGATGGCAAGCCGATGATTCGCAAGAAGATTGAAGGAGACGTGGTGAATAAGACTCCTGATGCAGCGGAAAGCAACCCTATCACTTATCGTGATATTCTCGAAAAGCTGTACTTCAAAAAGATGGCATACTGGATTTATGATAAGAGCATCGAATCTGGAATACAGACACAATACAACTTCGAAGATTCCGTAAACTGCACCAGCGAGGCTCAGGCAAAACGAATGGCTGCTTTCAACAAGTTGCAGAACATCGCCAAGTATCTCAATGGTGGCTGGAAACCAAACTTTGATGGCAATACAGAGAATTGGAATATTAACGTATCTTACGATACAATAGGATGTGTACCTAGTTATAATAGATTATGTAACAATGGCATGGTTTACTTCAAGTCTGAGCAACTCGCCAATGAAGCCATCCGCCTGATGGGTGAAGAATCTCTCAAAGACCTTTTCTCAACCGACTGGTAATGGCAAGTTACGCTGAAATCAAGGCAAAGCTACAGCAGGAAGGCAAGAAGATACGCAAGCGTTCATCCTACGATGAGCACAACTTGCAAGCCGCAGAGGTCAGGTATATCCGTGGGGTATATCCTGACCTTGAAGGAGTCTTCTTTGCCGTTCCTAATGGTGGCAAACGAACCTCCCGACAAGCCGCATGGCTCAAAGAAGAAGGTATGAAGGCAGGAGTATCTGATATGCTACTCCTGAAGCGCACCTCCCAGTATGGTTTCCTATGCATCGAAAACAAAACTCCCAAAGGACAGCAGGAACCAGAACAGAGAGTATTCCAGCATGAAATAGAACGACATGGTGGCAAGTACATCATCATTCGTTCTTTAGATGAATTTATCCAAGCAATCGACAATTATTTAAATGGTGAACTATGAATGGCTATAATAATTTTTCATACGAAGAAGTTGTAAATTGGACGAAAGAATTATTTAAAAGAGAAATTGGAGTAGATGAAGTAATCAAAAGTATTATTTCATTCCTTGAATCCAAAGGATATAAGGTAACTGCTCCTCCCAAGGAAGTCAAAGACGAATACACCTTTGAGCGAGCATGGAACCTATACGAAAAGAAGGTAGGCTGCAAGGCTAAACTGGAAAAGAAGTGGAACTCAATGAGCCAAAAAGACCGCAAGGCAGCTATAGAGTACATTCCTCTCTATGTAATCTCCCAACCCGACAAGCAGTACAGAAAGAACTTCCAAACTTTCCTTAACCAGCGAGGATGGGAAGACGAACTCATCGGAGCCACACCACCGCCAGCAGCCGTCAATGAGAACCCTTCCGAAATCAGCCAACTCATCGCCAAGACCAAGGTAGAGCAGCAGATAACGGAAGAAGACAAGAACCACGCTTTCCGCCAGCGCATCTATGGCATGATTGAAGTTCTCGAAAAGAACCCTCAGAGCTTCTGTAGAAAGCAGTTGGAGATATATCGTGACAACGGAACACTAGAACGCTTGGGCATCCAGTGGAATCCATAACATCTACGAAACCGTTTACCACAATGAAAGAAATTTGGAAAGACATTCCTTCATTTGAAGGATACTATCAGGTTAGTAATCATGGTAGAATAAAAGCACTAGCAAGAACAACTTTCGATAAAAATGGTAAGGCTTACAATAGAAAAGAACATATTGTTCAGCCAAGCCTAACAAGAACTTATTATAAAATTCATCTATCCAAAGAAAACAAGTTGTATTACTTTTCGGTTCACAGACTAGTAGCTTTAGCCTTCATCCCAACAGATGATACAAGTAAACATATAGACCATATAGATACAAATCCACTAAATAACAATGTGGATAATCTTAGATGGGTAACTGTTTCAGAAAATTGCAATAATAACTTAACAAGAAAGCACATATCATTATCAAAGAAGGGACATTCAGTCAGTGATGCCACAAAAGCTAAAATTAGTAGTATTCTCAAAGGCAGAAAACTTTCTGAATCAACAAAAGCAAAAATGAGTCTAAACAGAAATAGAACTATCATTTATGCTTTTGACCTAAATGGCAATTTCTTGCGAGAGTTCAAATCCGTCAAAGAGGCAGGAATGTTTGCAGGTAGGCAATATACATCTGTTATTAGCTGCTGCAAGGGAAGAACTAAAACTTGCGGCAATTATATTTTTTCATACAATAATAGAATACAATAAATAGTAACCAACTGACTGACCGCCATGTTCGAGGAGCTGATATTCCCTTCGGGGAATCACTACCACGACAAGACAGGTCAGCTATCGCTCTTCTAGCTTATGGATATTTTCGGATATATCAAGGTAGGCAAGCGTATCAGCAAAGCGCACCGCCTCATCTTTGAAGGCAAGACCCTTATCATGTGGTACAAAGACAAGCCTATCATCGGAACCATGATAGATGGAAAATGGTGCTGCATGGACATAAACGGAAACAAAGAAATCCTCATGTATCAGTCTTTAGTTACACACGTTTCATTCTTACCTTCGCCACATGAAGACAGAGAAAGAACAAATCCTAGCCATCATCGCTGAGATTCAGGCAGAGCGTGAAGCTGCCAACATCGTGCCGCCCCACGTCCTCACAGCCGAAATCATCAACCGAGGATGCCATCAGCCATACCAAGCCATCAACGAGTTATGCGCAGAAGGCAAGATAAACTGGTGCCGCACCCTCAACGATATGGCATTCACTATCAGAAAACAATAAATTCAAAAACAATATGGAAACAACACCGTTAACACAACAACTGCTAAAGCAGTTTATGACCAAGGCATACGAAAATGCCAAAGCCAAGGGCTTTTATAAGCCAGATTTAGACATCAATCAAGCGTTAATGCTCATCATCACAGAAATGAGCGAGACCATCCAAGCCCAACGCCACAGCCGCAACGGAAGCATTGAAGACTACAACAAGTGGCTGGGAGTATCTGAGGAGCAAGCCTACGAGGAATCCTTGGAAGGAACCGTACAATCTGAGTTTGCAGACATCGCCATCCGCATCATGTCACTTTTAGGATTCTACAACTCTCAGAAGATAATCTGTCTGATGAATGATATTGAACTCAAAAAGACAGAAGAATATCACAAGGTAGAGTTCGAGCACGGAACCTACTCCCTTCCTGACGCCATGTACCTCATCATCACCCGAATGACCTACTTTCCATTCTCCTGCTCGCCAGCATGGATGAACACCTTGCGCTTGCAGGATATTCTTGTTCAGGTCTTCGCCCTAGCCCACATAGAAGGCATTGACCTCGTAGAGCACATCAAATTGAAAATGCAGTATAACGAATCTCGTCCGTACATGCACGGATGCTTATATTAGGAGGATAGCAATATGTTTGGAATAGAAGAAATATCAAGAAGATGCTTAATGACTTTGAGTGATGGTAGCAAAATCCAAGCTACCATCACCATCCCAAAGCCCACCAAGCCCATCTTCCCTGAGCAGATGGAACGTAAGTTTATAGAGAATTTCAATAATTCGCAACCTCATCTAGCAAACAAGGTTGTTAAGTGTCACATCATGAGAAATTAAAGCGTATGATAGGCGAAAGAAGAATAGAAGAAGCCAAGAAAGCATTTATTGCCGACAAGAAGATTTTAGGTATTATTGCTATGAATGATTTGGCTTGTGGATTCAAAGAAGGTGCTAAGTGGATGCAAGAAGAGTTCTTGAAAGGCTTGTGGCATCAAACAGACGAAGAGCCAGAAGGATATGATGAATGGATATTGCTACACTACAATGTAGGCAACTATTATTCATTAGCCCAAGTAAAAGACTTCAAGTCATGGAAAGGATTTGTAGAGAGAGCACCTATAAAAAAGTGGCTCTATATTGATGATTTATTCCCAAAGGAAGGAGGTGAGCAATGATTAAGCCAGTTACTATGTATTCTGTCATTTGTGACAGATGCGGAAAGATTTATGGTGAGGACGATGGTATTATTGCTTGGGGAGACGAATGTACAGCCAAAGAGCAAGCAATGGAATCTGAATGGGCAGAAATAGGCGATAAGCACTACTGCCCAGACTGCTATGAGTTTGACGATGAATTAGATGAATATGTTCCTAAAAAGAAAGGAGATGAGAAATGAAACAGAAATATATAATTGGAGACATCTTTATGGTTGATAATCAACCAAGAAAGGTAACATGGATTGGTTCATCCTTTCCAAGAGTAGAGATTGATGGTGTTAATGTTGCTTGTAAAAATAGCGAACTAAAGCCTATTCCTCTAACTCCAGAGATTCTTGAAAAGAATGGATGGGAGTTTACAGAATGCCACATAGATGAAGATGGATTTGAATGGCATGTTTTTAGTAAAGATGATGTATTTCCTGACTTGTACTATTATCCTGCTGAAAAAAATTTTTCAGTCTTCATTTGTGGAGAAGAAACGCTTCCTGATATGAAGTATGTTCATCAACTCCAGCACCTTCTCTTCGGTATAGGACTTAACTCAGAAATGGAGGTGTAGGTATGAGTATAGCAACACAAATAAACCACCATTGTCCTTTCTATGGAAGAAAGTGTTATCAATGTGGTTATCGAAATAAAAGAAGTGATGAGTGCGAGATAATAACTCATCAAGACAGAAAGATATGATGTTTAACGCCTTCGGGCATAAATAAGCAGAAGCATGATAAATATAAATTTAGGTAAAATTAAATGTATTGGAACAAGTCAAAACCGTATTGATAGGCTTGTTTTGAAAAGAAAGGTTACAATAAGAGAAGCTAAATATATTCTTGCAAACATACTTGGCATAGAACTTCAGACTAAAGATGATTTTGAAGATTTGGAGGAATATCAAGAGCAAAATCAAGAATATGCAATAGTGGTAAATGATTGGCTTATTGGCAAGAGCGATGATACTGCAATTATGGAGTTTGCATGGGATTGCAGTGAAGATGCTATAGGAATATTTAATCTTATAGCCATCATTTCTTATCTGAAAAAAAGAAACGTTATAGAGTAACTAACCACCCTCTCCTGTAAAAGGGAGAGGGTAAAAGAAGAGAATATGATTAGATTTGAATATCGTACCTATTGTAACGAGTATAAGATAATAAAAGTAAGCAGAAAAGCTTATATTATTAAATACATTGATTACCACCAGCATCTTTATTGGCAGGTTAAGGAACATAAGTTCAAGTCTAGGTTAAAAGCAGAGAAACATATTAAAAAACATTTTCTTGTGGAGGATAAACAATGAGCGTATATGTAACAATAGACTTGGATAGTTTAATGTGCAAGCTGTCTGATAAAGAATTATATGACTTCATGTTAGAAACATTCCGTGATAGAGTTCCTGATGAATCTCATGTAAGCCTTATAATAGAAATGTTTAAGGTTATGCATGATTCAGACCGAGAAGAGGTACTTAACAAAATGACTTCTAACATACAAGAAAGAAGACTAAAGCAATTTTATCCAGTATGGATTTCTGTCAAGGATGAACTTCCACCAGTAGATAAAGAAGTTGTTGTTTTCACTACAGAGGGCAGATTATGTTTCGGACATATAGTAGATAAAAAGATAGCAAAAGACTATAACGGATGGAATATTCCTGATGTAGAATACTGGCTACCATTCGTTGACCCAAAAGATGAATAATTATGGATTTTATGAACTCAGAGCGTAAAGCTCGCAAACTTCACAGATGTTATATGTGCGGTTGTGAAATAGAAGTAGGACAAAAATATATTCGTCAGTTTGTACCAGAATACAGGTCCGCAACCTGTATGCACAAAGAATGTCAAGAACTTCTAAGTCACGAAGGTTTCTGTGATGAAGAATCTGGCGAGGGTACAAGTGATGATTTCTTTTGCAACGCAATCTTTGATTACGTCAATAGGTATCATACTTCTTTTGATGGCAAAGCGTTAGATGAAGGTTGGGATGGAGATAATTATCACTTGGTAAAAATAATTTTAAAAGAATTGGAGGGATAAACATGCCACAACAAACGAATATTTACAATTTTCAAAATTTAGATTTGAACACTTTGAGAGAAGCACTTAAAAATGGTTATCAACAAACAGACTTTGATGCTACAATGAGAAAGTTTGATAACAAAGAAAGCTTCGATGCTGATGTACCTCGTATCCTCAATAGAAAAGAACGTAGGAGATTGAAAGCAATTAACAAAAAGAAAGGAAATAAACTATGAATCGTAAAGAAGCAGCAAATTTATTGCCTATTATTCAGGCATTTGCTGAAGGAAAGGTAATTGAGTGTAGAACAAAACCAAGCGCATTAAGCAAAAGCTGGCAAGATATGAATGATTGGACGGAAATGAAAGATATTTCGTTTTGGGACAATATTGAATATCGTATCAAGCCAGATAGTAAGGCGGAAGCAAAGTACCGCCCTTTTGCCAATGTAGAAGAATGTTGGACTGAGATGAAGAAGCATCAGCCGTTCGGGTGGATAAAAGGAAAGGAAGGTGAGCATCATTCCTTAATTACTTCTATTATCGCTGACGAAGAAGAAGTTTATATAAATGGTATCAGTGGATTCGTTTTAGATGAAATTATGGAACATTACACCTTTGCTGATGGTACTCCATTTGGCAAAAAGTGAAGGAATAGTTATAGCATTTCTTTGTTGTAATCCAGATGGAAAGGAGTTCGTTTTTGCCCAAAAGCCTTATCGTGAAGACATTGGCGATGGTAAGCCTTATTGGGAAATGGACGCAGTTGATTATTGGTGCGAACTACCCCAAGGACGAATAAAACAATTAATAGGTCGCTCTCTTACATGGAAGGATGAACCTATTGAAAAGAATATTAAAGGTTTGGAAATATGGGTATGAGACTAAGAGGAGTATATCTTATAAAAGAACTCTCTTCTGATGAGTTCATCGAAAAGAAAATCAAAGATGTTCTTGGCGATGATATGGCAGACGAAAAAACAAAGAATACAAACAAATAATTTACCAATGAAATATCCAAAATTTAACGTCAATGAATTTGTCGGTGGGCACTTTGAGTACACCACTCCCTGCCCATTCGGCATATATGGCAAGTACACCAACGAAACCCTATACGTTGGTAGCCTTGCTTGCCAGCGATGCGAACACTTCCGAGGTATCAACAAAGAAGATGGTATCGTATCTTGTGGAATCGAATAGTTTTAAGAGTGCAGCCTATCTGCATTCTTCTTAATAATTAATCAAATTTTATATATGAATACAAAGAAAATCTCAATTATCCAGCGTATCAAGGAAAAATTCCTTGG
>ERZ1031933.427-NODE-427-length-12380-cov-9.971602_pt1 | contig 12380 bp, 6 predicted proteins | sample MGYA00517880_ERZ1031933 | MGnify/ENA primary metagenome ERZ1031933 (study PRJEB33719, sample SAMN04261283) | wastewater metagenome | biome: rural village; feature: human; material: feces | host: Homo sapiens | place: El Salvador | collected 2014-01-14 ... | reverse complement strand
TTTTGGCCAGTGATGCCGCGGCGGGTGCACCGGGGCGGCTATGTGGGGCGTGGGGGAGCGGGGGTCAGAAGAACTGGCCCTCGTTGATGAGGCGGCGCGTGGCGTCGGGGTCGCTGTTGGGGCATATCATCAGTATGTCGCCTTGCTGTGCTATTACGTAGCCGTCGAGGCCGGCTATGATGGCTTTCATGTGTTGGGGCAGTCGCACCATGCAGTTTTGGGTGCCTTGCAGCATCACGTGGGCGCCACCGCTCACGGCATTGCCGTCGGCATCGGTGTGCGACACTTCGTGCAGCTCTGTCCAGCAACCTACGTCGGCCCACCCAAAGTTGCACTCCAGCACTGCCACATTGCTGCAGTGCTCGAGCACAAGCAGGTCGATGCTGCGCGGCAGGCCCTCGGGTATGCATGAGCGCACGTAGTTCATCTCCTCGGCTATGGTGACCATTTGTTTGGCCACCTCTTCAACGGGGCGGTCGGGACGGTGTGCCATGCTTGAGAGGTGCTGGCCGAGGGTCTTGCCTTTCCACATGAATATGCCGGTGTTCCACAGGAACTCGCCGCTCTGCATAAACATCTTGGCGTAGTCAAGTTCGGGCTTCTCGCTGAACGATTGCACTTTGTGCAGCTTGTTGTCGGCGTTGCCTATGGCGTTGCCCATCTGTATGTAGCCGTAAGCCGTGTTGGGCTGCGTGGGTTTGACGCCTATGGCCAGGAAGTCGGCGTGGGTGTCAATGTAGTTGAGGCCGCGCAGTATCTGGGCTTCGAAACGGTCGGCGTGCTGTATGAGTTGGTCGGCCGGACTTACCACTACATTGGCATCGGCATCGGACAGCACTGTGTGCCATGTGCCCCAAATGGCTGCGGGGGCGGTGTTGAGCTGCACGGGCTCGGGCAGAATGTTGGCCTCGGGCACTTCGGGCAGTTGCTCGCGCACAAGGGACACATAGCTCTCGTAGGTGGATATGTATATGTGGTTGGTGGGGATAAAACGGGCAAAGCGGTCGAAGGTTTGTTGCAGCAGGGTGCGGCCTGTGCCGAAGAAGTCGATAAATTGTTTGGGCAGCTCCTTCTGACTTGCGGGCCACAAGCGGCGTCCAACACCACCGGCCAGAATGATACAGTAGTTCTTATTACGTGTTTCCATTATCAAGGATTAGTGGGTTAGTTACTGGTTTTTTGAAATGATGGCTTCCGGGGCCAGTTTTCCTCGTGGTGGGAGGCGCATGGTTGTGAAAGCGATGCTAAGTTAACGAAAAAAACTGCCGTTTGGTATTGCTCCCTGGATTAAAAAAACGAAAAACCGCCTTTTATATCATTATCCGCGGCAGTTGTACCAACGGATTGGGGTTGGTAAAACGACGCGGGAGGGCGTGCCAATAACCGTAATGTGTGTGACGGTTGTAGGCATGCCCTCCCGCGTGGTGAGGTAGTTATGTTATTGAAGCACGTTATGCGTCGCCCTCTTTTTTGCCCTTGTTAGGACGTCGGCGGCCTCTGTGCTTGTGTGGCTTTGGCTTGTCTGCATTGGCCGTGGGCGCATTGGCGCTGGTTGCATTTTCGGCCTTGCCATTGGCATCGCTTTCTGTGCCCTGCTTGTTGGCTTTTTGTGGACGGCGGCGACGGCGGTTGTTGTTAGTCCGCTTTTTGTTGCGCTGAGGCTTGTCTTGCGTTGCTTCAGCCTCGTCCTCTTGTGCCGCAGTGTTGCTTTCGCTGTCGGCGCTGTCAAAGTTGTTATTTCGCAATGTGGCAAAATGTTCGTCGTGCTCTGTGCCGAACACGATGTCGTCCAGTGTGAGCGATGGCACAATGCTTGTGGCGGCGTCTGACTCGCTGTCGTTGTCAAGGTCTTTGTCCTCGGTTTCAGCAGCCTCGGTGGTTTCAACGGCAGTGGCGGCAGTGTAGTCGGCAGTGGCGTCAGTGTCAATGGTGTTGATGGCAGTGTCATCACCCTCTTCGGCTACGCTGTCAGTATCAACGGCCATACTGTCGCTTTCTTCGGCCACTTTGTCTGCCTCCCCAGCCTCATTTTCAGCCTTATCTGTTGCGCTGTCAAATGCGGTCTCAGCTTCGGGCTTGGTCTCAGGCTCAATGTCTGTTTCCATTTCAGCCAATGTTTCGTTTGTGGTTTCTTGGCTTTCGAACTCGGCTTCGTGACTTTCATTTGTAGCCTCTTGGCTTTCGAGTGCGGCCTCCTGGCTTTCGTCCTCAGCTTGCTGTGCAGGTTTGATGTCCTCCTTTATGATGAAGGTTTCTTCCACTTCGGCCAGCGTTTGCACTTCGTCGGTTGTGTGGGCGGTGTCAGCGTCATTGGCCATTTCAGCGCTTGGGGCAACGGGTGTTTCGGCCTCAGCGTGGCTGGGTGCTTCGGTCTTGGCGCGACGGCTCTCTGCGATGGTTTCAGCTTCGTGGTCGGCGTGTGTGCGGAGTGCGCCTAACAGACCCGATATTTGTGTCTGCGCCTCGCTTGCCACAGCTTCGGGCACGGCTTCAGGCTCTGCCTTGGTTTCGATGGCTTCGGCTTTGGCCTTGGCCTTTTCAGCCATTTGGCGCTTGTGCTCTGCCTTGGCGCGTTGTCGTTCCACTTCGGCTTGGCGTTCGGCCTCGCGCTTGGCGGCGCGCTCCTCGGTGGTAGTGGCGCCCTTGGTCTGTCCCTTCACGGCATCACCCATGGTCTTTGGGCCGCGGTTGCGTGTGCGCTTTTTGCGCAAGCTCTCGTCGGCAGCTTTCAGCTCGTCCTCTTCGGGGGGAGCGGGTATTCCCTTGGCCTCGTAGTCCTCGGCCGTGAGCACGGGTTCGGCAGGTGGTGTGTCAATCACTTCGTACGAGGCAGCCTCGTCGTAAGCTGTGTCGTAAGCCTCGTCGGAGAGTTCCTGTGCGCTCTTCGGAGCCTTGCTGTCCTGCTCTTCGAGCACGGGGGCGTCGGTCTTGTTCTTGCCCTTGGCTTTTGATGTCTTGCCCTTGCTCAGTCCGTCCTCGATGGTGTCGATTTTGGGCAGAGCGAACGACTCTTCGGCCTCCATGGCAGTGCGCTTTTCTTTAGCACGGAAGATGCTGTCGTATGTGGCGGGCTCGCGGCGCATGCGTGTGAGTGCCTCTTTCGAAGCCTCCTGCTGGCTCTCCTTTTTTGAGCGTCCGCTGCCGCGTGCTATGGTGATGCCTTCGATGCTGATAACGGTGCGGAAGCCCTTTTCGCCATCGCAGGCAGTGTCCTTAAAGTTGATGTTGATGCGGTTCTTCTGACTCCACTCCAGCAGTTTGCTCTTAAAGTTAACCTCCTTCTGCGCCACGTTGTCGAGGTCGACGTACTGGCCTATAACGCGGTTGTTAATGAACCATTGGCAAGTTTTGAAGCCGCGGTCCAGATAAATGGCCCCCATCAGCGCTTCAAAGGCATTGCCGCCAATGTTGGTGTGGCTCATGCGCGTGCCTTGTGCGGCCAGAATAAGCTTTTCGAGCCCCATGTCGGCAGCCAGTCGGTTAAGTGCCTCGCGCTGCACGATTTTGGAGCGGGTAGATGTGAGAAAACCCTCGCGCTTGTGTGGAAAGTGGTGGAAGAGAATGTCGCTCACGATAGTCTCGAGCACGGCGTCGCCCAGATATTCGAGTCGTTCGTTGTTGAGCGGTTTCGAGGTATTCTCGCTGCGCTGTTTGCGGTCACGGTTGTTGGCCTTGCGGTCCTTGCCGCCCTTTTTGCTGTCGGCGTCACGTCGGTAGCTGAGCGACTTGTGCGAGAAAGCGATGCGGTATATCTCGATATTGTGCGGGTAAAAGCCCAATATGTCGTATAGGGCCGACAGAAACTCCTTGTTCTTGCGGAAGGGGAGCTTCATGCGGTCAAATAAGTTCAGTATCATATATATGCAGTGCAAATGTGGCGTGACGTGCTGTTGCGCGAGTCGTGCGCACAAATTGCCGTTGAATTAGGGTGTATGATGTGGATATGGGAAAAGCGCAAATGTGCAGATGCGCCAGCGTGCCGAAATGCTATGTGTGATAGCATTTGCACATCTGCGCATTTGCACATTTGCACATGTTACGCGCCTTTGGGTGCGTTAGGCTTCATACTTCTTTACAATGCAGCAGGCGTTGTGTCCGCCAAAGCCGAATGTGTTGCTCAATGCAGCGCGTACGGTGCGCTTTTGTGCCTTGTTAAAGGTGAAGTTGAGGTTGTAGTCGATGTTCTCGTCGCGATCGTCGTCCTCGTGGTTGATGGTAGGCGGCACGATATCGTTCTGCACCGAGAGGCAGCAGATGAGTGCTTCGACAGCACCGGCAGCACCGAGCAAGTGGCCGGTCATACTCTTTGTAGACGAGATGTTGAGCTCGTAAGCGTGCTGGCCAAAGAGCTTGGTAATGGCCTTCACCTCAGAGATGTCGCCCACGGGGGTAGATGTGCCGTGCACATTGATGTAGTCGATGTCCTCGGGCTTCATTTCAGCGTCTTCGAGGGCAGCCTTCATCACGAGGTTGGCACCGAGGCCTTCGGGGTGTGAGGCAGTGATGTGGTGTGCGTCGGCCGACATGCCAGCACCAGCCACTTCGCAGTAAATCTTGGCGCCGCGTGCCTTGGCGTGCTCAAGTTCCTCAAGGATAAGTATGCCGGCACCCTCGCCCATGATAAAGCCGTCGCGGCTCTTGCTGAAGGGGCGTGAAGCGTGTGTGGGGTCGTCGTTGCGTGTTGAGAGCGCGTGCATGGCGTTAAATCCGCCCACGCCGCAGGGCCAGATGGCAGCTTCGGCACCACCGGTCACCATGGCGTCGGCCTTGCCGAGGCGAATGAGGTTGAAGGCGTCGGCCAAAGCGTTGGTTGAAGAGGCGCAAGCCGATGTAGTGGTGTAGTTAGGGCCATGGAAACCGTACTGGATAGAGATTTGTCCGGCAGCGATGTCGGCAATCATCTTAGGAATGAAGAAAGGGTTGAACTTAGGGCCGTTCTCCTTGTTGATGGCATAGTAGCCAGCTTCCTCCTCAAAGGTGTGAATACCACCGATACCTACACCGAGCACCACGCCGATGCGGTTCTTGTCGATAGTTTCGAGATCCCAGCCGCTGTCCTTGATAGCCTCCATGGCAGCCACGAGAGCATACTGCTCGTAAAGGTCCATTTTGCGAGCCTCCTTGCGGTCGATAAAGTCGGTAGCCTTAAAGCCCTTCACCTCGCATGCAAACTGTGTTTTGAACTTCGACGCATCGAAGTGTGTGATAGGGCCGGCGCCGCTAACGCCGTTCTTGATGTTTTCCCAAGTTTCGGGTACTGTGTTACCTACTGGTGTGAGGGCGCCAAGGCCTGTTACAACAACTCTTTTGAGTTCCATAAAGTTTGAATATCGTTAATGAATGCGCAGCCGTCAGCTTGAGTGGCAGCATGGGCGGTGTGTGCCCTGTGGCTCTCTCTGCACTTTAGTAGATTAGCACGCACGCGGCAGTGTGCTGTCCGCTTGTTTCCGCGCCACGCGATGGGTGGGCTGGGGTAGTACTCGCTAATCTACTAAACAAATAAGGTGTGTTTCGAGGGGTGGGCTTGTGTGCACCAGAGCCGTTCAGCTGTGTGCTGCAGCATAGGGGTGAAACGTGTTGATATGCAGTGTTTTTGTAGGCGTGTAATGCCATAATGCAATTAACGTTTAACGTACAGCGACCTGTCTCCACACCGTCAGGGGGCTGACAGCATAGCGACGCAGACGCGTAACGTTAAACGTTAATTGTTTTGGGTTGGGTAGTCGTAAGACAAGCAGATTACTTGTTAACTTCTCCTTCGATGTAAGCGATAGCGTCACCTACGGTTGAAATCTTTTCAGACTTGTCATCGGGGATAGTGATGCCAAATTCCTTCTCAAATTCCATGATGAGCTCTACAGTGTCGAGAGAGTCAGCACCGAGGTCGTTAGCGAAGCTTGCTTCGTTCTTAACTTCAGATTCGTCAACGCTGAGCTTGTCAACGATGATAGCCTTTACTTTTGCTTCAATATCAGACATAGTTTCTTTATTTGAATTTAATGAATTATGTTCCTTGTATTTAAGTTTCCGCGTGCAAAAGTAATGCTTATTCCTAATACTGACAAACTTTTAGGCTAAAAAGATACGATAAATTGCACGTTTTCCGAAAAAGTGTGCGCTCCCGGGCGTCAGGGTCGTGTTTTCCAGCACAATCCGGCGAGTGATTTGTGCTCCCTGACAAAGCAAGAGCACACCAGGCCCACAGCCACCGATGTGGCCATGCCGATGCAGCCGTAGAGCAGGAAACTCGTGTCGGTGAAATGGCGCACGGCAAACACTGCCCCCACGCCACACACAAAGCCAGTAAGAGCCGCTTTGCCGCCGATGCGCGGAAAGAATATGCCTATCAGGAACAGACCGCCGAGACCGCTTGAGAGCAATCCGAGTATCTCCTGGAAAAAGTCAAGCAGCGACAGAATGTGCCATGTGGCCATGAGCAGTGCCATGCACATGCCCAATGCGCCCGACACGATGCAGGTGCGGCGTGCCACGCGCAGGGTGGCAGCATTGCTGGCAGTGGGGCGGAAGCGTTGGTAAAAGTCGACACTGTAGGCCGTGGCCACAGAGTTGATGTTGGACGATATGGTGCTCATGGTAGCGGCAAAAATAGCCGCAATGAGCAGTCCGGCCACCCCTTGTGGCAGCTGGCTCATCATGAAGAATGGGAATATCGTGTCGGCTTTGCCCATGGTGTAGTCGAGCGCTGCGGGGTGTGTCTTGAAAAAGGTGTACAGCCCTGTGCCAATGGCAAAGAATGCCACACTCACAAACACGCTCATCAGGCCGTTGAGCATGATGCTGCGCCGTGCGCCAGCTTCGTCCTTGGTGGTAAGGTAGCGCTGAATGACAGTCTGGTCGCTGGTGTAAGATATGAGGTTGTTGGCCATACCGCCTAATATGATAACCCAGAAGGTGGCCGAACGGTAGTCGAGGCTCCAGCTAAAGAGCCGCATCTTGTGGTCGTCCATGGCTATCTGCCAGAAACCGCTTGCCCCGCCATCGGTGCCCCACACCAGGTAGCCGACTGCAAAGAGTGCCCCACCCACCAGTATGAAGCCCTGCACCACATCGCCCCACACCACGGCCTCGACACCACCCATGGTGCAGTAAACGATGGTGACAAGCGCCATGAGCACAATGCAGATGTAGAGGTTGATGCCCGTAACCGCCGTAAGCGCCAGCGAGGGCAAGTAGAGCACCAATGCCATGCGCACCACCATAAAGATGATGAACAAGGCCGATGCCAGCAGACGTGTGGGCGCGTTGAAGCGACGTTCAAGATACTCGTAGGCGCTCGTCACGTTGAGGCGTCTGAAAAATGGCAAATAATACTTGATAACGGGGAACGACACCAGCAGTATGGTCACCAGCATGGGGTAGTAAGTCCAGTCGGTGGCGTAAGCCTTGGCGGGGTAGGCCATGTAGGTGATGGCGCTGAGCATGGTGGCATAGATGCTGATGCCCGCTGCCCACCAGGGTATGCGGCCGCCGCCCTTGAAAAAGTCGTCGGCATTGCCCTCGCCGCGCTTCATAAAGTAATAGCCCAGCAGCACCATGCCCACGAGATAGGCCACGAGCACCGTCCAGTTGAGCCACCCAAAGGTGGGCCGCACGTCCATCTTGACAGCTGTTACGGCTGCCGACCTGATGCCCGGCTTGCTCTCGCCGTCCACCACCACCCATTCGCCGTCACATGCCACAAGGGCAGCCCCGGCGCGTGCCAACAGCGGCGAGCGGCTTTCGGCCACCCACGTGTTGGTGATGGTGTGGTAAATAATGAGTTCGTCGTTGAAAGCGTACCAAGCCTCGGGCTGGCGCATGTAGGTGGCCTTTTCGAGTTCGAGCCTTGCCACATAGGCGTGCATGGCCTGTGTGCCATACCTTTGGGCGTCGATCCGTGCCTGTTTGATGAGCAGAGGCCGGTTGATGGCCGCCTCAAAGCGCTGCTTGTTCACACCGCCCGCAAACACGATGTGGGCACAGCCCGAGGGCACACCTGCGGCACCGGCCAGGGTGACGGCCTCGGTGCGGCCATGTGGCACAATGGGGGCCATACGTGTCCATTGGCGTGTGGCGGGGTTGTAACACCACCCGTCGGTGTGTGCCATGCCCCGTTGGGTGTCGGTGGCAGGGGCAAATCCGCCCGCCAGATAAAAGCAAGACCCCGTGGCACTGTTCTGCACCACGCCCACGGGCTGCACACGTGCGGCACCGGGCAGGTCGGGCAGACGCTCCCACTGCTTGCCGCCGGGAAAACGCAGTCGGTAGGCAGCCTGCGAGGGGCTGCCGTTGCTCAGTCCGCCGGCCACGTAGATGTAGCCGCCGCCGTAGGCCCCCGCCATGTTGTCGAGCGGCTGGGGCAGTGCGGGCAGTGCCTCTATCACGAGTTGGTGGTTGTGGCCCGACTTGAGGTAGTAACCTTTGGCCAGGCTCTGCTTGCCGTTGCTTGTGCCGCCCACGCACACCATGCCGTGTGGCACACTCACACCCACGCCGTAGGCAGCGGGCTGCGGCAGACAGCCTATTTTGTGCCATTCCATCGTGCCCGCGGTGTGGTGTAGGTTAAGTTCGTAGATGTCGGCATAGAATTGCTTGTCACCGCCGTCGGCAGCCGGTGTGCCCGGAAAGTTGCAGCCGCCGGCCACTAATAGTTTGCTGCCCGTGCTGCCGGCAAATGCGGCCGACACGCCCTGCTGCCCGTTGACGCGCAGTGGAGGCAAGGGGCGGTAGCTGACGGAGTTGAAGGGGTTGTCGTTGCCGCCGTGGCGGGCTTGCGCCTGCATGGTAAGTGCCAGGCAGAGTGTGAGCAGGGCGAGTAGCAATTTGTTCATGGTGGTGATGATATTAGATGTGTATCCGTTGGCGGAATTTTGGGTTAACAGGTTGACGGGTTAACGGGTTGACTTGTCAACTCGTTTGCCAATTCCGTCAATGCGTTATGATTGGGCAAAGATACGTAATCGTTTGCATCTGCAATGTAATATTTGCCACAAAATGGTGGTTGGTGTGGTTGCGAGTGACTCTTTTCCCGACGCGAGACGAGACTGCTGAAAATTGCCCCGACGCGAGACGCGTCGCCCCCATTAGTGGTAGCGTTTTGTGCTTGCGTTTTGTGGTACCGGTACCTTTACCATACTACAAAAACTTTACTTGTCGAGTATCTTACATCTTACACTAACTTGTTGCAACACATTGATTGTCAATGCTTTACTTAGTGTAAGATACTACCAATGTCACCTACACGCAACCTACACACCCCACACACTGCCACACGGCACAAGCACGGGAGGAAGATATTACGGCATAGGGGGGCAGAAAAGTCTGTTGCTCCGACAGATTTTTCTGTTCCCCTATGCCGTATAACCCGCCGCATACGTCCAAACAGACTGCGCGACAGCGGGGTGAGGTGTGTAAGATGTGTGCAGGAGTGTGTAAGATACTTTGAAATCATCTTACACTCTTGAAACCTCTGTGTATCAACCTATTACGCACAAAAAGTGTAAGATGGCAGTAAAAGCACACACATTCATTTATAAGTAGGCTGACGGCGAGGGCGCAAATTTTTGTGTACAAGTTCTACACTCTTTTGTGCCATTGAATGACGTATGTTGAAAAACGATGCGTTGCGTCATTTGATTGGGTGACGCATTGACGAAGTCAGGTGTATATTTCAATGTGCTGATAATAATGCGGGTGATGCTTGTTGGGTGTTGCTTTTGGCTGTGATGTGTAGAGGGCGTCAGCCTTGTGTCTGAAACAACAGAAATCCCCTTGACGGCTGTGCAGCCGCAAGGGGATTTCGAGCTTCTATGGCTTTATCATTCAATGCTGATTAGTCGCGACGCGGACGGCGTGGTGCGTGACCACCTTCGCCACCTTCGCGGCGCGGACGGCGTGCGGGACGTTCCTCCCAGCCTTCGGGCTTCTCTTCGAGCACGCGGTGTGAAAGGCGGAACTTGCCGGTCTTGTCGTCAATTTCGAGGAGCTTGACCTTGATGGTGTCACCCTCTTTAATGCCAGCTTCCTCAACAGACTCGAGGCGCTTCCATGCTATTTCGGAGATGTGGAGCAAGCCTTCCTTACCCGGCATGAACTCTACAAAGCAGCCGTAAGGCATGATGCTGACAACCTTGGCGTCGTAAACCTCGCCCACTTCGGGTATGGCCACGATGGCACGTATCTTGGCCACGGCAGCATCGATGCTCTCCTTGTTGGGGCCAGACACCTGGATTTTGCCTACGCCGTCTTCCTCTTCGATGGTGATGGTGGCACCAGTGTCCTCCTGCATGCCCTGAATGATCTTTCCGCCCGGGCCAATAACGGCGCCGATAAACTCTTTGGGAATTTCGAAGGCTTCGATGCGGGGAACGTGGGGCTTGAGTTCGGGACGTGGTGCGGGCATGGTTTCGAGAATTTTGCCCAAGATGTGCTCACGTGCCTGCTTGGCTTGGTTAAGAGCCTTTTCAAGGATTTCGTATGACAGGCCGTCGCACTTGATATCCATCTGTGTGGCAGTAAGGCCCTTTGCAGTACCGGTGGTCTTGAAGTCCATGTCGCCCAAGTGGTCCTCATCGCCCAAGATGTCGCTCAATATGGCGTACTTGTCCTCGCCGGGGTTCTTGATAAGGCCCATGGCAATACCGCTCACGGGAGCCTTGATGGGCACACCAGCGTCCATCAGAGCCAGAGTACCGGCACATACGGTGGCCATAGACGATGAGCCGTTTGACTCGAGAATGTCGCTCACCACACGCACTGTGTAGGGGTAGTCGGCAGGGATTTGGCCCTTGAGGGCGCGCCATGCCAAGTGGCCGTGACCAATTTCGCGGCGGCCTACGCCACGCTGTGCCTTGGCCTCGCCAGTTGAGAAGGGAGGGAAGTTGTAGTGGAGGAGGAAGCGCATGTAGCTCTTGTCGAGCACATCGTCAACCATCTTTTCGTCGAGCTTGGTGCCGAGGGTGGCAGTGGCCAGAGCCTGTGTTTCGCCACGTGTGAAGATGGCTGAACCGTGAGGCATGGGCAGGGGTGACACTTCGCACCAGATGGGACGGATATCGGTGGTTTTGCGGCCGTCGAGACGCTTGCCCTCGTCGAGAATGCAGCGGCGCATGGCATCGCGTTCTACGTCGTGGTAGTAGCGGTCTACCATGGCGTTCTTTTCTTCGAGCTCTTCGGGTGAGAGTTCGGGGTGTGCTGCAGCATAGCGTTCCTTAAATCCTTCGCGTATTTCGGTGAAGGCATCTTCGCGCTGGTGCTTGTCGTGGTCGCCGGCTTCGGCAATGGCGTAGGCGGGCTTGTAGCACTCGTCCTTTACTTGCTGGCGGAGTTCCTCGTCGTTCACCTCGTCGTCGTATTCGCGCTTGACGTCGGTGCCGAGTTCCTTTGAAAGTTCCTTTTGCAACTGGCACATGGGCTTGATAGCCTCGTGAGCCACCTTGAGCGCTTCGAGCAGTGCGCTTTCGGGCACTTCGTCCATTTCGCCTTCAACCATCATGATATTCTCTTCGGTGGCACCTACCATGATGTCCATGTCGGCCTCCTTGAGCTGGTCGAAGGTGGGGTTGACAACGTATTCGCCGTTGATGCGTGCTACGCGCACCTCAGAGATGGGGCCTTCAAAGGGAATGTCGCTGGCAGCGAGGGCTGCTGATGCGGCAAAGCCGGCCAGTGCGTCGGGCATGTCAACACCATCGGCTGAGAAGAGCGTGATGTTAACGTATACCTCGCAGTGGTAGTCTGAGGGGAAGAGTGGGCGCAGTGCGCGGTCGACCAGACGTGAAGTAAGGATTTCGTAGTCGCCGGCGCGGCCTTCGCGCTTGGTGAAACCGCCGGGGAAACGGCCTGCGGCGCTATATTTTTCTTTGTAGTCGCACTGGAGGGGCATGAAGTCTGTGCCGGGCTGAGCCGTCTTGGCAGCACAAACGGTGGCAAGCAGCATGGTGTTGTTCATACGCAGCATAACTGCGCCATCAGCTTGCTTGGCCAGTTTGCCAGTTTCGATGCTGATGGTGCGTCCATCGGGCAGCGAAACGGTCTTGGTTATCACGTTCATCTGATTGTTGTTATAAATTATTTTGATTTTACCTTCGTTGTAACGCACAAAAGTAGCAATTATTTTTTAAGTGGAGGGAGTGGGGCTTTACTTTTTTCTGATTTAGAACAAGCTTTGCGAGCTAATGTGTCAATATGCTGATGAGTTAAAGCAACCCGTTGGCGGAATTTAAGGTTAACGAGTTAACAGGTTGACAAGTAGGTATGCTATACACTACTTGTTATGTTACTCAACTTTTGGATTTAGCAAATGCGGGCTGAAAGCCCAATGTAACACATAGCCCAGGGCAAGCGAAGCGACACCCTGGGTATCGTGTGTTGGAGCAGTC
>ERZ1031933.424-NODE-424-length-12433-cov-7.717806_pt1 | contig 12433 bp, 13 predicted proteins | sample MGYA00517880_ERZ1031933 | MGnify/ENA primary metagenome ERZ1031933 (study PRJEB33719, sample SAMN04261283) | wastewater metagenome | biome: rural village; feature: human; material: feces | host: Homo sapiens | place: El Salvador | collected 2014-01-14 ... | reverse complement strand
CGCCACCGAGGCTTCCTAAACTACGCAAGCCTTCTGCTAAAGGGTGGCGAGCGATGCTCGTAGAGCTAACAGCTCTACGTCTTGTAATTCTTAATGCTCTCATTTTACTTGCGTTGTTATTTTGTTACTATTGATTATATTCGTCCGCTGCAAAAATACATCTTTTTTCTGATACTGCCAAATATTATCGCATTTTTAACTATAATCTTTGATATAATCTTTAATATAAAGTTTAAAACAAGAAAAACCCCGTTTTCCGGGTGTTTGCAGGAAATATGCAGGCTGTTGCGATGAAACCGCAGCATTCGGCAGGTGCTATCATCGAAATAGCGATAGGCAAAAACGGCGATTTGCAACAACTTTTCCACACCCGGTTTTCCAAAAACCTCGATTTCATCGGGGGTTCAGCCGGGCTGAACAGAAGAAAAACACCTGTTTCAGCATTAAGACCCCCCACTGCCCTACGCCTGAGGGCGCCCGCCGCCATTAGAAATTAGCGGTATATGTAAACCACTGTCAGGATTTTTGCAACACAGTAAGACTTGGAAAGCAGGAGATGTTTGCAAGGTTTGCATGTAAACCTTGCGGATACTAAGACTTGGTACGGACTTGGTACGGAGCGGGTACGGAGCAGGTCTAGCCCTGGTACGGATCCGAAAAAGGGGAGCACGCTTCACAGCGGGCTCCCCATGGATTGCGTTCAACCGAGAACGTCTATCATATATATGTAGGATTACAAAACAGCATTATAACATGGAGCCGGTGGCTATGTAGCCATCAGCCTGAGGATATTTCTCTATGCCTATCATCAGCGTATCGAAGGCATCAGAACCATCGGTGCGGGCTTCCAGCTTATCCTCTTCGGTCTCTGCCAGCTTCTCTCCACGCTTATCCTTCTTGCCGTTATACACTCCTGCCAGACGGATGGAGATGAGCAGGTCTTCATTGTTCTCGCTATTGATCATTATCCTGTGCTCAGCTCTTCCCACAAACATACGGTTGAGGAGCAGCATCTTCTCAAGATGTCCCATCGGGTTGCCCAGATACACATCGTTCACATACCAGCCATGGTCTGTGAGGTAGTTGGTGATGAAGGTGTGGAAGTCATCATTCATCAGGGCGTAGTTGTTGCCCACGAAGGTGGAGTCGTAGTAGAAGTTTACCTCCTTGCAGCGGTGGTACTCGTAATACTCCATGAACTTGTCGAGCAGGGCAGGCAGCTTCTCATCATACTTCACGAATATACTCTTCAGGCAGCGGGCTTCACCCCGCAGGTTGTCCTGCCCCACGGCTATCCAGTTGATCAGGGCGTTGGCATCGAAGGCGATGCACAGCGGGCGGTCGGGATCCACATCATCATCCATGCGTGAATCCACGTGCTGAAGCTTGTCGATGTCATACTCCAGCCCGTCCAGATAGGCGAGGTTGGGCGCCGTATATAGGTTCACATCCCGGAGATTGGAGTAGAAGCCGTCGAGAGAGATGGAAGGGCGCTTGCACATGATGGAGGTCTGGAAGGTGAGGGCTGGCAGATCTCGTTTCATCTGCTTAATAAAGTCCATGCCCAGCACCTCGATGTTATATACTGAAGAGTACTCTTTATAGAACAGTGCCTTGGAGCGCAGCTGTGCCAGGAGCAGACCAATCTCCTTGAGTCGGCGCTTGGCATACAGGCTGATGTTGCCTGAAGTCTTGATGCGGTTGCGGATATCGTATTCCTCCACCACCAGCGATGAGATGGCATCGATGAGGTGAGAATCGCAGTCTTTTTTGTAGTTGAGGAACCAGGAACCCTTCTTGGTTACGGGCATATCCGAGGTGATGAGCATGCCATGGTGGTAGTAGTGCTGTCCGAAGAGGTTCACGTTACCACGGTTGGCAGGGAAGGTTTCGTCCTTCAGCTGCTCAAAGTTGATGAACTTCGCCTCGTCTATATCCAGGTAGTCGAGCGAGAGGGAGTTGGAGGTTCCCTTGCGGTCCTGTGAGATGATGGTACCGATGGAACCGTTATAGAAGGAGATGGTGTTCTCCCAGTTGGAAGGCGGGATTACCGGTTCCGGCCATCCCAGCTTCTTGGGTGGTTTCACGCCGATGAGATAATGCTTACCCCGGTGGAATCCCCATCGCTCCCAGTGCTGAAGCATGGAAGGAAGGGTGTTGGTAAGGCATCGCTTGGTATTGGCAGAAACGAAACCGCCATCGCTGCCGGGCATACGCTGCATGTTGCGCAGGTTGAAGGTGGCATGCAGGATACTCTTTCCGATACCACGACCGCCCACGACCACAGAGTCGCGGGCATTGATGAGGTTTACTTCCTGCTGTGCCGGATTGAAATATTGCTCTATCATAATGAATTCTCCTCTTCCTTGACTTCTTCTGTTGGTGTATATTCCAGGAGCTGCTCGTCATAATCCTCGCTCTCGATCCTGATGAGATCCATGGAGTTGTCGGTGTATTTTCTGATGAGCTTCTTGATGGTACCCATCACGTTCGGTATGCGCTTCAGTCCGAGATGGCGAGGGTCGGTAGTAGGAATGAATACCTGAGGCTGGATCATGTCGTAGCCGTTATCCACAGGGTCTTCCTTGTCGAGCAGGTGGTATTTACCGTATGCGGCAGCTGCTGCAGCCATGGCTCTGGCATCGCCCATATTGTCTGCCTTCTCGTAGGTGCGCTGAATCATCTGGTCGAATCGGTACCGGGCAAAGTCCTTGGAAACCTTCTGCAGGTTGCCCAGTATGAGCTTGATGAGGTGCAGGTCATTATAAGCCATCATGCGCTGCACCTTGTAGTCCTGCATATCCTTGAAGACCAGTTCCTGGTCTGTCTTGCGTGGATTGATGAGCCACCAGGCATAAAGAGCCCGGATGCGCAGAATGCGGTCGCGCACGGGTGCGGGAACATTCTGTGCATCCATCTCTTCGGGTGTGCGGTCCATCAGGTCGATGATGGCATCGATGTTGGCTGGTTCTCTCATATCTTATAATGAATTTATTGGGCCGAATTCTCTGCGAGCCGTTCCTTTGCTACCCGGTCACGGTCGGCACGGGTCACCACGTATGAATCGTAGGTGAGCATATCGGCACGGTATTTCTTGTCGAGATCCGAAAGAATCTTCAGATACTCGTATCGGTCGCACGGTTCCTTGTCTTCCATCGTCTTGAGCGTCTCGAAGGTGGATTTGATTTCCTTGTATCTCTTGGCGTTGATGTCCCAGAGGTCGGCTACTTTCTTGGGCAGGAATTCGTGATCCTTGCGCTTGCCCTTGCGTACTACTGCCACCCCGTCGCTCTCTGAGGATGGCAGCTCTGCGTCATCCTGTGAACCTTCTTCCTCGATGGAATCGCCGTTTTTCTCTGATTTTCTCTGATTTTCTCCGTTATTCTCTGATATTCCCTGATTCTCTCCAGTGTTCTCCGGTTCTCCTTCAGCAATGATTGCCTTGGCTTCAGGGATTACGATTTCGTTCATCTTCCTGACCTCATCGATGGTCATGTTGTCGAGTCGGATCTTGAGGAACTTATTCAGCTCGTACTCAATGTTGGTACGGTATGCCTGTGGCTGGCGGGTGGCTCTGGCATGATAGAAGCGGTCGCGGTTGAGACGGAAGAGCATGTTGGCGCCCTTGATGATCTCATCGTCCGATTCGTGCTTGGAGTTGAGCCACTCCTGCATCTGTCTGGTGAATTGATGGTCCATATAATCTATATAATAAGGTGAAAAACAAACAAAGGTGACTCAGGCATAAAGCGAGAGCCACCTAAGTTAATTAAATTTACCGTATGTAGTTATGAAAATCGGGCTGGGTATTAACCTCCTTCAGTAGCCGTCCATACAGAACCATCGCTGCCCTTGATGTCTCCCTCATCGGTTTCGAGCTTACCATCATAGAATGGAGCAGGGCAGAAGTCGGTGGCTTCCACGCTGAGCGTTGAGGTCTTGGAGTCTGTGGCTCCTGCGCCGCTGTTCTGGGCAAATGTGGTCTTTACCGGGAACATCTCGTTGCCGAGGATGCGGAAACGACCGTTAGGATCCTGCTGGGCAAAGATCAGGTCGTCATTGATAGCCATACGGCCAAGACCGGTAATTTCGGCATCCGTGCCGCCGATGATGTACTCCGCCTTGTTGAGGAAGGTGGCAGATGGAGCCTCGCCCTGGGTCTCCGTAGTGATGGAAGACTTGAGCGCTACGAGATCGACTGCGTGCCACTTGGCATCGGTGGCGAGAGTAAAGTCGCCCTTGTAGGTGGCGAGTTCCTCCAGTCCCTTGGTGGTATCGCCTGGGTCTGGGAGCTTTGGCCATGTCAGAATCTGCGAGAGCGGAATGACCAGGAACTTAGGCTTAATGCCGGGACGGATAATCGTTCCCGGACATTTGCGCACTGATTTATATAAATCCTTGTTAGTACAAACCATAATCTAATCTCCTATATTATAAAGGTGAAACATTAGTGGGTTTCGCTGCCGGCATTCTCCTTGCCGCTCTGGTCGGCATTCTCCTTGCCGCTCTGGTCGCCACTCTGTTCGCCGCTTGCCTGGCTGACAGATGATGTGGCTGCCTTCTGGATGAGTGGCTTGGTACCATCATCGGTGATGAACAGGGCACGCTCCTTGTTGATGCTCTCAAACTGGGTTCCGAAGAACTTGGTAGAGATGAAGTCGAGTTTAAATGGGTGATACTTCTCGACCTTGATCTGCTCGGCATCGTTGTTGCTGGCCTCGTTGACACCCACCAGCATATTGCTCTTGGTGGTAAGCTCAAAGAAAGGAGCATCCTTCTTGTTGGAAAGGACTGCGAACTCTACATTGCCGAAGCCCTCTACGGTGAGGTGGTTATAATCCTTGTTGTAAGGAACAGCACCAAACTTCTTCAGGTAGGCACGGTTGTAGAGATTGACGAATGACTGAGGAACGTAAAGGTAAACCTTATCCTCTGTCATCAGCTCTTCGTCGGCAAACTCACAGATGCCCTGTGCGAAATCTACGGCGTTGTCGTCGTTGATGGTCTTGTTGTCGCCCAGAATGTCTGCAACCTTAATGAGGTTTCCGAGGTCGGCTGAAAGCTTGCCGGCATCCAGTTCGGTCTTGGCAATGGTGTCGAAACCATTGAAGAGGTCAACAGAACCTGTTCCTGTAGGGTTGCGTACTGCCTTGAACAGAACCTTATCGAGGTTCTTACCGAGCTTCAGGGCAAGAAGCTGAAGAACCTGCAGCGTGATAGGCACATTCTTCAGGGCATCGCCATTAGTGACGTTGGCGCCCCAGATGGTGGAATAAACTGAGTTAGGAGAAAACTTGATATCGACACTACCAAAGAACACCTCCAGGGTACGAGGTGTAATCTTGACGTTGCCGTCAGCTACTCGGTTCTCATCGTATGGACCGAACTCAGCACCACCTGTAAGTTCGCCTACGGTCTCTGAAACACGGATGCCTGGACGAAGAGTCATGTAGCTGAGCGACTTCTTCAGACCTCTGGTAGGCATGGTGATTAACTTATTACGGTAGGTCCTTGCCGTCTTTTGCAGCTGTTCCTGTACGTCAACAGGTGCAACAAATTTATCATTCTCTGACATATTATGCAAAATCAATTAAAGCGTCCGACACTTGATCTGAGCAGAAGTCCTCTGCCTTGTTGTCATCCACGGCAGTGTGGGTTTCGCCACCAGGCGCTTTCTCCAGATCCTTCACTTTCTCTTCAAGGTCTTTCTTATCCTTCTCCAGGTTCTTGACCTTATCCTCCAGTTCCTTCTTCTCGTTCTTAACCTTGTTGAGTTCCTCGTCCTTGGTCTCGATCGAGCTGGAGTCGGCAGCAATCTTATCCTCCAGCTTCTGCATCTGCTCCTGAGAGATGGTGCAGTCCTTGGCTGATTCCTCTGCCTCAATGCCCTCTACGTTGAGAACATTGTTGATGTGAGTCCATTTCTTAATCATATCTAATATTTTTTTATGAGGGTTGCCTTTATCATTGTCCTTGCCGAAAATCCGGTTCAGGAAGCCCGTCTTCTTTTCGTACCAGGAATTAACCACCTCCGGCAGTACGGGAAGGTTGTTGTACTTGATGAAGTTCTGGGTAGAATCGGTAATCTCTACAGGCTTACCGTCCATGGCTTCGTCTACAAGTCCAAGGTCAATGCATTCTTCTACGGTGTGCCACTTGGCTTCAGACATCACCTTGATGATGTCCTCATGCTTCTTTCCGGAGCGGTCACAGTAAACATTGGCGATGACGTTGTCAATCTTCTGCTGGCTCTCCTGCTGTTTCTGAAGCTGCTCGATGAGGAAGCCGATCTCTTCCTCGTTGAGGGCACTCCATACAAACTGCTCGGTAGAACACTTGTGAACCAGAAGCAGGCAGTACTTATTCATTCGGATGGTCTTGGCGCCCATCGCACAGAGGGTAGCTGCAGAAGCTGAGAAGCCAGCCTGGAAGTCAACGGTCACATCGCCATGATTCTTGAACATCTGGCAGATGGAAAGTCCGGCCGAGACTGAACCTCCTAGCGAATCGATGGCTACATCGACATGCTTGCCTTTGTTCTCATTAAGGATATCGCGGACCATTATTTTGGTCCACGATCCTATATAACCATTAATTTGAATATGATATTTCATACAACTTAGCGAATTTGATTGCCGCAAAGTTATATAATAATGTAGATAGATAAAAAAACTTATCAGATGATTTGGAGCGGTTTGTAAAGGCCTGTCCAGGTGACTGTATAGGTAATGAGCGAGGAATCTGTATGAGAACCTGGCATGTTTTCGGTACGGGTGAGTACCGGATATGGACGGAGTTCGCAGCCGATGAGGTAGCGGGATCCGTCGGCTGTGGTCACCCTGTAGGCGAGTGTCTTCCATCCAGGATCAATCTGCTCACGCGTCTTGAAGGAAAGCTTGGAAGTAAAAATGCGGACTTTCGATTCTACTTTGTCGGTGATTTCACAACTTGACGGATTTTTGCATGCAATATTCCGGAAGCTGACATCCGAAGGAAGGTAGCAGGAATGGCGAGAGAGAAGAGCCATGCTCTTGAGGTTTTCCACTTCCGTAACCTCTACTTTAATGATGTTCTTGATGTATGCCATATTTCTAAGTTGTTTGGTTATTTCTATGTTTTCCGTTTTGTTCGGGGTTGTTTGCCAAGACGGAAAATTTTGTATTAATCTTTATTAAATCTTGTTGTAGAACTTAAAATTACGCCCTTTTTTGCGTGTTGATTGCGAATTCTGTAGAAGCATTGGCGCACAGTATCCTCATAATCGATGCCAATACCGTGCTGTTCGCACCAGGCAGAAATGAGGGAAGAAAGCTTGCAGGAACGGTCGGTAATGTCCTTCAGAGATGCCCAGAGATCCATCTTGAAGAGGTCTGTTATCATCTCCTTCACGGCACATCTGGCACGAGGTCCGAGGTAGTTGTACTCCTTTACCGGCTTTGCCTTGGAGTCGGGAAGCTGGACAGCGATGTAATCGTCCGGGCTGGTAAGCCATCTTTGTTCCTCATACTCCTCGTCGCCGAAAACATGCTCTACACTTTGATGCAGCCGGTCTGCCTGCTCCTTCTGCATTTCGTCCTGACTCTCCTGTTCTACAGAGGAGAGTTCTGCCGAAGGAGGTTTGCTTGTGAACCGACGAATCACAGCCACCTCGTTGCCGATGGCTGGGAAGACAACCGGGTTGCCGTAGCTGCGGTATGCCCACTGCCTGATATGTTTGGGGACCTTGATGTAAACTACTCTGTTCATAGGCCATTTTTGCCGCAAAGATACAAAGAAATTTTGAGATACTTACGATGATTAGTGAAAAACTTACTTTTATAAGTAAAGTTGGTGTGATGCAATTTCGTCCGAAAAGTTTGTATTTTTGTATCGTGTAACTTTGGCTTTGTAACTCGCTGTTAATCAGTGATATTTTTCTGATACAATTTTTCGATACAAAAAAGTAGGCCAAAACAAAGTTGTAACATAGCCTATTCCGGGAGACGGAGCACTGATACAAAAAGGGCTTGTTACAAACCTCGAAAAGTTTGTAACTGAGTTGTAACGCAACTTTGTAAACAGCCGAAATCGGGTTTAACTCCCTCTTTTCTAGTTATTTATGTCTTTTCACAAATATCTTGTTACAGAGTTACAAAAGATTTGTATAATAAATAAGAAAGGGGTGGAGGGGAAAACGGCTGTAGGCGTAGGAAAAGGACTAAAACGGACCCGTCGGACGACAAAGATGGCGACTGTGGCCAACGAAAAAGGGAGCGATGAACAGACGTTCATCACTCCCTCGTAACATGGAAAAAGAGATATAAAAATCAGCAGATTTTGCTTGAAAATTTCGTCGAAAATATTTGCGTAATTCAGATATTTTTTGTACCTTTGCACTATAACTTGGGGCTATCTATTCCATTATATATGGAGAGTTAGAAAGGTTCATTGCTATCTTTATCTACTTTACTCCAGTCGATTGTCGATTGATAATCACCATTGTTTGCCTGAGTTTCCTCTTTTTTAGAATCACTCTTCTTGCTTCTGAGGTAGATCATTTCCACCGGGCTTCCATCAGGATGCGCAGGATCTCTTCTGATGATGCGATGCTGGCTGTTGCAGAGGTCGGAAGGGTTGAGCGAGTCAACGTAAGGACAGAGTTCTACAAACGCCTTCAGCTTCTTGGTGAAGCTTTGTGTGGTAGCCTTATTGAGACCAGAGAACTGCTTGAAGTCGGTAAAAGCCTTCTCTCTTACGACGAACTGATCCAGTCTTCCGCTCTCCTCAGAGAAGTAAGAACTAGCCCAATCCTCGAAGTTGACGCCCATATCTGCCTTGAATTTGCGCTTGACGATATTCTCCATTGGTGGGAGTATCTTGATAGGTTCTCCGGCCAATGAAAGGTAGAATCGGCAACACTGCAGGAAAAAGTTGATATCCGCATTCCATTCTTCTTCAGAGTATGTCTTCGAGAACAGATCCTTGTCGAAGTCATCACGTATGCTTCGGGTCTCCTGGTAGTCATTGTCCTCTGTGCGCTGGTGATAATAGTCAGAGAACACCATATAGAGCAATCTCGCCTCCGAAGACGGGTCGAAGTCTGCTGGCACATAGTTGGTAGTGAAAGCAATCTTCGGGCTGTCCTCGAAAGGAATAGTGAAGCTCTGGTTGTTCTTTGGGTTCACGGTCATATCTGAAGTAATATTATCATAGAATAGTCCGGTGTTGAGGTATCGGTCACAGTCATCGAGCAGCAGCATCTGGGTGTGCTGGGTTACCTGGTCGAAGACGTGAGGGTTGTCCATCAGCTTAGGATTTCGTCCGGACAGTTTTACGGTCTTCATCAGCAGAGAAAGCGTCTTGAAGAAGAAACTCTTACCCGAACGGCCATTACATTCATTGTCTTCCCCGATTTTATTGTCCATGGCCATAGGCGCCCATGCTCGTGAAGGTGACTTGTAATGATGGAGCATGTAGCCGAATGTGAATATCTTGTTAATCAGATTTTGCTTCTGCTCTGCGATTTCCTTTTCATCCAGTCCTTCTCCGGCAATATCGAAGAGGTGTGCCTTGTGGTATGCTTCTTTCTCATCGATGCTTTTGTCTTCGAAGTTGTATTCAAGTTCCTTGCGCCAATAGGTTCGGGATGCGTTGATCAGATAGCCGAAGAAATGGGAACTGGTATTCTTTACCTCAATATCAAACTTTGGTCTTCCGTTTTCATCGATGGTGCGGGTGATGGTGAACATATCGTCAAGCTTTTTGAAGTTGTGGTCGATGACATTCTCCTGCCATACATAGTTCTTCAGGGAACTTCCTTCTCGCTGGTATTCAGTCAAGCCATTTTTATCTACTTCCACGCTTACACGAGGGAAAAAGAACAGCTGGGAGTGATTGGTATAGCTGGTAAAGTCCAGCGTTATCTCCTGGAGTGAATCGAGGGCAGCGCTTGAAAGCTTCGGGGTATTGAGCACCAGATTGAGGATATCACGCTTTTCGGCTCTATCGATGACCCATTGGCGGCAGAACTCACGGATGTCTCTTGTGGTGATCAGTTTGACTATATTACCGGTGATGCGAACGTACCTGGTAATGGCAGAGTTCTCGTCATGGAGCGTATAGAATCCGTTTAGGCGAAGGAAGTTGTACAGGCACGCTGTATCGATATAATGGTCCCAGGTGTTGGCCTTCTTGTTGAGCTTGCTCACCCAGAAGCGTGCCGGCATAGCCAGCGTCATGAGGTTCCTGAAGTCCTTGCGGGTGTTGCGAAGTTCCATCCAGTCGCGGAGATCCTTGCGTCCTTTGCCACGATTATCGTGATAGGTGCGAAGCCACTGAGGGAGCCAGATGGTATGGATATCGATGAACCGGAGTGCAAGTTCCGTTCCCTTGGCGATGCCGGTTTCGTCGATATCGGGTATATTGTAGAGTACTTCTACATACTTCATGATCTCTCTGTATTCTTCATCGCTGAGCTTGTAGGTCTCGGAGTTGAACCATAATGGATGATATCCGAGAGAACGGCAGCAGAGACTGTCACGTTCTCCACTACAGATGAAAGCTTCAGGAAGCTTCTTCTCCTTATAAACCTTGGAGTCATCTGTATTGGTCTTGTTGAATTCTGCCATTTCGCGGACGTTGAACTCATGATAGGCCTTCTTGAGTTCTGCCAGGCCATTTATATACTGCTTTGGCTTGACTCCATCCGGTGTGTAGGAGAATCTCCACTGCTTGCTGAAGTTGAGTGGTTCATATATCTTGTAAAACTTGACTTCCGGCTTCTCTCCGGAAGCTGGAGAAACCAGGCATTCGCGCATAAAGATAGGGTAGTGCTCGTTGCTGCACTTGATTTTGACCTTGCGGTCTTTCACGTAGCCTATCCATTTAGCGGAATGCCAGTTGAGGGCGTCTACATGTTCCTGCTTGACATTCGGACCGAGAACCTTCAGTTCGTCCTCGGTAAACTTTTCGTTGAGTTCAAAGATACGAGTGCCATCCTTCTCGTCGATGGTGGCATCACGTTCGATGAACGTAGGCTTGTTGACGTCTTTCTTCAGTTCATCGGAAATGTTGTACTCTGATGCCAACCTGAGGATTGCATCAGGAAAACGGTCGATATTCTTCTCCTTCATATAGAGATCTATCGGAGATTCGGCGACCCCATCACCTCCGAAGTCGGTCACCTTCCAGCAGTCCTTAAACTTCTTGAGGGCACATGAAGGAGTATTTTCGTTGCGAATGGCAAAGTGCTTTTTAGGCGTACCACTCGAACAGTATTTCTGTACGCATTCCTTGGCGTCCGGGTATAATCCTATGATTATATCCAGTCCGTCATCGGTTGCCTGGTAAATTTGCTCTGCTTTGATCATATTTCTTTTCCTTTAAAAATCTGTCTGCAAAGATAAAATTTCGCAAACTCAAAACAAAATACTTGCCGCCGGTAGCCTTAATGCCTTAGGATATGTAGCTTTACGACTTTGTTGACAGCATTTGGCTGAGACAGGTTGATTTCTGTGATAATGCGGCTTTCGAACTCCGCTTGTGTCTCGAATCTTTTGCGTAGTGGGGGGGTAAGGAAATCTATGATTGCCTTATACCCTGATTCCAGTGTCATTATTGCTTTCATATTCGCTTATTTTTTCGGGTGTACATCCAAGTGCCTCTGAGTTGTGCTCTATATATCTGCGAAATAGGGGACAGTATCTTCCGTTGATACAGTTTATCCCTATCTTGCAGCTTAGACATTTACTTGGAGCCATTTAGTTGAACATTAAACAATTCGTTATGAAGGAGGAGTTTTGCCTTTATGTATTCCGGTCTTCCCTCTTCTTCATTCCAACCTACTTCACGGTAGTCTCTATCAGAAACTTTGCACTCGGTAGCCGTGCCGTCTTCGGTCCATTCTACAATATGATCTCCGTCCCATTCATCTTTGGCTGGGACAACTCCAAGGATGCGAGTACCAAACTTTGTGCGTCTTATCTCACTGATGGATACCTTTGGGAACTTCTCCAAGATTGCATCCTCTATTGTCTTGATCTTAGCTTTCTTTTTCATTTTCATTGTTCTTCATTCTGTATTTAACGATGCCAGCAACCAGACTGTCATCTTCGTCATTATAATATATGGTGAAAACCGTTTTCCCCTTATGAAAATTCTCCCAAGAGGTCTCTACGGCAATATTCGCATCCTCGATGTCCTTGTATATGGCTTCAAGTTGCTTGCGGTTGACATCGATAACTAATTTTCCCATGATGCATCATTGATAACTTCGTCGATAATCTCTCGCTGGTATGGCTTCCAGTTGTCCTTCTTAATCTTGTCGTAGATGCCCTGGGCTGACATGTCGAACTTCAGCTGAAGGGCAAGGATGAACTTGTTTCTCTTCTGACGGGGAATCTAGTTGTACCAGTCAAACAATGAATTTTTTTTCTCACTTTTTTGCTTATTTTCT
>ERZ1031933.421-NODE-421-length-12513-cov-9.055145_pt1 | contig 12513 bp, 10 predicted proteins | sample MGYA00517880_ERZ1031933 | MGnify/ENA primary metagenome ERZ1031933 (study PRJEB33719, sample SAMN04261283) | wastewater metagenome | biome: rural village; feature: human; material: feces | host: Homo sapiens | place: El Salvador | collected 2014-01-14 ... | reverse complement strand
CCACGGACTAACGTCCGGGTGGCCTCAAGAAACATAAGGGCTGACGCCGTAGCGTTACTATTTGTAGCGCTACGGCGTCAGCCCTTATGTTCTTATGTCCTTCTGTTTGCCGCGTTAGCGGCTGCCAAGACACGCTACGGCGTTGGCACATTGGCATATTGGCTCATTGACACATTAGCACATTAAATAAGCCGCGCAAGGACTGCAACCTGTGGGGGTTGCGCCTTGCGCGGCTCGTTAAATATCAATCGTGTTTTAATCTATGAAGATTCGGGGAGGATTAATCTTCGTTGTCCCAGCTTTCAGAGCTCCAGCCCTTACCTTCAGAGAAAGAAGTGGTGGGGTCGACAGACTTTGTATCGTCGGTAACGATTTTCACCGTGGGGTCTGACGCTGCGAGCATCTGCATGGGCTCGAGGTTGATAACCCTTGATGCGGGTGTGATATATGTAAGTTTCATGTTTTTATCAATGAAATGTGTTTGTAGTTTGTATTACTTTACGATGACCTTCTTGCCATTCTGAATGTAGAGACCCTTAGTAGCCTTTACTACGCGACGACCGCTGAGGTCGAAGATGGGGGCCTTTGCACTGGCAGGAGCGGCGATGGTGTTGATGCCAGTAACGGCATTGCCAAAGTTCATAACAATAGCGCTTTCGCCGTTGCCAAGGAGGTATGCCTTGTTGATGGGCAGTGAACCTGCCTTGCAGGGATAGAAGGCAGTACCTTCAGTGCCGTTGTTGCCAAGGATATAGCCTTCGCCAGCTGTCAGAGTCTTGGCGACACCGGCAGAGTGGCCGAGCTGGTTGCCAGTGATGGTGGCAGCAGTTTCGCCTGCAGCGGGAACCATTGTGGCAGCATCGCCAGTTTCAGAAGTAAGGATTACGCCTTGGTTGGCGGGAATAGCCTGTGCGTCGATGGCGGTCATAGTAGCTTCAGCACCCTTGGCGCTTACGTAGTATGCCTTAACGTTTGCAGGAATGATGGTGGCAAAAGGTGCGCTGAATGTGGCGATGTGGCTTACACCATTGATGTTTTGGGCATCGTGGAAGTTGATGGTGTTGGGATATTCAACCTCTTCGAACTGGAAGTAGCATGAGCGGTTCATATTATTCCAACCAGTATCGTAGAACTTGTCAGCACTCCATTGCGAAATGAAATCACCGTCGATGCGTGAGTTGAGGTAGTAAGTAGTCTGGCCATCCTTTCCAAGAGCCTTCATCTGTACGAGGCCAAATACATCGGCACGGTCGGTAAGGCTCACATTACCAGCACCCTTGTCGAGTGTGGCAGGCTCAATGGTCCAGTCGTTTTGTACAATGTAAGTAGAGGTTTGTGCGCTTTTGCTGTATGATTTATTTGCATCGCCACTGTCGGCCCAGCTGAGGTAGGTGCCGTAGTTGGTAGCAAACATGTACTTGCCGTTGACGATGTGGCAAACAAACACGAAGTCGGTTGCTGGGGTAGTTTCATCGTTAGCCTTATTACCTATCTTCTCGCCATTGCAGTAGAGGTAGTTTGCAGTGCCACTGATATAGGGCACCTTGATGCGGTATGCCTTACCGTCCTCGGGCATCTGAATATTGTCGGTGCTTGTCTTGAAAGCATTGAGTGCATTTTCGATAGCCGCTGCATCTGTGCCTGCTTTTACGGCATTTTCCAATGCTGTACGGGTTGCAGCAGTTGCTGTAGGATAGCCTACACCAGTCTTGGCAAGAGCTTCTTTGGCAAGTTCCGTGATTTTTGCCAAATTGTAGGTGTAGTTTACATTGATGGTGTTGCCACTGATTGAGACTGCTGCATCATAGTCTCCAACTTTAGCTGCAGTGAAGTTGGCAGCATCAGGAGTTGATGAGATGAAGAAGAAGCCACCATTCTTGGCCTTTTCGCTTGTAGCGTTGTAAGTTACGTAGCCATCTTCGATGTTGCACACTACGTTGTAGATGTTGCTGGCTTCGACTGGGGCGAATTCCCACTGGTTGTCGTACTTATTGTAATCGCCACCTTTCCATATAGTAAGTTTGTAGTTTCTACCTGAGTTACCACCATTAAGAGCCTCACCAAAGTAATAATTGGTTCCGTCAGAGTAAGCTACATTAAGCTTGGGAAGTGAAGCATCACCATCATGATAGAGGGGAGTGCCCTGACCGTTAAGAACAGTGAGTACATTGTTGTTAGCAGTGGTTACATGCCATACGTAGTTGTTGGCAAGGGGAGTAGGCAGTTCCTGAGCAGCACGAGTGTAGCTATCTTCGCTAAAATTGTTGTAAAGGTTGGTGTAACGCGTATCTTTTGCATCCTTATATGCTGTATTCTTAATGGTATAGTAGCCATTAAGCTCAACGTTGGGAGTGATGTACCAGCTGTTGTTAGCATGGTTGTTGCCACCACCATTATTATGCCAATAACCAATACCTTTGTTACGACAGTTCCAACTGTAATTGTCATAGCCCTTAGGTGTGATGTTGAAAGCACATGGCTCGCCGTGATCACCATAATTGAAAGTGATTTTCCAAAGGCAAGTGGCGTCGTCCTTGGTGCCTGTTACGCCTACAACTCCGTCATTGGCGTCATTGTCATCTGAGGGAGTCTGTGTGATGTAAACGTACTTTGTGGCATCGCTGGCAGGGTGGATGTAGAAATAGGTAGCCTCACCTTCAACCTTGCTCTCAATAGTGAAGTATGAGGCATCTGATACACTTTGCTGAGCCTGCAAGATGGTTGTACCTTCGCGTGTACAAACTACGTTGTTGTCACCCTTACACTTAAAGAGGTACTTCGTGCCAGCTGTGGGTACGAAGTCGGCGGCTGTTGCTCCAATAATGCACGTGAGGAGCAACGCCAAGAAAGTTGTAATTTTTTTCATTTGGTGTTGTTAAAATATATGGTTTATAAAATCCTGTGTTTGCTGTTGCGGGCAATGCGTTAAAAAGAGTAGGTAGGTAGTGCAATGCCAGCAATGTGTAGGTAGTGTGCTTGCTTTCGTTAGATTTTACGGGGCAAATATAGAGAGTTGTTTTATTTCGTGCAAGTTTTTTGCAATATTTTTTGATATTATGCTTGATTATGTGACATTTATGGGGACAGTATGGTCGCGAAGCGTGGCCTGCCAGCCGCTAACGCGGGAGACATAAGAACAGAAGGACATAAGGACATAAGGCCGCTGCGCGGCTGTTGAAGCGCTTACCGCGGGAACATAAGAACATAAGCTACATAAGAAACATATAAGCCGCTGCGCGGCGGACGGCCACGGACTAACGTCCGGGTGGCCTCAAGAAACATAAGAGCTGACGCCGTAGCGTTACTATTTGTAATACTACGGCGTCAGCCCTTATGTTCTTATGCTCTTATGTACTTATGTCTCCCGCGTTAGCGGCTGCCAAGCAACGGCCTTATGTACTTATGCCTCCCGCATCAGCGGCGGCTGAGGTAGCGCACGGGGTACCATACGGCGAGGGAGCCTACCACGACCACGGTGATGAGGACAATGAGTACGTCGAGGGCATGGACACTGACGGGATAGGCGTCGATGATGAAGTTGCCACCCGACGAGGAGAGGCTGATGAAACCGAAGGTTTGCTGCAGCCAGCACAGCAGGAGGCCGAGCACGATGCCGATGATGGCGCCAAGGAGGGTGATGAGACGGCCCTCGTAGAGGAAGATGCGGAATATCATGCTGTCGGTGGCGCCAAGATGGCGCAGGGTGGCCATGTCGCCACGCTTTTCGATGATGAGCATGGACACTGAACCGATGATGTTGAAACAGGCTACCATGACGATGAAGGTGAGGAAGAGGTAGGCCATGAGCTTTTCGATTTGCATGACGTTGAACACGTCCTGCTGCTGCTCAAGCTGGTCCTGCACCTTGAAACGGTTGCCTGCCACCTGCTGCATGCGCGACTTGACGGTCTGGAGGTCGGCCCCGGGACGGAGTTTTAGCTCAAGACCGCTCACGCAACCGGGCTGCTCGAAGAGGGCTTGGGCAAAGGTGAGGGAGGTGATGAGGTAGTTGTCGTCGTACTTGCGCTGGTTGACGTTGAAGCAGACGCGGGGTGAGGTGATGTCGAGGGCGTTGATGCTCTCGCCGGGGTTGGCCAGGTTGATGCGCTCGCCCTTGCGGGGGGCGCATATCTGGAGTGTGCCGTAGTCGATGCTGCCCATGGCGGAGGCCAGGCCGATGCCGGGTATGCCGTACTCGATGGTGCCGCGGTGGAGCTGGTAGGTGCCTGTGCCGTAGAGTATGGAGCGTATGCCGGTGACGCGGTCGTAGTGGTCGTCGACGCCCTTGAGGGTGATGATGGTGGGACGGCCGCGGAAGAGTATGAGGGCGTTGTCCTCGAGGCAGTATGAGGCTGCCTCTACCTCGGGCATGGCGGCCATGTGCTGCAGGGCGGGGTCGTCGGCGGTGACGAGTTTGCCCTGTGTGGGCACTACCTCGATGGGGGGGTCGAAGGCGGTGTAGAGGGAGCCGATGAGGTCGTGAAAGCCATTGAACACGCTCAGGGTGCATAGCAGGGCTGCCGTGCCGAAGGCTACGCCTGTGACGGCTATGCCGGATATGATGTTGATGCTGGCCACGCGTTTGCGCGAGAAGAGGTAGCGCAAGGCCATGAACCATGGCAGGCGTTGGCTGTTAAGCATGGCTTGGGGTGGTGTCGTCGGGTTGTGGTTTGTGTCCGCCTTCGTTGAGGAGGCTGTCGATGTGGTCGAGGTAGTCGAGGGAGTCGTCGATGAAGAATTTGAGCTCGGGTATGATGCGGAGCTGGTGGCGCACGCGTGTGCCGAGTTCGTAGCGCACCTGTCGGGTGTTGGCGTTGATGTTGTCGAGTATTTCGTGGGCGCGCTCTGAGGGGAATATGCTCAGGTAGCCGCGGGCTATGCTGAGGTCGGGACTTACGCGCACGGCGCTTACTGACACGAGCACGCCGTGGGTGGCTTGTGTCTGACGCTGGAATATGTCACTTAGCTCCTTCTGTATCAATCGAGCTATCTTTTGTTGTCTTGTTGTTTCCATATTTGTAAGTTTTTAGGGGTTAATGGGGGAGGGTTAAAGGGTGGCGCTTTGGGTTATTGGTGGTGCATTTTGGGGGTTAATGGGGGTAATGGGGGTTGAGGGGAAGAGCACATGACCTGTGCGGGCTGAAAGCCCAATGAAGCACATAGCCCAGGGCAAGCGAAGCGACACCCTGGGTATCACGCGTTGGAGCAGTCGCGCCCTGTAAGGGCAAAAGCCTTAATCCTTAAACACATACGCCTCGTCGTATTCTACGCCGTATGATAACAAGAATTGTCTGTACTCGTCTTGAAACGAGAACCGTTTGTGATGCATTTCTTGATTACTTATATAATCCAACGTTTTATCGACAATCGACTGGCTGACAGAAAATACACCATAACCATTTTGCCATGCAAACGCTCTGTAATGTGTGGCAAGCGTTTTTATCCATCGGCTGCTATTGCGTTTTATCTCTTCAACTACGTGCGAGATGGCTACGTCACGTGAGAGCAGAAACAATATATGCACATGGTCGTTAACACCACCAACCCTTACGACCTTGCAGCCAGTCGTGTTTACTAACTGGCCGACATAACAATGTACACGCTCAATATCCTCTTGTCTGATGACTGGACTTGTTGTCTTAATGTGGAATATCAGATGTATGTATATTTTGCTCAATGATTGCGCCATGGCTTAATGCTTTTGCCCTTTCAGGGCGCGTCAATATTATTTATTGTGGGGCCACCCAGGGTGCCGCTACGCTTGCCCTGGGCTATGTGCTACATTGGGCTTTCAGCCCGCACTGGTAGGGGGATTGGGTGAGGGGGTTAATAGGTTAAAGGGTGGCGCTTTGGGGTGCCTTTTTGGGTTAATGGGTTAGGAGGTTATTAGGTTAAAAAGGCGCTTTGGGTTATTGGACTAAGGGGATTATTGGCTTTGAAAGTTATCAAGAAGCTCTCGCTATGCATTCGAACTCGCAAGGGTTACTTTTTAACCTTATAACCTTATAACCCAATAACCTTATAACCTCATAACCCTCCCTTAACCTTATAACCTTATAACCTCATAACCTAAAAACTACCCGCGGTCGTCCTCGATGCTTGCTGTGGCGCGGGCCAGCCATATTTTGTCGGCCTCGTCGGTGAGCAGCGGCATGAGGCGGCGGCGCACCACCATGTGGTAGGCGTTGATTTGCTCCACCTCGTCGGGGGAGAGCATGTCGCGCTCTACGGCACGCAGGTCGTAGGGACAGAGGGTGAGGGTTTCGAAACGCAAGAAACGGCCGAAATCCGTCTCGCGCGACGGTACGCAAAGGAGTGTGTTTTCTATGCGCACGCCAAAGCGCCCTTCAACATAGATGCCGGGCTCGTCGGTAATGGTCATGCCGGGCTCGAAGGGTATGAGTGTGCAGGGACGCACATTTTTGCGTATCTGGTGCGGGCCCTCGTGCACACACAGGTGGGAACCCACGCCGTGACCCGTGCCGTGGCCAAAGTCGTAGCCGGCAGCCCACATGTCCTGGCGTGCGGCAAGGTCGAGCTGCAGGCCCGTGGTGCCCTCGGGAAACTGCAGGTGAGCCAGTCGCAGATGGCCCTTGAGCACAAGAGTGTAGACGCGGCGCTCCTCGGCGGTGAGGTTGCCAAGGACTATGGTGCGTGTGAGGTCGGTGGTGCCGCAGTCGTACTGTGCACCGCTGTCGAGCAAGAGCAGTCCGTGGGGGGTGAGGCGTACATTGGTGCGGGGGGTGGCCTCGTAGTGTACTATGGCTCCGTGGGCGCCACAGGCGGCTATGGTGGGGAAACTCAGTTCGCAATAGCCGGGCTGCTGGGCGCGCAGGGCGGTGAGCTTTTCGTCGGCAGAGATTTCGGTAACCTCGTTGCCGGCGGCTTGCTGCTCGTCGAGCCAGCGCAGAAATTGTACCATGGCCACACCGTCGCGCAGCATGGCCTGGCGGAAGCCTTCGGCCTCGGCCTCGGTCTTGATGGCGCGCCAGCCCTCGAGGGGAGAACTGAAGGTGGGCTGCTGCCGTGGGTCGGCACACAGCGACATGGTGGCCTGCGAGGGGTCGAGGCGTGTGGTGTGGGTGGCCACCCAGGGTGCCGCGGCCTCGTAGGGCTGCACGGCTACCCCACCCTCGTGCAGCTGGGCGCTGGCCTCGGCGGTGAGGGTGCTGGTGTGGGTAAAGAGGGTGAAGCGGCCCGTGGCGGGCTCGTAGCCCAGGTAGCCCACAAACACGGGGTTGTAGGCCACATCGGCCCCACGCAGGTTGAGCAGCCATGCCAGGTCGGCCAGGTCGGTAAAGAGGCAGGCGTCGGTCATGCCGCTCTTGCTGAGGTGCTGGCGCAGGCGTTCGAGTTTTTGCTGCATGGTGGCCCCGGCATAGGTGGCGGGCTGCACCACGATGGGCTCTGCCGGCACGGCGGGACGGTCGGTCCACAGGGTGTCGAAGGCGTCGGGCAGCGCCACATAGGCCAGTCCGTCGGCGGTCCATGCTTCCACGTCGGCCAGCGTCACCATGTCGGCCGGTGCGCTCACGCGGGTGACGCCCTGTGCCTTGAGCCACTGGGGCATGGTGGGCGTGTCGGGGTTGCCCTCGCGCATCAGTGCAAAGGGTGTGCCGTCGAGTTGTGTGGCGGCCTGCAGCCAATAGCGTGAGTCGGTCCACAGTGCGGCAGTGCCACGGGTGGTGACCACGGCCAAGCCGGCCGAGCCGTCAAATCCCGTGAGCCACTGGCGGCACTGCCAGCGCACGGGTATGTACTCATCATTGTGCGGGTCGGCAGTGGGCACGATGTATGCCTCTACTGCCCCACCCTCGGCCCCGGCATGGCTTGCGAGCCACTGGCCAAGGGCCTCTACACGTTGGGATATTGTCATGGGGATAATAATTTACAACCTATTTGCTCAATTCGAGCATGCGCTCGATGGGCTTGATGGCGCGTGCGGCCACCTCGGCCGGCACCTCAATTTCGGGCCACTCGTAGCGCAGCGTGTTATACACCTTTTCGAGTGTGCAGAGGCGCATGTAGTTACACTCGTTGCAGCCGCAGGTGCTGTCGTCGGGCGGCACGGGTATGAAGTGCTTGTCAGGACAGTGCTTCTGCATTTCGTGCAGTATGCCGCTCTCCGTCACCACCAAGAAGGTGTTGCACGGCGAGTCGATGGCATATTTCAGCAGTGCGGCCGTAGAGCCCACCACATCGGCCAGTTTTACCACCGCGCCGCGGCATTCGGGGTGCACCAGCACTTTGGCTCCAGGGTGCTCCTTTTTAAGCTCCACGAGTTTCGTCACCGAGAAACGTTCGTGCACATGGCAACCGCCGTTCCAGAGCAGCATCTGGCGTCCCGTCTGCGCATTGATGTAGTTGCCCAGGTTATAGTCGGGACCGAAGATGAGCTTGGCGTCCTTGGGAAAAGTTTCGACAATCTTTTGGGCGTTGCTCGACGTCACCACCACATCAGTCAGCGCCTTGACGGCCGCCGTGGTGTTAACATACGACACCACCTGATAGCCGGGGTGCGCCTTTACAAAGTCGGCAAACTTGTCTGCCGGACAGCTTTCGGCCAGCGAGCATGTGGCATTGAGGTCGGGCACGAGCACCTTTTTCTGCGGACAGAGAATTTTGTTAGTCTCGCCCATAAAGTGCACGCCGCACATCACGATGATGTCGGCATCAGTTTTGGCCGCCTGTTGGGCCAGTCCGAGACTGTCGCCCACAAAGTCGGCAATATCCTGCAGCACGCCCTCGGTGTAGTAGTGTGCCAGAATGATGGCATTTTTCTCCTTGCACATGCGTCGAATTTCGGCCTTGAGGTCAACGCCCTGCGGCACGGGCTCGTCAACATAGCCCTTCGCTTTCCAGCTATCTTTAATCTGTGTCATTGTCCTTGCGTTATATTCTGTGTGCAAAATTAGTGCAAACCGAATGCCATGCAAAGCAAAAAACGCGTTTTTTGCTTTGCATGGCTGAGGTGCAGCCTAATTTCTGAAAAATTAGTGCAAGGTGAGTGAAGTGCAAAGCAGAAAACCCGTTTTTTGCTTGGCACCTCCCAACCGCAAAAGTTCAAAAAACCTAAAAAAGCGCACAAGCCGAAAGATGTATCAAAAAAATAACGCGTCACATATACCATAATTCGCGAAAGTTTGTAATTTTGCGGCGTGATACGACACACACCCCCTCCGGTGTGCAACCGTACACACCATACAGACACACATATATAACCAATATATATAGTAATACAACTATGGCATACTTAAGCAATGAGAAACTCGTCATTGTCGGCGCAGGCGGCATGATCGGTTCAAACATGGTACAGAGCGCTTTGATGCTCGGCCTTACCCCCAACATCTGTCTTTACGATATCTACGAACCGGGCGTACACGGTGTGTTCGACGAAATACAGCAGTGCGCATTCCCCGGAGCCAACGTAACCTACACCGTCGACCCCAAAGAGGCCTTTACTGGTGCCAAGTACATCATCTCATCAGGTGGTGCACCCCGTAAGGACGGCATGACACGTGAGGACCTGCTCAAAGGCAACTGCAAAATTGCTGCCGAGTTTGGCGACAACATCAAAAAGTACTGCCCCGATGTAGAGCACGTAGTCGTTATCTTCAACCCTGCCGACGTTACTGCCCTTACAGCACTTATCCACTCAGGCCTCAAACCCAACCAGCTCACCTCACTCGCTGCACTCGACTCTACTCGCTTGCAGCAGGCTCTCGCCCACGAGTTCGGCGTACAGCAGGACAAGGTGACCGGCGCACACACCTATGGCGGCCACGGCGAACAAATGGCCGTATTTGCCTCACAGGTAAAGGTTGACGGCAAGCCCCTCTCAGAGATGGGTCTCTCTGCCGAGCGCTGGGAGGAAATCAAGCACCACACCGTACAGGGTGGTTCAAACATCATCAAGCTCCGCGGCCGCAGCTCATTCCAGAGCCCTGCCTACAACGCTGTCAAGATGATCGAAGCTGCCATGGGCGGCGAACCCTTCACTCTGCCCGCAGGCTGCTACGTAAACTGCGACAAGTGTGGTTACAAAAATGTCATGATGGCCATGCCTACCACTATCGACAAGACCGGTGTGCACTTTACACAGCCCACTGGCACCGAAGAGGAAATGGCTGCCCTCAACAAGTCGTATGAGCACCTCTGCAAGATGCGCGACGAGATTGTTGAACTCGGCATCGTACCTCCCGTTGAGAAGTGGGGCGAGGATAACCCCAACTTGTAATTCATGACATACTCATACATGGACTGAATTTCATTTCTCCATTCATTTTTCCATTAAAATCCAAATATTCGTAGAGGAGACTCCACGAAGAAGATATCCCGCCGCTGTGAAGCGTCGGGATATTTTTTTGTGCACAAAAGCCCGCTGCCGCGAGCTAATGTGCTAATAGGCTGGCGCCTTAACGTTGCAAGTAGTAACGCTAAGGCGCCAGCCCTTTTTATTAGGTCTATTATGCCTATTGCCTATCATGCCTAATATGCCTATTATGCCCATTAAGCCTAATATGCCCATCATTACCACCCCCCGAGCAAAAGATAAAGGGAAGCAAGCAGCCCACCACATTGTGTGCGAGCAACATGCTCCCCTGTTTATCTTGCATAGAGCGCCTGCCAGCAAGTTAGTGCCACCCAGCCACCCATTTTGAGAGAGAGAAAACTGAAACCATTATTCCGGGGGCCAGAAACAGCCATGCAGCACACAGGTAAAAGGCAAAGTCGTGCACCGCGCCCAGAGGCATACAGTCAAAAGTTGATTGTTTTATTAAAGATCGCTTGCGCCATTATTTCAACCCCGTGGCACGGGCGGGAGCGTTTGATTGTTTTATGATAAAGTGCAAATTGATTGTCAAAAGTCAAGAGCGAGAGACCACAGCCAGAACAACCCGGCTCAGCCCCCCAGCGCCTCAGCGCCTCATCAGCGTGTCCAGAAAATCGTTCGTCATGTTGCCCGTCAGGTTAATCAAGTCAAAGCGGCCCGAGTGCCTCATCATCAGCACCATCTCCACAATATACTTGCCCCTGCGGCGCACATACAGGCGTTTGCCAGCCCGTTCGGCGTACAACTTGTAGCGCAAGGCATTACGTTCGGCCAGCCGGCGCGCGTTAGCATAAAGGTGCGTCACATCATGCCCCGCCGTGCTGCTCACCAGCCTTATCGACTTGAGCTGCTTCAGCACCTCACGCGTGTGCGAGTCACCCTCCACATCAGGCAGCTGCATCATGCGCTCAAGCATCAGCGGCGACACCGTGGTACACTCCACCGCGCGGCCCTTGCCATAGAGCGACATAAAGCGCGAGGCAAAATCCTGCTCGCCGCCACCCTGTGCACGGGCGGCCACCGCAGCCACAAGGGCCAGCAGCAAAGTCACAAACCAATGTTTCAGTGCCATAGCCCCGCCCATCAATTCTTGGCAGCCCTGTCAGCCGCATTATGAGTAGCAGAGTCATTCACAGCAGTCTGTGCGCCCTCCTTAAACATCTCCAGCGTGCGCATGCTCGCCTCGTAAGCCTTCTGCGGGTCCTGGTACGAGTCCTTGTAAGCCGACTGGTTATAGTCCCAGCCAGCAGCCTGGTCCGTGGCCGAAGGCTGCATAAACGAGTGCTGCGCAGCCGTGCCAAGCAGCGTCACTATGGCCACAGCAGCAGCGGCGCGCCACAGCGGACGCAACCTGCGCCCCAGCGTAATGTGGTGCACCGACACCACACGCCCTGCGGCAGGAGCCTCAGCCCCGTCAGCCACACCGGCAGCTTCCATCACGCGGCGGTCAAAGTCGTCGCCCAGCGCGCTGGCGGCACATTGCTCGGTTTCATATACGAACAAAGCCTTGTAGCGCGCCAGTGCAGCCGGCACGTCCTTTTGGCTGAAAAAAGCCTTCAGTATGCGTTCCTCCTCCTCAGAGGTCTCGCAGGCCCAGTAGCGGTCAAGGAGTTGTTCAATATACTTATAGTCCATAGTTCTCAATTTTTTCGTATTGTGTCTTAACAGCCTTGCGAGCGCGGTGCAGCGTCACCTTAAAGGCGGCCTCCGTCAGCTCCATCGCCCCGGCGGCCTCGGCATAGCTCAAACCCTCAATGTCGCGCAACTGCAGCGCTGTGCGCAGCCTTTCGGGCAGAGCGTTGAATATTTGGTGCACCCGCTGCAATTTCTCGTCCCTCTCCAGCCTCTCGTCGGGTCCTGGAGCCGTGTCGCAAGCCTCCGTGCCCGCAGCCTCGAGCGGCTGGTTAGCATTTTCGGCCCGCGCCATGCGGTCGAGTGCAAGGTTGCGGCAAATGGTTATGCAGAAAGCCTCCAAGTTCTTCACCCCCGCCAGCTCTGCGCGCCTTGTCCAGGCACGCACCAGCGTGTCCTGCGTCAAGTCTTCCGCCTCTTGGGCGTTGAGCGTGATGCGCAGGCCCACACGGTATATTTTATCCTTTAGCGGAAGGAGGTCTTGTCGAAAATCTATCTCTTTCATTTTTGGCTCTCTGTTATGTAGACGGTCATAGCGGCAAAAAGTT
>ERZ1031933.420-NODE-420-length-12516-cov-7.620175_pt1 | contig 12516 bp, 4 predicted proteins | sample MGYA00517880_ERZ1031933 | MGnify/ENA primary metagenome ERZ1031933 (study PRJEB33719, sample SAMN04261283) | wastewater metagenome | biome: rural village; feature: human; material: feces | host: Homo sapiens | place: El Salvador | collected 2014-01-14 ... | reverse complement strand
CCACATAAGCCTACACCTCCATCTTTAACTTGTCGGGATAACCTGACTTATAATCATAGGTCAGAACACCCTCAATGTTATCCAACTCGCTCACTGCCTTCTTATGCGCAGCGGTCACATTAAAGCACTCCAGGGCATACATTTCCAATGCAGAGAGCAACTGTATAGCCTTGTCACAATCTACCTCCAACTGATAGCTGCCCAGCCAGAGCGTAGTCTTCTGCTGTCCCATGCTCTTGGCAATGCTGGTAGAGTTCATCAGTCCTACTCTTGTAGCCTTGTCGAGCCATACCTCCATGCCGTTCAGCAGGAAGGAATTGACGGACGAAGAAGCATCGTACTTTTCGATGTAGGCAAGCATCGCCTTCTTCATGTATTCCAAAGGTTCTGCGCCAAGACCCTCACTAATCTCTCTAATCTCTTCCATGCTTGCCTGTTCTCCACTCGACAAGATGTCGTTCAAGACAAATTCCATACTTGGCTTGTAGTCATACCGCTCAAGCATGTAATCACACAAGGAGGACTCCTTTTCCTGCCCATCCTCTGTTTTTTCAACCTGCATGGTCTTTGCCCATGCCACTCTGTAGATGTCGCCATCCACAACCTTAAAAGCCGCAAAATCGGCTGATTCACCAAATGTTTTAACCATATTATTACAATATAATTTCGTTTTTAAATATATTCTCCATTACTACCTTTTTCTTGCTTAAAGAAATGTGGTAAAATAACAAAGTCTAAGTGTTAAACAGAGCACACGGGACGGACATTACGATAAGAACTCTTCTCTCTCATATTACTAACGACAATGCCGCCCCAATCAATACACCATGCAAATGCACTAGAGATCTGAGTGGAAGTCCAGTGGTTTTCGGCCATTTCAATATAAGCTCCGCCGATTTTTTTCATTGCTTCATCTATTGCACGATGGTTATTATAAGCATCACTTGCTTCACCGAACGACCATAAATAGCCTTTTTTGCCGTTCTTAAATGTATAATTGCGACAACACGCTACTGCGGGAACACTGCCTATACCGAGTTGTGCAATAATCTTGTCTGTGTTCAATTCTCCTGCATAGTCTTTTTTTGCTATTGCATCATCGTCGGAAGTGATAATCCCAGATACAATACCATTTATGCCCCATATATATTCCTTAGTTTCTGCATACGTAGGTGCAATTATAAACGCACTATTCTCAGTTCCAACGTATACACCTACTGCCTTGCTATTATTGGCAGTATCCCAATTCTCAGGGAGCGTAAAGTGTCCATCTGTATCGTATATATATATACCAAGCTGTAACTTAATATAAGTCATTATTACATTTCTACTTGTACTAACACCTGCAGTGTAAGACTGACTTAAAGGAATAGCATATTCACTTATGCGACTTACACTTACAGTATACGTATTGATCGCAGGAATCTTGAACACAAGCGGTGTTCCCTTCCAGGTCTGCGTCTGTGTCTGTGTCTCTCCATTCATCGTGTTCTTGACGGTCACAACAGCACCGTTCAGCTTGCTATCTGACGATGATACTGTACTTTTGAGCGTCACCGTCACGGTTTCATTGTAATCACCTCCGCTAATCTCTCCCCATACAGCTTTTATACCTGTAGATGTACCTATAAGGTCGTATAGCTGATAAAACTTATATCCATGTTCAGCAGAAGAATCTTTTACTCGGCACATGTGTCCTATTCTAAAATAGTGCGCAGTTCCCCCACCATAAGTGAAGGTAAGTGTACTTGATGTAGGAGCAGATGAGAGTGTAGGAATTATATACTCTGTATCTGTAAACTTAGCATTTTTAGGTACATCTGCATTGACTGTATGACCATTAACTCTGGAAGCATTATCCGCAGTTGATGCGCTCGCAGCTTTTGCTGTTTTCTCAAGATATTTACTGTCTGCATCAGCAGTTTTAAGATATCCTGCCAAACTTTGATGAGAGGTGAGGAATCCACTGTCGTTAGTGAGCTGTGATACCTTGGTTGGTATTTGCGAAGTCTTGGCGTAGCCTGCGAGAGACTGATGTGAGGTGAGATAATTACCCTTTGGCTGATACTTCGCTGCCGCGTCAGCATCGGTGATATACTTCAACCCCTTGACCCAGCTCTCAGTTGCGTAACCTGCTAGGCTCTGATGGGAAGTGATGAAGCCGCTATCGTTAGCTAACTGTGACACCTTTGTAGGGATTTGCGAGGTCTTGGCGTATGCAGAGAGGTCTTGGTGAGAGGTGAGGAAATTCGCTCCCTTTGTAACCGTTACTGTCTTGCCAGACTTTGTGATGGAAGTCACAGCATTTCCTGTGCCTGTAACGGATATATCGTTGACGTATCCATCGAGTGACTGATGAGAGGTGAGGTAGTTTCCCCTTGGCTGATAAGTGTTCGCTGCATCTGTCTTGGTGAGGTAAGAGGCGAGGGATTGATGCTCGGTAAGGTAACCTGCATCGTTCGCGAACTCGCTTACCTTTGTCGGGTGGTTCTGAATCTCTGTCCAATCGAGGTTATTCTTTAGTGCAAGAGTGCCAAGCTTTCCCCTGATATAGGCAAAGAGCTGACTCATCGGGCGGCGATGGAATGTAGGGGTAGTTGTCCCACCTCCTGCGAACTGTGACACATAGTAATCCCCATCTTTAGGAATACTGTCAGAAGGAGCAATACTTAATGCGTTGATGAAGGCATTAGAAGCTTCATTCAATGTAGTCTTGCCTGTACCACCACGCTCAACTGCGAGTACACCGGAATTAATATCCTCTGCACTATGCTTGTGTGCACTAGGGGTATAAGTGTCGGGCTTACCTGTGATGTTTGCCCATGCAACAGAGCCTGCCGAGCTTGCGAAAGCCACGGTGAGAAGCTTTGTCACCCCACCTATGACTAGTGAAATTTGGTTGCTGTCAGCGTTTGTAAGACTGGTGAAGATGCCATTCAAGTGAACACCATCCAGCTTGTCGGCATCCGCAGCCTTTCCGTCAGCGGACTTGAGATAATCGGCAAGTATAGCGTCTATTTGCTTCTTGGTATATCCGTCTATGATGCCATATCCTGCCAAAGTGGTAGCCTTGTCAGCCTTCTTCGTGATGGCATCTTGGATGGTAGCGTGCAAGGTGTCGTCTTCGGCAAGCTTATCAGCAATCTCCTTTAATGTGTCAAGAGCTTCTGGCGCACCACCGATAAGGTCAGAGATAGCCTTGCGGAATGATCCTTCAACTTCGGAAGAGCCATTGATGACATTTATAATATCACGTAAAGCCCTTTCCTCTGCCTTTGCACGGTCTGATTCATCGGTAAGGTTAGAAGCTAGGGCATAGTTTGCCAGCGCAGACTCCAGTGCGTACTGGTCATGAGTATGTGTAGTGATATTGCCAGTGAGCACATTCTCCACCTTCGCCTTTGTCAGCTCATAGGCAAAAGACACGGAAACACCACTGTTGTAATAAGCACCCTTTTCATCGTTATATAACCACCAGGTGCCTTCAATAATCTTTGGTGACATACCATTGTCTCCCTTGTCGCCTTTTTCGCCTTGATCGCCCTTGTCGCCAGTGTTTCCTCGCTCTCCCTGAATACCTTGGTCACCTTTGTCGCCTTTGATACCTTGGATGCCTTGAATACCCTGTTCTCCCTTGTCTCCTTGTTCTCCCTTGTCACCCTTGACATAGATGTCGGTCTTGTCGTATTCCTTGGTAGTGGAGTTCCATGTATAAACATAGTTATCCGAGCCAACCTTGGTAGGATGGCTGGCGGTATCGTTGGCATTGTCAACGGCAGCATTCACCTTTTCGATGGATGATGCGGAATCGCTCTCACGTTTCATCTCTGCATCCACACGCTTTGCCTCAGCGGATTCCCTACCATTTTCAGCTGCGACTCTCTGGTTTTCCGCTGTAGAACGCCCATTCTCCGCATCCACTCTAAGAACCTCGGTCTCGACACGGCTAGCCTCTGCATCTCCCCTAGCTATCTCCGCATCCTTTCGCTTGTTCTCGGCATCAATCCTAGAACTTTCTGCGTTTAATCGAATCAACTCATTGGAAGAACGAGAGGACTCATTTTCCTTTCTCTCCAACTCGTTGTTGGCTCGCTCAGTCTCGGAAGACACACGTCCTGACTCCGCTTGAACTCTAGCTTCCTCGTCGGCAGCCACCTTTCTATTGAGCTTATCTGCTTCTGTTGATTTACTTGTTGCGTCAGCAGCTGCGGCGTTTGCATTTTCCGTGGCAGTATTTGCTGCTGATGTTGCGGCATTAGCTTTAGCTGTTGCAGTGTTGGCTACTGATGTTGCGGCATTGGCTGCTGCTGTAGCATCATTGCAGGTTGAAATAGCATCGTTCGCCGGCTTTTGCAGTTGTTTAATCTCTTCATCCGTAAGGTCGGCAAGCGTAATCTTATCACCCTTTGGGATGGCAAAATTAAGAGTATAGACTGGGTTGCCGTTTGTATCAGTTCCGTTCGCCACAAGAGATGCACTTGCGGAAGAATTAGAGGGTAATGTATTTACCGAACCTATTACAATCTGCGGAGTCTTACCCATAAACCCACGAAAACCAGACATATCAACTAAATAGCTGTAGAACTTCTTGCCTTTGCTGTTGGTAGCCACAACATAAAGCTTGGCGTTGTCCTCATCTTCCACATTGGCGGTATTGATGAGGATAAAATCATTCTCTGCGAATGTATTAACATCTGTTGCATTCATCGCAGATACAGAAGCGAAAACCTTCTTAATCTGAAACGCCTTACCAGTAAGGTTCACGTCCGTCTTGTCATAGCTATCAGTTGTCACATTCCATTTGTAATAGTAACCATCTGCGTCTACATAAGGAGGATGCGAGTAGGTAGACAATGCCTTTCTCGTTGCATCGTCCGCACTAGTTTTTGACTGTTTGAAGTCAATCTCACGCTTCTTCTCAGCTTCCACACGGTTAGCCTCGGCAGCGCGACGCATCTTCTCAGCAGATTCACGTGACTTCTCTGCCTCCGTCACCTTATCGGAAAGCACCTGCGCCTTGCTGATAGCCATCTGTGCTTTGTCGATAGCCTCAGACAAATCTACACCCTTATCCCACCAGTCGGTATCCGTAAGAGGATGACCGACACTTGTCATAGTGTTTGGGTCTACCCGTTTGCAGATATATACAGTTACACTATCAATAACGATGTAGTCGAGCAACTGATACGCATAAGTAGGACTATAGGCTGTACCCACCTTAGTTGGGATAATTTTAATTACTTTCTTAGCCATAATATTTTACTTTTACATATTATATACATATATGATTCTTGTAATACTGATATTTAACTGTCTATAGACAGACATCCAGACTTCGGGTCAAACGAAACCGTAAATTTAGAAATGGTTTTAACCTGCTCTTGCCACTCCACGAAAGTACCTTCATATCCTGCATCCCTAGCAACCTCGTATGCCGATTTTCCACGAAAATCAGAACCTGCTATTCTGTAGCACTTTTGTGATTCACCTTCTTTACGTATAAGAAGTAAGGTGTCTGTATCATTGAGCTTGTCTACTGCGGACAGCTCAGTTACATTAATTGTTCCTGTTATTTCCATAAGCTTATTTATATTTTATAATTATTTACGCATTTCTATGCGAACGGTTGAAGTAAGCATAACACCAATTCTCTCCATCAAAAATGAAATAGGTAAAAGTACCTGCTCTACCTATCTCTATTTTAGTCTGCAATCTGCCATCTGAATACATCTTCCCTGTACCGTAACCACCAGAACTGTCATACTCGATATACACGTTTGACGACACTTTAGAGTAAATCAGCAAAGTCTGACCTACAACAGGACCAGCAGGCAATTTTAGTGTAATACCACCTTTCGTAACTATCACTATACAATCAGAGCTACTTATTTGCCCGCTATAATTCATAATTCTCAGATTAGGAGCTATTACTCCTCGTATAGCGCCGTTTGTCTGTATAGCCGTGCGCGTTCCATCGCTACTATCCTTTGTTTTAACAACATTAATAGCAAACGCAGGGTCATTCTGCGTGGCCTTAGTTGCATATATGTACGAGACTGGGAAATAACCAGTATTGTAAGACAGATTCTTCGGTAGGGCATAATACGTGCAGTTACTGCTTCCGCTGCACACGTATCTTGCCGACGCACCGTTGAATAGATAACTATCGCCATTACCAGTTCCACAATCATCCCATTCCGTGTAGTTATTTCCGAGTCTCATATACCTACCATTTTCTGGAGCTCCTTGCCTGATAAACAAAGGCTTGTACATCAAGTAAGCTAAACCATCGATAGAAGTAATGTCCGTTTTCCCGTCAGGAAGCTTATAGCTACCCCTATATGTAATCATATCGCCAGCTATGGAATATTGGTCCCTCTCGTCTATGCTCGATGTCTTTATCTCGAAGATTCCAAGTCGGCTATTACCTGTCACATTCAGATTTTGCGCTTCCAGTTTTTGCGTTTTAATACCTTTCGCTACAACCTCATAGGCATTTATTAGCCCTGCCGACACCTGGCCTGTCTCGTTGTCGATAAGCACGGTATCGTTTGTATCAGTCTTGTTCTTCTTGATGTGTACCTGATTTCCGTAGAGCGTGACAGATTCAGAGTCAACAACAATACCAGCAGCCTTCAGACTCGCCTTATCCACAAGGTCACTCTTGCGCTCAGTCCATTCCGTCATGGTTGCGCCAATTTCGAGCTTAGGCTGGGTTACATAGACGGTGGAGGCAGAGGTACTATTGTTTCCTGTGTGACGGATAATCACTTCTTTAGGTGTCGCATAGCCATCATTTGGTTTCCAGTGTACCCAATATCTCGTCCATTGCCGAGACAGTATAAATACGATATTACCATCAACTAGAGAATCCCAAGCTCCACCATTACCTTCCGTGAATATATCGGACGAAATATTTATATCACCGCTCCACATGTAACAGAGTACTCTTGCATCATCCACATCTGCCTTGGCAACGAAAGAGAAAATGTAATCATTTCCGTTGACGAGGTACGTACTTCCGAAAGACCACTTCAACACTTCCTTGTAATCGGAAAGAGTTGCGTTTGCTTGCATTAAGTTTTCAATACAAGCGGAATCCGTTCCATATCCATTCTGTATGACAGTATCATTAGTGGCAATCAGCGTTCCACTCTTGTCGAGCGTCCTTGCGTTATCAAGCAAATTACCGCCCACATAGTCATAATCCTGTTCACTTAACGTCCATCCGTTGTAATTTTCGCCTTCTTCCAACATAGGCTTGCAGATATAGCCACCAACGAAAGAGTAACTCCTCGCCCTTCCGAAGATATTTATCTCTACATACTCATACAGAGCATCAGGTGGAACAGAAACCTTAACGGTAAACAATTCCCACTTATCGGCTTCTGATGCAGAAAAAGTCGTGCTATAGCCTGTAGGACCAGCATATCCAGCAGGACGAGAAGTGTCTATCTTGGAACCTTGATATAGAACTTCCGCATGAAAATAAATATCATTTGGTGTATGCGTCTTGGCATAGAAAGAGAGAACATAGTTCTTCCCCTTCTCCAACTTGATGTTGCCTTGTGGCGAATTACCTCTCCATGTAAAACCAGACAAGTAATAGCTGCCCGTTCCTGTCTGTTTAGTTCGGCAATGGATGCAATTAACGCCATTAATGCCACTATTTTTCTCTATCTGTTCTAAAGGATAGCCATCATAATACTGCGATTCCGCACCGCTCATGTACATAAATCCGTCTCCGTATTTTCGGCACGCACTTCCCACAAGCATATTTCTTCTGCCCACTGACTTTTCACTCACCTTTAGCGAAATATTGCGTGCTGTCTGTATGATAGAGCTTTTCCACTCCTTTAGTTCATTGCCTGTCGGCAAACCATCCAGCTTACCCGACATATCATTCACCTTACCCGATATTTCAGAATACTGAGAAGTCAAAGTCTTATTATTGCTATACACATGGGCTACAAACTTGGTGATATTAACCTGGAATTTTACATAAGCGTAGTGTAATCCACCATGTTCGTCTGTAATCTGAACCTGAGCATATCCATTCTGAGCGGGCATTGTAATCCCGTCTACAGTAACATTAGTTATATTCTGGATAATAACCATGTTCTTTTTTTGACCAGGACCAGGAGTGCAATTTAAATGATGGTTGTTGGTAAGCGAAAAACCACAATTGTTCGTTACATCCTGACCGTTACGATAACATTTAATCTCAGCCGACTGCTTGGGAGTGAGAAGTTTCCCTTCATCGTTAGTATCAAATATAACCACCTCTGGAATTATCTGGTATTCGAACTCACTGCCGATAGTATAATTACCTATAGCTAATTGCTCGTCACCGTCTTTCTGCTTCAGAATAATATCAATAGTCTTAGCTGACGGGAAAGCCAAAAGGTCAATATAGCTATCACTCATCACGTCACTGTCCTTATACGCAAGATATTCTCCGTTAATGTATACATTACACGTCAGCGTATCATTCCACTTGCTAATAAGGTGTGTTATATTAGTTTTCTCCTGTATCTTATGAACATAGATATAGACTTTTTTCTCCTGCAACAAGAAATCTACAGTATAAGTGACTGGGGAAACTCCAGCAACGCCAGGGTCGCCTTTCTCACCCTGGTCGCCTTTTTCACCCTTGTCGCCTTGCTCACCCTTAATCTTGCTCCAAGTGTACTTGGTAACGTTCGTAGAGTCTTTCTGTTCATAGTCGGTGTACTGACCTATCCAGCTGCCAGGTGTCTCGCCGTCGTTGGCAGTCAGTGTCTGACCACCATCATTTGAGTATTTGATATGCAGGTAACTGGTACGTCCATCTGCACCATTCTTGCCTGGTATGCCGTTCGTGCCGTCCTTACCCTGCAAACCCTCAAATCTGCTCCAAGTGTAAACGTTAGGGTCTGTAGAGTCGTTAGGAAGGAAGTCCACATACGTACCGATATACGTATTTGGAGTTTCAGTCATCTGTGCCGCTGTAGTAGGGTTGGCTTCAGAAGAATACTTGATATGGAAATAAGTAGTCTTGCCGTCCTTGCCTGGAGTGCCAGGAATACCCTGCTCACCAGTCTCACCTTGCAGACCACGCAAGCCCTGCTCACCTTGCTCGCCTTTATCTCCTTTGTCACCTTTTTCTCCTTTATCGCCATCTTTGAGTACAGGAATATCCATAGTTGCAAGAAGCACGTCCCCACGATGTTTAGTTCCATCAGCTGTTACTGAAAGCGTATAACAATCCAGTGTAAAATAGGCAGGGAGATTCTGAGCGGCAGCATCATTCGTTTGCAAATCTGTTCTACCTGTATATGGAGAATCTATCTTAATATCCTGACAAGACGATTCCCACCAGCATTCATCAAGCACATCTTTCGTATCTCCCATCACCTTGTAGCAGCAAACAGACACTTTTGCAGTGCCGTTTTCTACATTATCACCATACAACCTACCACTAGAGCCAACACGGAACATACCGTTAGTTTCGATATTATAAAACACCGTGATAGGAGAGAAAGGTTTTTCAGGGTCTTCTGTAAACCACATGAAATTATTAGCATTGAACTTCACCTGCTCTGGCGATATAACACACGTGCAGGTCTTCCATTGATATGGACTGATAATTTCCATACCAGCAGAATCCTTTTTTCCCGTAGAATACAGTGCTCCTAAGTTATGATACATAGTGATTGCCGGAGCATTATCGGTAGCATTGTCCTCGGTCGATGTAGAGATTTTAATGAGATTACCGCGGCTCTTCCAGCATATCTGGTCACCAACTTGTACAATGACATCACCTTCCGCTGGAGCATCTTGAGCAATACCACTCTCATAGCCGTAGAAATAGCGGTTAGCTATTAAGTTCCCACCTTCATCTGTCTCCTTATCTTCAAGTTTCATAAGTATACCAGCCATGCTACCCATGCTTTCAGCAGCAGACACCTCTATGCCATAATCTCCGAATACAAGCATATTAGCTCCATCTGCCGTTACCAATTTATTTGCATAAGTCGGCACGATAGACTCAGAACCAAGAAACTTTTCCTTATTAGATAGCACCACGTAATCATAGAGCTTACCATCATCCAGTATCTCCTGACCTACGCCAACGACAAGTCGCCAATAATATCTATTTTGCAATTTTTCATTTTTGCCAGCTTTAACATTAAAGGTCTGACAAAGTGCCATCATGCCTATACGCCACCAGTTCATGGTCCTGGTAGTACCATCATCGGCACACGCATAGCACTTATATCCTATACAATTACCATCAGCATCGAAAATTACTGACACCTTAGCAAGCGTACTACCTGCATTCGAGAATATCGTAGTTCCACCCGAATAACTTATCTTTCGTATCTCTGCGGAAGAGGCGAAAAACTTCTGTCGAACGACAATATTATCGAGGTACATATGTGACTTTCCGTCATCGCCCATATAGAGGTCGAAACCTTGAGCACCAATAATAACTCTATCTGAAGGCGTAGAGGCAGCATCATGAATGCGGTCAACAACAACGTCGGAGAGACTTGCGCCACCATTCTTATCAATATAATGCTTTCCAGACTCACCTATAGCAAGCCCTTGCAGGAACTTCTGCACCTTCTCCCAAGTTATTGTGCCCTTTGCGGTGTCATCGGTGAGTCTATGTATAAACTCCATTCTAGAACGTCTAGCAGAATAAACGTTACTATCGGATGCAGGAGTGGTATCGTTCATGCCAATGACATAGACACCTCCACCATTACCACTTCCCGTGCCACCTATCTGCATTCCATTCACCTTAATGGAATCAACCTTGTCTTCCAACTTACCCAATCGACTTGTTGCAGCCTTTTCTCCTACTATGTACTGAGGGTGGTCGTAAGGAATATCCAAAGGTATCTCCATTCCGATGATACGAGAGTTTCGGTAGTGCTTGCCATCCGCGTCCACCTGCGCAAACATATTATTAATCAGCTTTACCTGTTCACCGAGAGGATGGTAATCGTATATCCCATCATTGTAGAACTTGTCGCCATCCATCGTGCAGGTGAAGTTTGAATTGCTGATCATGGTCTTCTGATAGTACTGCTTTGCCCTGTCGAACAGAGACAACTGAGCAGTAGGGATGAGGTCCGTATCTGTAATCTTGGTTGCGTCCCAGTTGAACAGAAAGTACTTATCACCAACCTTTGGGCACATGACACCATCGGGGAGAGTTCTTCCGTAAGTGTCATTAGCCACAATCTCAAAGTAGTTAACCTTGTCGATAACCTTGAAGCTGACATCGAACTCCATACCCATGAGAGCACCGCTAGTGAACTTGATGCCTAGAGTGAGATTACTCTTTATCCAGCTAGCTTCAAAGTTTGTAGCGAACGAATCCGTAGCCGTGACCTGCCAAAACGTCTGCGTAGTCTTCGTCCCGTCTTCGTTATCAACGGTGCTATCATAGGTCTTGATACTGCTGACAACACTCTCAACCTTTGGATATTCTTCCTCGAACATCACGACACCTTCGATAGCCTGCTTGTCGTTCTTCACTACATTCACGTTCTCCAGGTAGCCATCCTTGGCGTAGAAACCATCACTATCTACTTCCTTGTTAGGGAGCATGAGGTAATCGGTAGCTACACCATCGGTAGTGACGTCCGCATCGGCACCAGTGAAATATCCTTTCGGAATATTCCTATCTGAGCCGAATGCGTACAGTCTCGTAATATAAGTTGACTTAGATTCCGAATAGGACATAGACAGAACATTAACATCCTGTTCGAATATTGTCTGTCCTTCCATTTCGCAATATCCAAGGTATATGATGGAACCATCTATCCACCACTCGCAGTTGAGTGCGTCTTCGGAACAGATGGCGTTGAGAGCATCAAGAATACTGATGGAGCCGTACTCGATCAAGAATCTCTTCTGAACATCGAAAGCCTTGTTGTTGTACGTAGTGTAGTCAACGGAGAAATCCTTGCCATTGTACGTAAGACCTAGTGCCTTTAGGTTGCCGAGTATAACATTCATGTGTACACCTACCGTTGTGGTGAGGTTGAAGGAGGTCTCGTTGGCTCCGTGCTGAGGGCGATACTTGCAAAGCTTATTCTTCCAAGACATATAGTAGGCATCCATCTGCATTTCGTAGTCGTAACCATCACTATCATTATGCTTAGGAAAGTATGATGATGTAAGCTCAAAGTAGCCGAAGTCGGGAATCTCCACGGAATCACCAATCTCGAAATAGACTGGCGTTGCCGTAGTGAACTTCAAGATGATGTAGTGGTGGTCCATAAGCTGATATGACAGCTTAGAGCCCTCACCGAAGTCCTCTAATGTGAAGAATACCTTGTTATTTCTCTTTATCTGAATCATTAGCTTGTATATGTTTACTTGTTTCACCTCTGTCACTAGGGTCTGGCTCGTTGAGCTTTAGACTGAACTTTGCCATTTCCCGAATGAACTGACTGAACTGTGTGCAGGAGAGATAGATGCACCGATACCACACATTAGGCTGGAATCGGGTGCGGA